>Ga0163162_10000913_pt1 | contig 27444 bp, 22 predicted proteins | sample S55metaG_FD_115310 | JGI IMG/M metagenome (GOLD analysis project Ga0163162, IMG submission 115310) | Switchgrass rhizosphere microbial communities from Kellogg Biological Station, Michigan, USA - S5-5 metaG | ecosystem: Host-associated > Plants > Roots > Rhizosphere > Soil | place: USA... | reverse complement strand
ATTTATTCTAAACATTAACTGCCGGAATTTCTCTCTGTCCTCCGCAATTTCAATTGCATCAACATCGACACCAATCAGCCGGGTATTATATTTTTCCCATACACCCAGGTCGGCGGCCTCTTTACAAAGGTTTAATGCAGTCTGTCCACCCATCGTCGGCAGCACCGCGTCAATCTGATTCTCTTCAAGAATCTGTTCAATGCTTTCTACTGTTAACGGAAGAAGATAAACCTTATCGGCCATCATGGGGTCGGTCATGATTGTCGCCGGATTACTGTTTATCAGAATTACTTTAATTCCTTCTTCCCGCAGGCTTCTGGCAGCTTGCGTTCCGGAGTAATCAAATTCACAGGCTTGTCCGATAACAATTGGGCCAGATCCGATAATAAGTACTGATTTTATTGAAGCGTCTTTAGGCATGTCAAAACAAATTGCGCAAAAGTAAGGGAGTGGAAGTAATTTTCAATCGCGGACTTGCGGATTTATCACGGATTTCGCGGATTTAATCGCGGATTTCGCGGATTTGAGCGGATTTCGCGGATTCTTCAAAACAAATTGTTCGACGAGAATCTAGAGTTCGAATGCAGATGCGATTTCAGGGCAAAATTGAAACCAAGAGAATCCGCGAAATCCGCTCAAATCCGTGAAATCCGCGATAAAAAAAAGCCCCGTTCTTAACGGGGCGATCACGATAAGAAATATATATATGGAAATTAGCTCGCGTGATAGGATGATATTTCAATTTCATCCAACTGCACGCCACCATTGCGGGCGATAAGTTTTCGTTCAGCTATAAGCCGCTTATTATCGTACTTGCTCTTCATTTTAAAAAACCATTTTTGCTTGGCTTCTTCTCCTTTGAAGAGTCCGATAATCGTTCCGATCGCAATCGCCAGGAACACCAACGGTCTGTTTTTGTGGCTCCTCATAAACACATTTTTAAACTGTGAACACTTTACTTTTAACTAAGACAACTTCTCTATGCCAAAAGCTGTACCAATTTTTAAAAAATCCATACCATAAACCGGGTATTATGATTTTTTTTTCAGAAAAAACTTTTTTCAACGAAGTCAAACACACGACAGCACTTCATTTGACGTCATGCCCAACAATCTGGTAACAGCTGTATGTCATGATTGTTAATTAATTTTTACAAATTGTGCACCTCAATGGAACTCCTAATCCGGGATTTTATGAGATTTGCATTCCTAAAATTAGACAGGCAATGAAGAAAGCTCTGGTGAAAATATTTCTGGTCGTGCTTTGCAATCCGGTGCATTCGCAATTTTTTCCGGTCAAGAATTATCCGAAGAAATATTTTCGCAACCCTCTCGACATACCGATCAGTCTTGCTGCTAATTTCGGTGAACTTCGAGCCAACCATTATCATATGGGACTGGACATTCGCACGCAAGGGAAAGTAAATCTTCCGGTGTATGCAGCGGCGGATGGATATATCGCGCGGATTAAAATCGAGCCCTTCGGCTTTGGGCAGGCTATTTACATAAATCATCCTAACGGTTACACAACTTTATACGCTCATCTTAATTCCTTCTTTCCTGCCCTTTCCGATTATATAAAAGAGGCGCAATATAGAATGGAATCTTGGAAAATTTCACTGGACTTTGCGCCCGGCATGTTTCAGGTTAGGAAAGGAGATATTATCGGATTTAGCGGAAGTACCGGTGGGTCCGAGGGACCTCATCTTCATTTTGAAATCCGGCGTACTAGTGATGACACCAACCTGAACCCAATGTTGTTTGGATTGCCAATTCCGGACAACGTTCCTCCCGTCATCCAACGTCTGGCGATATATGATTTGAATAAAAGTATTTATGAACAAGCCCCAAAAATTATTCCTATAAAACGGCCAACCGGAAAAGGTTTCCCGCATGTGGAGAACGTCATCTTAGTCAATTCATCAAAAATCGGATTTGCTATTTCCGGGTTCGATACGCAATCCGGTTCAAAAAATCCAAACGGGATATTTGAGGCGATAGTTTATGAAATTTCAAAGCCGGTGAATGGATTTCAAATGGATAATATAAGCTATACAAATACGCGAAATATTAATGCGCATATAGATTACAAAACAAAGGCAGCCGGGGGGCCGTATCTACAACAGCTTTTTGAGTTACCTGGATATAAACAATCAATCTATAAATATCCCGGCGGTGCGATCGATATCAGCGACGGCGCCGTTCACTACATACGAATTGAAGCAAGTGATGCTTACGGCAACCGGTCGCCATTGCAGTTTGCCGTGCAGCAAAGTCAAAATAAAAGCGCTGTTACTGTTTCTCCGGGAAAAATGTTTTATCCGTTTATGTTAGATGGATACGAAACAGACGACTGTGCATTTTATCTTGGCGAAAGATCGTTGTATGATTCCGCTCACATACAGTACCTAAGCGCAACGACAACATCGCCCAATACCGTTTCAAGGATACATACCATTGGTACACCCAATATTCCAATTCAAGACTCTTTGCTTGTCCGAATCAAACTGAATACAACGCTCTCGCAAGCGAAAAAAGAAAAGGTATTGATGCAAAGGTCCGTGGGCACAAGAGTTGAGTTTAGAAAAGTAGAGTGGCAGGATGATTGGGCATCCGCACGCTTCCGTGATTTTGGAAGTTTTCAACTCGTAATAGATGAACAACCGCCGGCGATCATGTCAATCGGATTTTCTAATAACGCCGACCTAAGCAAAGCATCCAAAATCGAAATAAAAATGAAGGACAATCTCGACGGAGAGAATATTTTTAGAGCGGAACTTGACGGACATTGGCTAAGGTTTACAAATGACAAGGAACGTTCGTTCACTTACAAATTCGATGAAAAGTGTCCGCGCGGTAAACACCAATTGAAAATAATTGCAGAAGATGAAGCTGGAAACAAATCGACGCAGATTTTTGATTTCACCCGATAGATATGAATGTAAAAATGTTCGCTCTTTATAGATCAAATTTAGCAGCGCTCACGAATTGTAATATTTTTGTCTTGCACTTTAAACTTTACATTGATTTATGACGCACCTTCAGGAAGGCGACAAAGCACCAGCTTTTACCGCCAAAGATCAAAACGGAAATTCGGTTTCACTCACTGGCTTCAGGGGCAAAAAGGTAGTCTTATATTTTTACCCGGAAGATGATACACCCACATGTACCGTGCAGGCGTGCAATCTCCGCGACAACTACGGTTTACTCACAAAAAAAGGATGGATCGTACTGGGCATTAGTCCCGACGATGAAAAAAAACATAAAAAATTTGAGAAAAAATTCAACCTGCCTTTCACCATGCTTGCAGATCCGGAACACAAGGTGATTGATAAATATGGAGTATGGGGCGAAAAGCATTTGTATGGTCGCGACTATATGGGAATTCATCGTACTACTTTCCTAATCGACGAAAAAGGAATTATCCGGAAAATATTTTTGCGGCCGAAAAATAAACAGCATGCCCAGGAAATTGTAAAAACGTGGGAAGAGATGAAGTCGAATTAAAATTTTGTATGAAAAAAACAATTCCTATGTGCCTATCCTCCTGGTGGTTTTTTTCACCACGTAGAAGGGTTAGGCACATAGGAATTATTTTCTTAATGAATTTTGAAAACAATTATTGGCTAATCAGCCATTCCACTTCTCCGAAATCAAAACTTCTTTGAGTTGCGTCATTCGTGATCAGCTGTCCTTGTCTCGTCACTTCTCGGATAGTAGTTTCAAAAATTATATTGGCTTTTTTCAGACGGACCGTTTCATTGCGTTTGTACAAAACGAGGTTATATTGGTTTAACAGTTGTTCAGCTTTTCCATCTTTCAATGCCGTGTATTTTTTTTCAATCTCAATGCAAAGTTGCTTTGCAAGGTCAACTGCAGACATCGTATTACCTGTTATCTGTTTTATCGAAATTGCATTTTGAATATGTTCGGGAAATTGATGTTGGTTCACATTAATGCCAATTCCCACGATAGCGAAAAGCCAATCATTTCCATTAATAGTATTTTCAATTAGTATACCTCCTGCCTTTCTGTCACCCCAGTATAAATCGTTTGGCCATTTGATACTCCAATCCCCGGAGAAAATACTGGATAAAAAATCGCAACATGATACTGCGATGGCTGCGCTGAGAATGAATTGTTGGGTTGACAAAAGGAACGCTGGCTCAATGATCGCGCTCATCATGATGTTATCGCCCGGGCTCGAGATCCAGCTTTTTCCTCGCTGTCCTTTTCCTGCTGTTTGTTCGCGAGCAAAGTACACTGTGCCATGTTTCGCCGTTCCGGCATGAACCTGTGCCATGGCATAGTTGTTGGTGCTATCAACAGATTGCAGCTCAATAAAATTGCTTCCTATTTGAGTGTTATTTCGACCGGAAAGGTTGATGGCAGGATGTGACAAAAGATTCCTATTTTTGGGCATTGCGAAATTAGGATAAGTAATTTATACTGTTTAGCTAGGAAAAATCGAGTATTAAAACAATAAAATGCTGGTTTGAAGCGATAGGAGCGAAGAAATGATAACTAAGCTTACTTCACACTTAACAAATTTCATCATCAAAACATTTTGATTTTTGGAACAATTGACTATGCTGGTTTCAAGGAAACCGAAAAGAACGACGCGGCTAACGAAGAATTCGAAGATTTTTAAAACCATAATACAAAGTATCCAGGAGAAGAAAGGCGAAAAGATAGTATCCCTTGACCTAAGAAAAATTCACGAAGCAGTTGCCGATTTTTTTATCATTTGCGAGGCCACTAGTCATACCCAAGTCAGGGCCATCGCAGATTTTATAGAGACGGAGGTCAGAAAAAAATGTGACGAACTTCCGTATAAGCACGAAGGGCTACATGCCTTACAGTGGGTACTGATCGATTATGTAAACGTCGTCGTTCACGTTATGCTTCCTGAAAACAGAAAGTTTTATAAGCTCGAAGACATGTGGAGCGATGCCATTTTTGAGCATCATGAATAATAAGATTCCCCGTTTAACGGGTTTTTCTGAACTTTTTAATCACACAAACATTAAATAATAGAAATAGGAGGAGAAGAAATACAAACATGCCACAGGATAACATGAAACAAAACGATCGATCCAATTTTCCGCGATTCAGACCGAAATCGAACGCGGGTGGAGACGATAACAACCCCAGGAAAGGCCCTAAATTCAGCATCTATTGGATATGGGGGATCATTGCTGCTATATTACTTGGATTTAATTTTTTCGGAGCTTTTACTCCCGATGCACATCATTTGGATTCCGAACTTGAATTTCGAAATAATATGCTTGAAAAAGGTGATGTTGCCAAACTGGTTCTCGTCACCAATAAAAATCTCGTACGCGTCTATATCAAAAAAGACAGTCTTGAAAAACCTTATTACAAGGACAAACTTGGAAAGAATTACCCGCTGGTAAAAACGGACGGACCTCATTTCGAATTCCAGGTTGCCAAGATCGACGAATTTGAAAAACGCCTGAACGATTTTTTTGCAAAGAATCCGCAATATGAAGTTCCGTATAACCCGATCCAGGAAGGCGATTGGATACCAGGACTTCTTCAAATCGTCCTTCCAATTCTTATCATATTGCTCATTTGGGTGATGTTGATGCGTAAAATGGGTGGACAAGGCGGAAGCGGTGGCCCAGGTGGAATTTTCAACATTGGTAAATCAAAAGCGACATTGTTTGATAAGGGCACAAAAGTGAACATTACATTCAACGACGTGGCTGGTCTCGATGAAGCAAAAGTCGAAGTAATGGAAATTGTCGATTTTCTAAAAAGCCCGAAAAAGTATACAGCACTTGGCGGAAAAATTCCAAAGGGTGCATTGCTCGTGGGACCTCCCGGTACTGGTAAGACATTGCTTGCAAAAGCGATGGCCGGAGAGGCACAAGTTCCCTTCTTTTCAATGAGCGGTTCTGATTTCGTCGAATTGTTTGTCGGAGTCGGAGCGAGCCGTGTACGCGACTTGTTCAAGCAGGCAAGAGAAAAAGCTCCATGTATCATTTTCATTGATGAAATCGATGCAATCGGTCGCGCGAGAGGAAAGAACGCAATTATGAGTAATGACGAAAGAGAAAGCACATTGAATCAGCTCTTGGTTGAAATGGATGGATTCGGTGGTGATAGCGGAATCATTATTCTTGCTGCAACAAACCGCCCGGATGTACTCGACAGTGCGTTGCTTCGTCCGGGAAGATTCGACAGGCAGATTTCAATTGATAAACCAGATCTGAAAGGTCGCGAGGCAATTTTCAAAGTGCATTTGAAACCGATAAAGATTTCAAGCAAACTCGATATTCACAAACTCGCCGAACAAACTCCAGGTTTTGCAGGCGCAGATATTGCCAATGTTTGTAACGAAGCGGCGCTGATCGCGGCGCGTAAGGGTAAGGAAACGGTGGAGATGGATGACTTCCAGGATGCTGTTGACAGGGTGATTGGTGGACTGGAAAAGAAGAATAAGATCATCTCTCCGGAAGAAAAAAGAATCATTGCTTACCATGAAGCCGGTCACGCAATTTGCGGATGGTTTCTCGAACATGCATATCCGTTATTAAAGGTAACGATTGTTCCCAGGGGCGTTGCTGCATTGGGTTATGCTCAATACACTCCAAAGGAACAATATCTTTATAATACAGATCAGTTGTTTGATCAGATTTGTATGACACTCGGTGGTCGTGCGAGTGAACAATTGAATTTTGGAAAAATCTCAACAGGCGCGCAAAATGACCTGCAACAGGTAACCAAGATCGCTTACTCGATGGTTACAACATATGGAATGAACGAGAAAGTCGGCAATGTGAGTTTCTATGATCCGACCCAGGAGAATTCCTTTGTAAAACCATATTCAGAAGAAACATCCAAGTTGATCGATGAAGAGGTTCGCAAATTAATAGAGACCGCGTACGAGCATACGAAAGGTCTGTTGAGAGAGAAAGACTCCGAAGTAAAGAAACTTGCTGAAGCATTATTAGAAAAGGAAGTGTTGTTCCAAAGTGATGTAGAGAACCTTATTGGCAAGCGTCCATTTGAAGAGAAAAGAGCATTGGATGTATCTGATCACAGTCATACGGAACATAACAAAGTCGCGATGAATGAAAATGGAGCCGCTACTGCAACTACAGTTAATCCAACTACAAATTGATGAATGAAGTAACAGCATGAAAGTAACTCCAGCAAAAGAAAATATTCTCAAAAGAATAAGGCAGGCGTTGAGTCATTCAACGCCTCTTCCTTTTCCGCAAAGTGAGGGAAATAATTCTGTGTTTCAACCCGCAGTACAGGAGCCCGAGATCGAATTTGCGGAGCGCTTTTCGCAGTTAAAAGGGAAATTCGTTTTTGCAGTTAACAATGGTGAATTAGTATCTCAACTTAAAAACCTCATCAGTTCGACGGGTTGGGAAAAAATATATTGTCGCGAGAAGGAATTACAGGAACTATTGACAAAAAACCAGTTCACTAATTTTTCCTCCGAAGGACTTGCTCAATGTGAGGCTGCAATAACGTCTTGCGAATTTTTGATTGCCAGAACGGGCAGCATCGTGATGAGTGCCGCGCAGCAAAGCGGCAGAACAGTCAGCGTTTATGCACCAATTCATATATGCATTGCATACACAAAGCAATTGGTGTACGATGTGAAAGATGGATTACAATTGATAAAAGAAAAATACGGCCAGCGGCTTCCCTCATTGATTACATTTGCAACGGGACCAAGCCGGACTGCTGATATCGAAAAGACATTGATTATTGGTGTGCATGGACCGAAAGAAGTTTATGTTTTTTTGGTTGATGAAGAATAAGCGAAGTTGGAAAGCGGATATGTTCATTGGTTGATAAGATGGGCAATCAATATGACTTATCAACCAATCAACATATCAACTTTTCACACATCAACCGGTCAACTAATCAACTCATCAACTTTCATCGATCAACGATGCAAATTTCTCCTGGTAAAAAAATATATTTCCTTTCTGATTTTCATCTCGGCGCCCCAGATCATGCTTCCAGCCTTGTCAGAGAAAAACGCATCGTCTCGTTTCTCGATCAAATTAAAAATGACGCAGCAGAAATTTTTGTTGTCGGCGACCTCTTTGATTTCTGGTATGAGTACAGAACTGTTGTTCCAAAAGGGTATGTTCGAATTTTAGGAAAATTGGCTGAGATAACTGACGCCGGAATTCCTGTTCACTTTTTCGTGGGCAATCACGATATGTGGATGAAAGGGTATTTCGAAGAAGAATTGAATATTCCTGTTTATTTTGAACCCAAGAAATTTGACCGCGGTGGAAAGAAATTTTTGATTGGTCATGGTGACGGATTAGGCCCAGGAGATCACGGGTATAAGTTTATAAAGAAAATTTTCAGAAATAAAGCTTGTCAATGGTTGTTTGGTATTTTACCGCCAGCCGTCGGCGTTGGACTGGCGAACTATTTTAGTCGCAAAAGCCGGGCGGTAACCGGCCAGATCGATGAACAGTTTTTAGGTGAGGAAAATGAATGGCTCGTTCAATATTGCAAGGAAATCCTGCAAAAGGAATACTTCGACTATTTAATTTTTGGTCATAGGCATTTACCAATTGATTTTACTTTCGAAAAAGGCAGCCGGTATATCAATTTGGGTGACTGGCTTCGTTATTATACCTACGCGGTGTTTGATGACGGGAAGTTGACGCTGACTTCCTGGATGGCGGAGTTGGAAAACAAGATCATTAGAAAATGATGCGAAAACACTTTCATATTTTTTTTGCTTTCTTGTTTACCTGTTTTCATACAAATGGCCAGGATACAAGTTTTGTATTACATAAATCCATTCGCGCAGACATTGCCGACTTTTCCGTCGATAATCTCGGAAATATCTACCTGTTGAGCTCCGATAACCAGTTGAAAAAACTCGGACCTCGCGGTGATTCACTCGCAGTTTACAATGAAGTTCGTCGTTATGGAAAAATATTTTCGATGGATGTGACTAATCCGCTGAAGATACTTTTGTATTACAAAGAATTTGGAACGATCGTTATGGTTGACCGTTTCCTGAGTATTGTAAATACAATTGACTTGCGCAGTTTAAATATATTCCAGGCCAAAGCCATTGGATTATCCTACGATAATAATGTCTGGATATACGACGATCTCGAAGCCAAACTAAAAAGAATTCGTGATGACGGATCGTTAGTTAGCGCCACGACGGATATTCGCCAGTTTGTTGATGCTGTCCCGGATCCTTCATTCGTTATTGATCAGAGCGGACTCGTTTATTTATACGATACTACAAAGGGGGTTTACATTTTTGATCACTACGGAGCGTTTCAAAGACAAGTTGACCTGGTTGGCTGGAAAGATTTCAACGTGATTGAAAAAAGTTTGCTCGGGAGAAATCAACAGTATTTCTTGAGGTACCAGGCGGGCAATCCGGGCATTCAACAACAAACCATTCCGACCGCATATCTTCCCGCCAACAAAATCATCATCATGCCGAACGCTATCTATGTGCTTAAGTCGGGCACATTGGAGATTTATTCCAAACAGTAGTTCCTTATTAATGACTCATCACTCAGCAGATGAATATCAAAAACAAATTATAGTTTTGTCCAAATCATACAGTGTATTCGCACGAATGCCATTTGTAATAAAAGTTTGACGAAGCATGCATAATTTCTGGGACCAGATCATTTTAGACAATCCATTGCGCAAGTATGTATTTGTTGTTATTGCTATCGTTGTTGGTTTGATATTTAAAAGATTGCTGTCCAAACTTATCGCTAGCCTATTATACAGGATCGCGAGTCGGGTGGGATCCGGAATTGATAAGGACGCGTTCGTAAAACTTTTGATTGGGCCATTAGAAACTTTTCTTGTAGTGTTTATTACGGTTGTTTCTTTTGAAAAGCTTCATTTCCCAAGTCAATTTGAATTTGAGATTTATGAAGTATCGACAAAAACAATCATTCAGGCAGTTGCAAAAACGATACTGATCGGAGTTTTTATTTGGCTCCTGATGCGTACCATTGATTTTATTGGTTTGCTGCTAAAGCAAAGAATTCATGCAACCGGGGACATGAAGGATCATCAGCTGGTAGTTTTTTTCAGGGATTTTTTAAAGGCCATTATTGCAATCATCGGAATATTGATGATCCTTGGTATTGCGTTTGGTTTTGAGGTCAGCAAATTTTGGACAAGTCTTGGTATTGCCGGCGCCGCCCTGGCATTATCTGCAAAAGAAAGCATTGAAAATCTGATTGCCTCATTTATCATTTTTTTTGACAAGCCGTTCACTGCAGGCGACGTACTAAAAGTGCACAATATCACCGGTACGGTCGAAAAAATTGGTTTAAGAAGTACGCGCATACGTACGGAACTGAAGACTTATGTAACCGTACCAAACAAGCAAATGGTAGATAGTATTGTCGACAATCAAACTCTTAGAACACAACGGAAAGCTGAAATTCGTTTGCAAATTGGACTTACTGCATCTCCTGATACTTTGCAAAAATTCATAGAGGAAACCGAAAAGATATTAAAAGATGCTGAGGTTGAAAATGCAACGGTCTTCCTGAATGATATTGCCGGAAACGCATTTTTTGTGAACGTCGATTTCTTTACTCCTCCAATAGCAATTAAGGAATTTAACCAGATAAAACAAAATGTGAACCTGGAGATCCTGAAGTTGATGCAGCAATTGGGACTTGAGATTGCCGGGGCAAGTACCGATGTAAAAATCCTTGGGGCGGCTATAAATTCGTAAAGGGAACAAATCGAATGGCAGTACTCACAATTGAGCCTTCAATTCAAGCAGGAAAGATTTTATTTGTTCAAGCTTCTTAATAGATTCAAACTTTTCCTCCGCTTTTTTATTCTTTTTCAGGAAATCTTTGGCTCCTTCGATGGTGTATTTACGTTGGCGGAGTAAATGATAAATGAGATGAAGGTTCTTGATATCGATTGGACGAAAATAGCGATCACCTTTTTTATTTTTCTTAGGCTGAATAATAGTGAATTCGGCCTCCCAAAAACGAAGCAATGATTGATTTACGCGGAACATTTCTGCAACTTCGCCCATCGTGTAATACTGCTTTGTAAACAGTACTTCGTCTCCAGGTATATTGATGAGATCGGCTTCTTCGGCAACTTGTTTAATTGATTTTCTTCCGCGCGTAGACTTTACTTTCACATTTTTTTCGGCAGCAGGGTGATGAGGTTCCTGAACAGTTTGAGGTTCTTTCAATTTTTTTATCCTGATACCAATATTCACTGGTTGGTCTTCCTGTGCTGGAACTATTTTCTGATCGATGCTTGCATCGGTCACGAAATCCATCGAAGTCTGCGAAAATGCTTTCATACGCTTTAATTCATTTTCAAAAATTGTTCCGATTTCTAAAGATACAATTACTATTTTATGTGATGTGCAAAAAAAAGCAAAAAAAAATTGTCGCTTGAATTCAGTGGGTAGCAGACAGACTGAGGATGTAAGTTGAATTAGTGGCCATCAACCAAATTTCAATGGTCAACTAAATCTCAATCAAAGCTTTGATTACTTGAAGACGCCAGCTTCAACAGGCGATCATATTGCTCTGGTGTGATGTCGTTGTAAAAATAATAGACGGGATCAACGGGCTCTCCGTTTCGATGTACTTCGTAGTGACAATGAGGACCGGTGCTCTTACCAGTGTTTCCAACCCAGCCGATAATTTCACCGCGTTTAACTTTTTCGCCATGTTTCACTTTGATGCGAAACATATGTCCGAATAAAGTAGAGTATCCATAACCGTTATTGATGACGACGTGATTGCCGTATCCGTTACCAGTGTTGCCGGCGGTCTCAACAGTTCCATTGGCCGTCGCATAGATTGGGGTTCCCTGTGGTGCTGCGAAATCAAGTCCGGCGTGAAATTTACTCGTCTTATAAACGGGATCGATACGATATCCGAATCCCGATGCAATACGTTTTAGTTCTTTATTACTTACTGGCTGGATCGCAGGCGTGCACGCTAATAATTGTTCTTTGTTCTTGATAAAGCCATTGATTTCATTATAGGACTTCAACTGGTAATTCATTCGTGCGCCGAGGTTGTTAATTGTATTAGCGATTGAAAGAGCGAGATTATCCTGATCCATTTTTTGTACGAGTTCTACTTCCTGCTGTTGCGCCATCGCTTTTGCTCTTGCACTGTCAGGAATTGGGTTCGCCTCGAAGATTGCCCGATATACATCATTATCTCGTTTTTCGAGTTGGGACAAATCACCCTGCAATTTTTTAACTTTTTCATTCAGCACGAAATAATTGTCCTTAAGCCCTTCGTTTGTTTGCATCAATCTCTTTTCGTTTGCAGAAGGGAAATATCGATAGGCGAGTGAAACAAGAATAACGGCTGTTACAATGGAAGCGGAAAAAAATCCAAGCACGCGCAGTAATGTGACCCTAAGGGGAGTCTCCAGTTTTTCATATCGGAGCGTATTGGTATTATAATAGTACTTGATCTTTTTCATACCCCGAAGCGCAAGCGCGGAGCTCTTTCATCAATGGATTGTTGAATTTTCCTGAATGTTTATCGCCGGTTTTTTTTCTTATCGTACCTTTGCCCCGCTTTAGATAAACACGCAGAATTACAAATATAGGCGTTAACTAATCAAAAATAACCAAAGAATACCCGGATTAACATGATGTCGAGTGCAGAGATAAGGCAAAAATTTCTCGAATTCTTTCGATCAAAGGGCCACACAATTGTTCCATCGGCCCCGATCGTCGTAAAAAACGATCCAACTCTTTTGTTTACGAATGCCGGTATGAACCAATTCAAAGACTATTTTCTCGGTAACGCAAAACCCTCACATACACGTATAGCCGATACACAAAAATGTTTGCGTGTAAGCGGCAAACATAATGACCTGGAAGAAGTAGGAGTTGATACCTATCACCACACCATGTTTGAAATGCTTGGCAACTGGAGCTTCGGGGATTATTTCAAAAAGGATGCTATTGCCTGGAGTTGGGAATTGTTGACCACGGTTTTTGATCTTTCAAAAGATCGTTTATATGTGACCGTTTTTGAGGGTGATAATAAAGAAAAGCTCCCACAGGATGATGAAGCTATCAGCGAATGGAAGAAATGGATTGACGGTGACAGGATATTAATGGGAAGTAAAAAAGATAATTTTTGGGAGATGGGTGATAGCGGTCCGTGCGGACCTTGTACGGAAATACACGTGGATTGCCGTTCCGAAGAAGAAAGAAAAAAAGTGGATGGAAAAACACTTGTAAACGCCGATCATCCGCAAGTAATAGAAATTTGGAACAACGTATTTATCCAGTTTAATAGATTGAAGGATGGATCACTTGAACCACTCCCTGCGAAACATGTTGACACAGGAATGGGCTTCGAGCGACTTGTTCGTGTGATCCAGGACAAACACAGCAATTACGATACAGATGTTTTTACCGGGACCATTGCTGCCGTAGAGAAAATTACAAGAAAAAAATATACTGCTGGCGCTTCCAGGCAAGATATCGCTTTCAGGGTAATTGCTGACCATCTGCGCGCAATATCATTTACAATTGCAGATGGACAACTGCCATCAAACACCGGCGCGGGTTACGTGATCAGGCGAATCTTACGACGGGCAGTGCGATATTATTACTCTTATTTGGATTACAAACAACCGCTCCTGCATCAGTTAGTGGCTCTGTTAGGAACACAATTTGAAAATGTATTTCCCGAGTTGCAAAAGCAAGTTGATTTTGTGAGCCGGGTTGTAAGGGAAGAGGAAGAAGCATTTCTAAGAACATTGGATAAAGGACTTCTCAAAGTGGAATCGTTTCTTTCAAAGAAAAACGAAGTTATTCCCGGGAATGCAGTTTTTGAATTGTATGATACGTATGGATTTCCTGCAGATCTTACACGTCTCATCGCAAGTGAAAATGGATTAACTATCGATGAAAAGGGATTTGAAGTGGAAATGACGAAGCAGAAAGACCGGTCACGCGCCGCGACTGCTATCGATACAGAAGACTGGATTGAACTCAGTAAAAACGGCTCAAGCAAATTCATCGGCTACAATACATTGCAGACAAATACAACAGTCAATAAATACCGGAAGATAAAAGCGAAAGGTAAAGAGGCCTATCAGCTTGTATTGGAAGCAACACCATTTTACGCGGAAAGTGGCGGTCAAGTTGGAGACACGGGCGAATTGAAATTTGGTGATGAATCTATTTTTGTAACTGATACAAAAAAAGAAAATGATCTCATCATTCATTTCACGCAAAAACTCCCTGTTGTCATCGATGAAGAGATTTTTGCGAAAGTAGATGAGAATAAACGAAAACAAATTGCGGTTCATCACTCGGCAACTCATCTTTTACATGCTGCCTTGAGAAAAATATTAGGATCACATGTCACGCAAAAAGGTTCACTGGTCAACGACGAACATTTGCGATTTGATTTTTCTCATTTTGCAAAGGTGACTGATGAAGAATTAAAAAAAATAGAAGAGTTGGTCAATGAAAAAATTCGCAAGAACATTCCGGTTGTAATAAAAGAAATGCCAAAAGAGGAAGCGATTCAACTTGGTGCGATGGCTTTGTTTGGAGAAAAATATGGCGATATTGTACGAGTGGTCATCATCGACCCGACATATTCAATTGAGCTTTGTGGTGGAACGCATGTGGGTAACACTGGAGAACTCGGCTTCTTCAAAATAAAACACGAAACTGCAGTAGCTGCCGGTGTGCGGAGAATTGAGGCCGTCAGCGGAGCGGCTGCCGAAAGTTTTATAAACAACCAGTTTGATATCGTTCGTTCCATTCGCGAATCATTAAAAAACCCTGCTGATATTATTAAGTCGATAGAAAATATATTCGCAGAAAATAATGAGCTGAAAAAGAAAATTGAATCGCTCGATGCAAAACAGCTTTCAAATGTCAAGGCTGAGCTTTTGCAAAAAGTGGTTTCAATTAATGGCGTTTCATTTATTGGTGAAATCGTTGAAGTATCCAACGCGGATGCATTGAAAAAACTCTGTTTTGATCTCAAGTCTTCATTAAAAAACTACCTCGTTGTACTCGCCGCCGACGTTGCCGGAAAAGCTGCGGTAGCAATTGCAATCGATGACCCGCTCTCACAGTCAAAAAATCTTGATGCCGGAAAAATTATCAAAGAGTATGTCGCTCCTCTTATCAAAGGGGGCGGTGGCGGACAAAAAACGCTCGCAACGGCCGGCGGCCAGGATGTTTCCATGTTACAGTCGGTTTTAGAAAAGGTGAAAAACCTTATTTAGTTGGCGCTTAGAAGTTAACAGCATGCAGTAGACTCTTGAAATGGTGAGCCCATAGTTAAATGTGGCTTATTTATTTTCCGTGTCTGACTAAATGATATGGTATGTCTTGCCCGGCTCATTGTTCATTCCAATAGGACCGAAATAGAAAGGTAATAGGGCGATGCTAGGACTTTATTAGGACGATGATAGGGCGATGACCTAAGAAGCGCATAAGAATTCACCGGGTTTTCCTTAGCTTGGGATAAACCGGTTGCGACCTTCTGCCCCCTGCAGTTATCTTTCCAATTCTAACAGTTTGTTAAATCCTCCATTTCATTCACGAATTATTTCGTAATTCAAAAAAAGCATTATATTTGAAATACGAAATTTGACGTAGTTATTAAAACTTCAACTAAAAATTGACACGATGAAACAATATCTCTTAAAAATTTCAGGGATGGCAGTGCTGGCAGTTTTTCTGCATGCTGGTGCATTCGCGCAGGATGGTTCAGACAACAAGCCGCGTAAAATGGATGACAATGATGAGATCATTGTTAAACCAAAGAATGACAAGGATAGCAAGGTGACAATCGAAATCAAAAACGGTGAAGTGTTTATCAATGGTAAACCCGCTGACGAATATGACGACGATAATGTCACTATCAGAAAACGAAGAAATCGGGGCGACAAATATTTGGTGATGCCTCCAAATCCTCCGGGCTCTCCTTTCCGTGGCGGATGGAGCTATAATGGGGAAGAAGATTCAAAGACGGCTTTCCTTGGTGTTTCATCTGAGAAAGATGAAAAAGGCGGGGTAGAAATACAAGAGGTAACAAAAGAAAGTGCCGCTGAAAAAGCTGGTTTGAAAAAAGGAGATATTATTACAAAGATCGACGATGTAACAATTGAAGATCCGGAAAAGCTTACGGAAACGATCCGCAGCCATAAGCCCGACGATAAAGTGACCATTACCTACAAAAGGGATGGCAAAGAACAAAAGACAACCGCAACGCTTGGCAAATTCAAATGGAAGAATAATAGCTGGAACGGTTTCGATTACAAAATGCCGAATATGAATTTTGATTTTGGTCCAGGACATGGAGGTGCTTACATCTGGAACAACAACAGTACGAAAATCGGAATTAAAGCACAGGATACTGAAGATGGTAAAGGCGTAAAGATATTGGATGTGGATGATGAATCAGCTGCCTCAAAAGCAGGACTTAAAGAAGGCGACATCATTACACAATTTGATGGCAAGGACATAAACAGTGCGAGTCAATTGGCAGAAGTTGCGCGCGTAGCGAAAACAAAACCTTCAGTGAAAGTCAAATTGAATCGTGGTGGAAAAATCCAGGAAGTAACTCTGAAAATTCCAAAGAAATTAAAAACCGCTGATCTTTAATAAGCGGTCGGGCGCCTGGCGGATTCATAATAATATCTAATTGTTGTTAAACCGTCTGACGTTCGTAACTGGGTAATAGGTGGGCGCTGTGATCAGCGCCCTTTTTCTTGACGAACCTTTTCACGCAAAGCCGCAAAGAAGTGCAAAGAGTAGTCGACAATTGCTGCTTTATTTATTAAACTTCAAGAGCATGCACCTCTGCTCTTCTTTGCGCCATTGCGCGAAAAAAGGTTCTATCATTAGCATGATTTTCGTGCGTACTTTTATCAACTAAACTACTGCGCATGCAACGACTCCTTTTTTCGGCTATTTATTTGTTATTATTTTTTCTTTCATCAACAGCCCAACTATTTAAAAAAGATCAACCCTTTGCTCACACATTTTCCATAGTTGCCCGTGATACTGCAACCGGCGAGATGGCTGTCGGTGTCCAGAGTCATTGGTTTAATGTAGGAACATTAGTGCCTTGGTTGGAAGCGGGTGTTGGTGTGGTTGCTACACAATCCTTCATTGATAAATCGTATGGTTTAAAAGGATTGGCGTTATTAAAACAAGGATATACTGCAAAGCAGGCACTCGATAGTTTACTGAGTGCGGATCCGGGACGAGATGTTCGCCAGGTTGCCATCATTGACAGTAAAGGAAATGTATCTGCGCATACTGGTAAGGGTTGTATTCAATATGCTTCCAACATTACCGGAAATAATTTTAGTGTTCAGAGTAACATGATGCTTGGCGACCAGGTTTGTCAGTCTATGTCCAATGCATTTTTGAATAGCGCTGGAAAACCCCTGGCTGAAAGAGTTCTCGTAGCGCTTGACGCGGCGCAAAAAGCAGGCGGTGATATTCGTGGACGTCAAAGTGCGGCGTTGGTGGTAGTACCTGCTCAATCGAACGGACAACCCTGGAATGAACGAACAATTGATGTAAGAGTTGACGATAATCCTGAACCATTGAAGGAACTTCGCAGGTTATATCGAGTGGAAATTGCTTATCAACACATGAACAATGGAGATCTTGCCACTGAAAAAAATGATATGAAGAAGGCCATGGAGGAATACGGAATCGCGATGAGAATGTTTCCTGATAACCTCGAAATGCAATACTGGACGGCCATCACTTTAGCCAATAATAAAAAAGTCGATCAGGCGCTGCCAATTCTTAAGAAAGTATTTGCCAGGGATAAGAACTGGAAAGAGCTTACACGGCGGCTGCCGCCTGTGAATTTGTTAACTGTTAGCAAGGGCGATCTTGACAGAATTTTGGCGCTTTAGATGGGGATGTGAGTTGATTGGTGACTTGTAATTTTAGAACGAAGAAAAAAACAGAGCGGAGAGCGCTTAATGTCTCTCACGGCTTGTTTCTTCGCTCTAAAAAATTCTTCTTATAAAATTAAAATATCTGCAACTCAGGCTTCTACTCCAGGTGTCAGTCAACCAGACGACACCGTTCGCCATTTACAAACGGAAATAACAGCTAATTAAGGTACATTTGCAGGCTAATTAATGACCAATTACGAATTATATGAAACGGTGGTCGGGCTGGAAGTGCATGCCCAATTGTTGACACAAAGCAAATTGTTTTGTGCCGATAGCGCGGCCTTCGGTGGAGAGCCCAATTCGCATATAAGTCCAATTACGCTGGGGCACCCGGGAACTTTGCCCGTGCTGAATAAAAAGGCTGTCGAGTTTGCCATCAAAATGGGACTTGCCTGCAACTGTGAAATTGAACGAGTGAATTATTTCGCGAGGAAAAATTATTTCTATCCCGATCTCCCGAAGGGATATCAAATATCCCAACATACAACACCGATTTGTAAAGGTGGATTTGTAAAGATCAGGAGCGGCAACGTAGAAAAAAATGTTGAGTTGAACCGGATCCACTTGGAAGAAGATGCGGGAAAAAGTATTCACGATATTGATCCTGATAATACTTGTCTCGACTATAATCGCGCTGGTGTCGCTCTTATTGAAATTGTAACGGAGCCGTGTATTCGCAGCTCCGACGAAGCATACCAATATCTAACCGAATTGCGAAAGCTGCTTCGATTCCTGGAAGTTTGCGACGGTAACATGGAAGAAGGAAGTATGCGTTGCGATGCAAATATTTCAATCCGCAAAAAAGGCGATGCTAAGCTTGGGACTAAAGTAGAAGTAAAAAATCTGAACTCGATCCGAAATGTGAAACGAGCCATCGAGTATGAATCAAAACGGATGATTGACGAAGTGGAAAGTGGCGGCAAGATCATTCAACAGACAAGAAGCTTCGATGCGTCGAATGGAACTACTTTTTCGATGCGTACAAAGGAAGAAGCTAACGACTACCGGTATTTTACCGATCCGGATCTCCCGGCTTTTCATGTGACTGATGCATTTTTGAATTCGGTTAAAAAAACAATTCCTGCGTTACCGGAAGCGCTGATCACAAAGTATACAACCCAATTAAATTTACCAGAATACGATGCGCGTGTGATTTGCGATGATAAAGAGACGGTCGACTACTTTGAAGAATTGATAAAAACAAGTCACAATTATAAAGCTGCAGCGAATTGGTTATTGGGACCGGTGAAATCTTTTCTTAACGAAAAGAATATTTTAATTGGTGAATTTTCAATTCCTCCGGAAAAATTATCCCAGTTGATTCAATTGGTTGAAGAAGGAAAAACAAACTTTTCAATTGCTTCTTCGCGTATATTTCCAGAGCTCGTTACGCAACCCGGTAAAGATCCTTTGTCGATTGCGACTGACATGAATTTATTACAAAGCTCGGATATCGACGAAGTCGCACTTTGGGTTCAACAAGCTTTGGCGAAAATGCCGGATAAAGTAGAAGAATACAAAAAAGGGAAGAAAGGATTGATTGGTTTGTTTGTTGGCGAAGTGAAGAAAATTTCAAAAGGCAAAGCAGATCCGAAATTGACGAACAGGCTCTTGTTGGAAAAACTCGAAAGTTGAACAAAAATTATTTATCAAGAAACGACTCAAATATGTCAAGGAAATTTTTTTGGCTGATTGGAACAGGTGCAGTTTTTTTTCTTTTTTCCTGCAAAGAAAAAAAGACTGATACTTTTAGCGTGCATGTAAAGTATACAAATTCAGATAAGTTAAACGCGCCGCCTTCTGCGTCAGCTTCTATGATGGCGCATCTGTATGAAGTGCCATATGGGCGTGATCAGTCACCCATTACATTGGATTCCGAAAAACTTGCCGATAAGAATGGCAGCTTTACTATGAATGCTTCAGGAAAATCCGAGGGAATTTATGAATTGACTTTTGGGGAAAATGTTCTTGATGTGCCATTGATCAACGATTCAAAGGATATCACAGTAACGATTGACCTCGCTAAACGGGATGATTTTTACAAAGTGGACGGATCAGAAGCGAGCAAGGAAATGGCGGAACTGATTAATTCGATGGGCAAGAAAAATTTTGCAATCGAGAAATCTTTTGCCGATTTGGATAGTATCAAACGCATGGGTGGTTCGGATAGTTCGTTGATAGCGGCAACAACTGCTAAAAACAATTCTATCCAGGATCTTAACAATTATTTGAAGAATTTTATCACAAAAACTTCGAATTCTACTTTGGGTGTATTGGCACTCGGTTTTGCATCACGCAGTTTTTCCAGAAATGATTTCGAAAGTAGTTTGACTTCTCTTCAAAAGAAATATCCAACCAATGTTGTGTTGCAAAACATGAAAAAGAGTTTTGATGCGCAGGCTTCACAAATGAACGCAGAGAATGAGCCAAAAACCACATCATGGGTTGGCAAACAGGCGCCGGCGTTGAGTTTGCCGGATGTAAATGGCAAGCAAATTTCATTGGCGTCGTTCAAGGGAAAATATCTCCTTGTTGATTTTTGGGCAAGCTGGTGCGGACCTTGTCGCATGGAAAATCCAAATGTTGTTAAAGCGTATAATGAGTTTAAAGATAAAAATTTCACTATCCTCGGCGTGTCGTTAGACAAAGAAAAAGAACCATGGCGCCAGGCGATACAGGATGATAAATTAACGTGGACGCATGTGAGCGATTTAAAATATTGGAGCAGTGAGGCTGTAGATGTATTTCAATTTGACGGAATTCCTTTTAACGTATTGCTGGATCCGCAAGGAAAAATTATTGCGCAGGAACTGCGGGGCCAGGCACTGGAAAATAAGCTTAGGGATTTATTAAAATAATCACGATTTTTTTTCTCGCCCACTTAATGTGATCAACAACGCTGGTAGAAATATCAGGTTGGTCAAGGTTGCCATTACTAATGTGAGTGACGTCAGCCAACCAAGCGCCTTGATTCCACCGAATCCGCTGAAACAAAAAATTACAAAACCGGCAATTAATACAAGAGAAGTATAAATTATACTGATACCTGTTGTGTGAATGGTGTTGATCACTGTTTGCTTCACTGTAGTTTTGTCTTGCACCATCTCCTGCTTATAATTCACCAGGAAACGAATTGTAATATCGATTGCAATTCCTAAGGCGATGCTAAAAACCAGAACTGTGGAAGGTTTCAACGGGACGCCTGCCCAACCCATCACGCCTGCGGTAATCAGCAGCGGAATAACATTTGGAATGAGCGAGCATAACAATATCCGGATTGACCTGAACAAGTAAAGCATACAAGCCGCAATCAACACAAAGGCCCAAATAATGCTTTGCTCAAGTCCGTTGATGATAAATGTACTTCCTTCAAGGAATGTCACGCTGCTGCCGGTGAATTCGATTTTATATTTTGTTGAATCAAAAAGTTCGGCTGCTTTCTTTTTCACACTGTCTAACATCCCCGGCAAACGTGCGCTACCGACATCGGCCATGTTGACGCTGATGCGCGTTTCTTGCTTTGTACTGTCCATAAAACTATTGATCAATTTTCCAAGGAGACTTTTCTTGTTGCTTGTATCCGTTTTCATACTAATATATGGCGCGATGAATGCAAGGTCGAATTGATTGGGCAGCCCGTAGTTTGTGCTATCTCCATTGTAATAGGCCTGTCGTACAAATTTCAGTCCTTCCACAATTGAAAGCGGCCGCGCCATGTCGGGTGTCGACGCAATAAAGTTTGATAAAGAATCGATTTTTTGAAATGTCTGCATCATGTTGCTGCGCAAACCGTTTTTTCTCTTGGTATCCACAACGATTTCCAAAGGCATCACCCCCTTAAAATTATTTTCAAAAAATTTAAGATCCTCGTATATCACGTCAGTTTTTGGAAGATCGTCTGCGATGTATCCTTCTGCTTTCAGTCGAAATATTCCGGCAATTGAAATCGCAACAACGACTAATGTTACTCCGTAAATGGTAGGCTTGTGATTTAATGCCCAGATCTCAAGTCTATCGAGAAAGGTTGCGAGCCATTTATTCGTGAGATATTTCATATGTCGCGGCTTGGGGTCAGGCATGTAACTCAATGCAGCCGGGATGATCATAACGGAAATGAAAAATAATAACATGATATTAATTCCGGCAACGGCGCCAAACTCTTTGAGCACGGCGCTTGATGTCAACGCAAAAACGCCGAAACCGATTGCTGCAGCGATATTGCAAAAGAGTGTAACGATTCCCATTCTCCGAATCATCTCGAATAGCGCTTTGCGCTTATCACCCGTATCCTTAAATGCGGTGTGATATTTATTGAGAAAGTAAATACAGTTTGGAATGCCGATTACGACAATCAGCGGCGGTGTCAATGCATTTAATAACGTGATCTTATAACCGAAAAGGTCCATCGTACCAAGACTGAAAACAACTCCGATCACAACAACAGACAAAGAAACCAGCATTGTACTAAAACTTCTGAAAAACAGCAATAAAATAAGCGCTGACAACAACACGGAACCGAATAAGAACCATTTTGTCTGTAGTGCAACTTTAGTCGCCATATTAGTGCGGATAAGCGGCAGACCGCTATAATGCATTCGAAGATTATTCTTCTGACCGAATGCATTTCCTGCTTTGGTGATTTCATCCACCACAATGTTTCTTTGCGATGAATTCAAAACATTTTTATTGATATTTATTCCCATTAGATACGCATCGGTAGACGGAGTGTATAGTAGGTCGCGATAGAAGGGCAGGCTGAAAAATATTTGCTTGTTGCTATCGAGCAAGGACTGATCGGTATAATGATCTGAAAAAATGGGAACGGCATTTAATTTTTCAGCTGTGTCTTTTTTGACAAGGTTAATTGAGAATGGAATACTCAGGATCTGCTCAACGCCAGGAATTTTCTTAATCTCATCATTCAAATTGATGTAGTCGTTGAAAATATCCTTTTCAAATAACTTTTTTGTTTGAATTCCAATTACGAGCAGGTTTCCATCTTCTCCAAACTTTTTTCGAAATGCCTGGTATGTAACATATTTCGGGTTATCTGTTGGAATTGCTCTCGAAAATTCATAGCTCATTTGAACTTTCGATGCGTGATATCCCATAAAGGCAGTGGCGGCGACCAGGATCAACAAGAGCAATAACCGGTATTTCAACACAAAACGGGCGATGGACTCCCACATGATAAAATAGCTATTAGATGAGTAGAATAATTATAATCTGCAAAGAAACCTATTTTAAACGAATTTTGGGAGAAGAGCGGGTGCAGCAAGGCGGATTAATTTTTTTGAGATGTCAAACGTAGAACTTATTTCTCACGTTCCACGTCTCACGAAAGGTGCATCCCAATTATCTACACACGATTTATGATTGATAAAACAAAAGGAATTGTTCTGCGAACAATCAAGTACGGCGAGACAAGTGTAATTGTCGCGATTTTTACAGAACTGTTCGGTTTGCAATCTTACCTGGTGAACGGAGTGAGAACTTCTTCTAAAAAAGGTTCTTCCAAAGCCAGTTTATTTCAACCTGCGTCCATACTTGATCTCGTCGTTTATCATAATGAACTTAAAAATCTTCAGCGGCTCAAGGAATTCAAATGGAACTACCTATACAAACACATTTTTTTTAACGTACTGAAAAATTCAGTGGCACTTTTTATGGTTGAGTTGCTACACAAATGCGTGAAGCAGCCCGAATCAAACCCGGATCTTTATCATTTTATGGAAGACGCGTTGATAAATCTTGACGATGCAGAAGAAACAGTTGTGGCAAATTATCCACTATTCTTTGCGTTGCACATTGCTTCATTTTTTGGTTTGCGAATCCAGGATAATTATTCAGAACAAAGATCTTTTCTCGATCTCCAGGAAGGTACATTTACATCAGAGCGGCCGCGACATCCGCATTTCCTGGAGGGAGAATTCAGTTATGTCAGTTCTCAACTATTAAAGACAATGCAACCACACGAACTGCAGCAATTGAAATTAAATAAGGACAAAAGAAGAATCTTGTTACATGCTTACCAGAATTTTTTTGGCCTGCATATCCAGGAATTCAATACAATGAAGACATTGCCGGTGCTACAGGCATTAATGGGTTAGCGTCTCCAGCGGGCTAAAGAATTCTTTTCACAGAACTTTCTTTTGAGAGTGCACTTTCATTCGAATTTTCAATAAGAATGATGCCTGGCTTTTTGTCCTTCGAAAAACTTCCAAAGGTATCATCAATTCCCAAAGCTTTTGCGCCATTGATCGTTGACCATTGTAACAATTCTGATATGGGTATTGTCGGAAAGTGACGATAGATTGTTTTTATCTCATCCAATATGCTTAGTGAGTGGTTGCTTGCGAGGCTATCTGTTCCGAGAACAATATCGCAACGATATTTGCGGAACAATTCAATTGGTGGCAACGCTTCTTCTATATATTGATTTGCGTTTACACAAAGGCAAAAATAAATTTCTGGCAAGTGATTATGATGATCACCGGATAAGAATTGAAGATCATCCTCCTTAGTAAATGTGTCATGAACGAGTAACAACTGTTTTGCACTCTTCATTTTTGAAAGGCAGGATTGTAAGCTGCTTTTTCCCGGTGGTTGGAAAAATGAAGTATCGATATTCATCAATTTGTACATCCGCTGGAAATCACCTGTTCCGCTTGTAAAAAATTCATCTTCAAAGGGTGTTTCCTGGTTATGGATAGTGATGATTTTATTTTTAAAAAATGGTTCCATCAAATTCCATAATGCATTTGAAACCGAATATGGCGCGTGTGGGGATATCGACGTCAGTTCCCCGGGAGAAAGTGACTTCGTGTACTCGTCATAAAAAAATTTGCTTCTGGAAAATCTTGTTTCTGCAACCTGTGGAAGCCATCCACTGACTTCGATAAAATTATGATAGATCAATCTGCCTTTTTGCTTTTGCAGAATGGTGTTGGTATTGTTACAAATATCTCCTACAGCAACGATCCCATTATCAATCATCTCGTCTTCGGCTTTAGCAATAGCAACCAATATTTCCTGCTCCGGAAAATGTCTTTGGGTGACAACGGTAAATACAAAATCTACAAGTCCTTTTTTTTCAGGGATCAGGCCCTTCATATGGCTGAGCTCAAGATGACAATGGCAATTGATAAAACCCGGCGAAATAATACCACGCAAAGCTTCGATATTTTCTCCCGCAGCGCCTTTTAGGACGATGTCCAGAATGCGCCCGTCCCGATCTGCGATCAGTACATGATCTGAGTTCAGCATTTCATGACCCGTAAACAGGTAATCAGCCTTGAATTTTCTATAGTTCATTAAACCGCTAAAGAATTAACTTTGCAAACTTTTATACGCTAAACGCCCAGCGCAAATGCTGAACGCGATTAGCCATAAAAATAGTTAAACTATGATAGATAAATTGGAAGCCATTAAAGCCAGGTTTGAAGATCTGGGAGTGGCTCTTAGTAACCCTGAAATTGTGAGCGACAATCGCAAGTTTAGTGCGATGAGTAAAGAATATCGAAGTCTCGAGGAAATCGTTCAATCATACGAAACCTATAAAAGGTTGTTAGGGGATCTTGAATTCAATAAAGAAGCACTAAATGATAACGATCCGGAGTTGCGTGAACTGGCAAAAGCGGAAGCGCCTGAATTGAATGAAAGAAAAGACAAGTTGGAGGCACATATCCGCCAGCTCTTAATTCCGAAAGACCCGCAAGACGAAAAAAATGCGATTCTCGAAATCAGGGCAGGAACGGGAGGTGACGAAGCAAGCTTGTTTGCCGGAGACTTACTTCGCATGTACTTAAAATATTGTGAACGGAAAGGTTGGAGAACGGCTTTATTAAGCGAAAGCGAAGGGACCGTCGGAGGCTATAAGGAAGTCCAGGTAGAAGTAACAGGTCATGATGTTTATGGCACTTTAAAATTTGAAAGCGGTGTCCACCGCGTGCAACGCGTACCTGATACGGAACAGAGTGGTCGCGTACATACGAGCGCTGCTACTGTTGCGGTTATGCCCGAAGCAGAAGAAGTAGACTTTGAATTGAAAGATAGCGATGTCAAAATGGAAACAGCGAGAAGTGGTGGAGCAGGAGGACAGAACGTAAATAAAGTTGAAACGAAAGTACTATTGACACATCTCCCAACGGGAACAGTTGTGGTGTGTCAAACCGAGAGAACCCAATTGGGTAATCGTGAAAAAGCAATGCAGATGTTGCGAACTAAATTGTATGAAGAAGAAGTAAGAAAGCAGGAAGAAGAAATTGCAAGACATCGAAAAAGCCTGGTTAGCACGGGCGACCGTAGCGCAAAAATCAGGACCTACAATTATCCTCAAGGACGTGTAACCGATCATCGAATTGGGCTAACTGTCTACAACCTGAATGACGTTTTGAATGGAAACATCCAGGAATTTATTGATGCATTACAGTTTGCCGAAAATTCGGAAAAGATGGCGAAGGCGAATTAATAGATCATTTCAAAAACCATTATAGCAAAACGTCAAATGCCTAATCCGTTTTTGACGTTTTGCATTTCACGGTATAATAAACATCGACCTCACCTAATCTGCGTATACTTTCGTAAATTGATTGAAAACATAAAATCATGTTAGAAAACCTTATCAATCTCGTGAGAGAAAATGCCGGGAATTCGATCATCAACAATCCGGAAGTTCCAAATGATCAAAATGATGCTGTCATTGAGGCTGCAGGGCAATCTGTGCAGGGAAGCATGCAGAATATGATCATGCAGGGAAAATTGCAGGACTTGTTGAGTTTGTTCCACAACGGCGCGGAAAATGCTGCCACTAATACTTCGACGCAAAATATTTCCACCGATTTGGTTCAAAATCTCACCGAAAAATTCGGATTTAACCAGGCGACATCTTCGGGTATTGCCAGTAGTTTGATTCCGGGATTGTTGCAAAAATTGGTAAGCAAGACAAATGATCCGTCCGATAATAGTTTTAATCTTGAAGGGATTATCGGTCATCTGACAAGCGGTGACGGATTGAGCAACCTGCTGGGTGGACTAACGAGTAATAAATCGACCGAAGGTATTATGGATAAGGTAAAATCTCTTTTTGGAAATACCTGATTTGTGGTATTGATAAAGTCTTTAGTTTTTTTTAACTTAAGGGTTGTAAACTTTTTGAATAATTGTGCGTCTATTATATGTAGTTCTTTGGTAAAACAGTTGCGGGCTTGAGTTCTAACATTTCATTTACAATAGCTAAAAAAATGTTATTATAACGTGGGGTTAAGTCCTTGTAGTCAGTCGGTTCGTAACTTTGTTTTGAAGTTCTTTTAAGCGTCAATTAACAGCAGCCATCATAATATTGGCACCTGTTTTGCGTTATGTATTATAAATTGTCTTTTCTATTTGACTACACAAAAGCAGTCAATTTTCTCATAAGCAGTTAGTTTTGGTTACGGCCCCTGTTTCCACAGGGGCTTATTTTTTT
>Ga0163162_10000912_pt1 | contig 27450 bp, 25 predicted proteins | sample S55metaG_FD_115310 | JGI IMG/M metagenome (GOLD analysis project Ga0163162, IMG submission 115310) | Switchgrass rhizosphere microbial communities from Kellogg Biological Station, Michigan, USA - S5-5 metaG | ecosystem: Host-associated > Plants > Roots > Rhizosphere > Soil | place: USA... | reverse complement strand
GCCGCTGAACTTCAGCATCGCCGGCCAGAACAGGGTGTGGAAGTAGGTGATGTCCTTGCCGATGAAGTGGATCTGCTCGACCGCCGGGTCGGCCAGGAACTCGTCGAACGAGCGTGCCTCGCCGTTCGCCTTCGCGCCGCCCTTGTCGAAGTAGTTCTTCAGCGACGCGAGATAGCCGACCGGCGCGTCGAGCCAGACGTAGAAGTACTTGCCGGGCGCGTCCGGGATCTCGATCCCGAAGTAGGGCGCGTCTCGGCTAATGTCCCAGTCGGCGAGGCCGCCGTGGCCGTGCTCGTCGACCTTGAACCACTCGCTGATCTTGTTCAGCACCTCGGGCTGGAGGCGCCCAGGCTCGTTCGTCCAGCGCTTGAGGAAGTCGAGGCAGCGCTGCGACGAGAGCTGGAAGAAGTAGTGCTCGCTCGACTTCAGCACCGGGGTTGCGCCCGACAGCACCGAATGCGGGTTCTTCAGCGCCGTCGCCGCGTACACCGAGCCGCAGACGTCGCAGCTGTCGCCGTAACGATCGGGCGTGCCGCACACCGGGCACTCGCCGCGGATGTAGCGGTCGGGCAGGAACATCGACTTGACCGGATCGAAGAACTGCTCGACCGCCTTCACCGTGATCAGGCCTTCCTTCCTGAGGTGCAGGTAGATGTCCTTCGCGAGAACGTGGTTCTCGGGACCGTCGGTCGAGTGCCAGTTGTCGAACGAGATGTGGAAGCCGTCGAGGAACGGCTTCCTGCCGGCGGCGATCTCGGCGACGAATTCCTGCGGCGTCTTTCCCGCCTTGTCGGCGGCGATCATGATCGGCGCGCCGTGCGCATCGTCGGCGCAGACGAAATGCACCTCGTGGCCGCGCATGCGCTGGAAGCGCACCCAGATGTCGGCCTGGATGTATTCCATCATGTGGCCGATGTGGAAGGGCGCGTTCGCGTACGGCAGCGCCGTCGTCACGAAGAGCTTGCGGGGCATGGGGCGACCGGTAGGGAACCGGCGATTTTAGGGATACCTCTGCGAGAATCGTCCGCCTCAGCCTGCGCGCGCCCTCGGCGCTCTCGCGCGTTGAGCTTTGTCGCGAGCCGAAGTAGCGAGGATCCGGGATGGTGATGAGTGTGGGCCGCATCGTCATTGCCGCCGCCGCGATCGGTGCCGCCGTGCTCGTCGGCAACGCCGCCGTCTCGGTCTATCACACCGCCGCGCTGCGCAACGAGTCGGCGGCGGTGCTGCACAGCAACGAGTTGCTGCTGGCGCTCGACAACGTGCTGTCGCTGGTCAAGGACGCGGAGAGCGGCCAACGCGGCTACGTGATCACGGGCCGGCCGGAATATCTCGCTCCCTACCGGGCCGCCGTCGCATCGATCCAGGCGCAGATGGACGCCCTCGAGCAGCTGGCGCGCGAAGACCCGGTGCAGCTGCGACTGATGGCCGACGTGAGGCGCCGCGTCGGTGCCAAGCTCGGCGAGCTCGAGGTGACGATCGGCGTTCGCGACCGCAAGGGATTCGACCTCACCCGCGACGTCATCGCGCTCGGCGCCGGCCGCGCCGAGATGGAGGCGATCGCCGCGACGGCGGCGGAGATGGCAGCGCACGAGGCACAGCGCCTCGCCGCGCGCCAGGCGGCCGCCGGCGCGACCTACCGGGCCGCACTGGTCAGCGAGGTGCTGGCCGCGCTGGCGGCGCTCGCTGCACTGATCGGTCTTTCGATCGTGCTGTCGCGTCACCTGCGCGCCCGCGACCGATCCGAAGCGCTGATCGCGGCGCAAGGCGAGCGCCTCCGCGTCACGCTCGAGAGCATCGGTGACGCCGTCATCACGACCGACCTGGACGGCCGTGTCAGCAACCTCAACCGGGTCGCCGAGTCGCTCACCGGCTGGCGTGCCGAGGAAGCGCAGGGGCAAGCGCTGGAGGCTGTCTTTCGGATCGTCAACGAAGCGACGCGCGAGCCGGTCGAGAACCCCGCGACCCGTTCGTTGCGCGACGGCGTGATCGTCGGGCTGGCGAATCACACCTTGCTGATCGGGCGCGACGGCTCGGAAACGCCGATCGACGACAGCGCGGCGCCGATCCGCGACCCGCAGGGGAAGGTGCACGGATGCATCCTCGTCTTTCGCGACATCACCGAGAGAAAGGCCGCCGAGCGCGAGATCGGCCAGGCGCAGACGCGCCTGCAGCGTGTCGTCACCGACATGGCGATCCCGACGATGGTCTTCGCCGAAGACGGCGAGGTCGTCCTCGTCAACGCCGCCTGGACCGGGATCAGCGGCTTCGACGCCGCCGAACTGCGCACCCTCTCGGCGTGGACGAGGAACGCCTACGGCGAGCGCGCCGAGGCGATGAACGCGGTCATCGCCAGGCTGTTCGACCTCGAGGAGAGCATCGACAACGGCGAGCGCGAGATCACGACGGCGAGCGGCGAGAAGCGGATCTGGCACTTCGTCACCGCGCCGATCGGACGCGATGCCAAAGGGCGGCGCATGCTGGTGACCAACGCGATCGACGTCACCGAGCGGCGCCGCCTCGAGCAGGCGCTCGCCGAAAAGGAAGCGCGCACGCGGCTGGCGATGGAGGCGGCGAACTACGGCGGCTGGGAGTGGGATCGCGGCAACGACAGGATGGTCTGGAGCGACAAGATGCGCGAGCTCCTCGACGTCGGCGCCGACGAGCCGATCAGCTTCGCGCTGTTCCAGCGGCGCCTTCATCCCGACGACCGACCGGAGCGCGAGCGCGCCATCGCCGAGGCCTGGACGACCGGCGTGCTGAGCGCCGAGTACCGCGTCGTTCGGCGCGACGGCGAGGTGCGCTGGATCAGCTCGCGAGGGCGGGTTCTGCGCGGTGCCGACGGCAGCGAGCGGATGCTCGGCGTCGTCGGCGACATCACCGAGCAGAAGCGCGCGCTGGCGGCGCTCGAGGACGCCGACCGGAGGAAGGACGAGTTCCTCGCCACTCTCGCGCACGAGCTGCGCAACCCGCTCGCGCCGCTGCGCAACTCGCTCGCGATCCTGCAGCGCAGCGCCGACGACCCGGCGACGTTCGAGAAGGCGAGCGGCGTGATGGAGCGCCAGCTCAGCCACCTGGTCCGCCTGATCGACGACCTGCTCGACGTCAGCCGCATCAGCCTCGACAAGCTGGTCCTGCGCGTCGAGCTCGCCGACCTGGGCGCCGTGCTCGAGCACGCCGTCGAGGCGAGCCGGCCTGCGGCGGAGCGCGCCGGCCACGTCCTCGAGGTCCGCCTGCCCGAGCGCCCGGTCAAGCTGCAGGGTGACCGCGCGCGCCTGTCGCAGGTCTTCAGCAACCTGATCGGCAACGCGTGCAAGTTCACGCCCGACGGGGGCCGGGTCGTGATCGATGCGCGCGTCGCCGGCGAGCATGCCGCCGTCAGCGTGCGCGACAACGGCATCGGCATCGCCGCCGACCGCATCGGCGGCGTCTTCGAGATGTTCTCGCAGATCGACAACTCGCTCGAGCGCACGCACGGCGGCCTCGGCATCGGCCTGACGCTGGTCAGGCGGCTGGTCGAGATGCACGGCGGCAGCGTCGTCGCGAAAAGCGCAGGCCTCGGCGAAGGCAGCGAGTTCGTCGTCACGCTGCCGCTGACGCAGGACGCCGGCGACGCGGTCATCGGCGGCGCGCCCACCGCGGCCGCACCGGCGGGACGCCTGCGCATGCTCGTCGTCGACGACAACGGCGACAGCGCCGAAAGCCTCGCGCTCCTGCTCTCGCTCGCCGGCCACGAGACCCACGTCGCGCACACCGGGCTAGAGGCGCTCGACCGTGCCGACGCGCTCCGTCCGGACGCGGTCCTGCTCGACCTCGGCCTGCCCGGGCTGAACGGCTACGAGGTCTGCCGCCGGCTGCGCACGGCGGCCTGGGCGCGCGAGATTCCGATCGTGGCGATCACCGGCTGGGGCCAGGCCGACGATCGCCAGCGCTCGAAGGATGCGGGCTTCGACGGTCACCTCGTCAAGCCCGTGGTGTTCGGCGAGCTGACGGCGTTGCTCGACGAATCGCTGCGCTAGACTGGCCCGAATCCCCTCGCTTGCATCCTTCGACTTCATGGCCATCGCCGAGACCGATCTGCTGCGCGCCCTGCAGGCCGTGGTCGACCCCGAAACCGGCCGCGACTTCGTCTCCGCCAAGCAGCTCAAGAACCTGCGCATCGAAGGCGGCGACGTCGCCTTCGACATCGAGCTCGGTTATCCGGCGCGCTCGCAGATCGATGCGCTCAGGAAGGCGCTGATCGCAGCGGCTCGCGGCGTTGCCGGCGTCGCCAACGTCAGCGTCAACGTCGGGTCGAAGATCGTCCCGCACGCGGTGCAGCGCGGCGTCCAGCTGCTGCCGAACGTCAAGAACATCGTCGCCGTCGCGTCGGGCAAGGGCGGCGTCGGCAAGAGCACGACCGCGGTCAACCTCGCCCTCGCGCTCGCCGCCGAAGGCGCCAAGGTCGGCATCCTCGACGCCGACATCTACGGCCCGAGCCAGCCGATGATGATGGGCATCGACGGCCGGCCCGAATCGAGCGACGGCAAGACCATGGAGCCGATGGAGAACTACGGCGTCCAGGTGATGTCGATCGGCTTCCTCGTCGAGCAGGACAACCCGATGATCTGGCGCGGCCCGATGGTCACGCAGGCGCTCGAGCAGCTGCTGCGCCAGACCAACTGGGCCGATCTCGACTACCTCATCGTCGACCTTCCGCCGGGCACCGGCGACATCCAGCTGACGCTGTCGCAGCGGGTTCCGCTCACCGGCGCCGTGATCGTGACGACACCGCAGGACATCGCCCTGATCGATGCCAGGAAGGGCATCAAGATGTTCGAGAAGGTCGGCGTGCCGATCCTCGGCATCGTCGAGAACATGGCCGTCCACGTGTGCGAGAACTGCGGCAAGATCGAGCACATCTTCGGCGAGGAGGGCGGCAAGCGCCTCGCCGCCGAATACAAGATGGACTACCTGGGCGCGTTGCCGCTCAACCTGTCGATCCGCGTCCAGGCCGACAGCGGCCGGCCGACGGTCGTCAGCGACCCCGACGGCGAGATCGCCGCGCTCTACAAGCAGGTCGCCCGCAAGGTCGCGGTCAAGATCGCCGAGCGCAGCAAGGACTTCTCGTCCAAGTTCCCGACCATCGCGATCTCGAAGAACACGTGAACGCGACGCCGCGCCCCGATCCGCGACCCGCGATCCGCGTCGCGGTGGTGATGGATCGCGAGCGCGCGCCGAACCGCTGGCAGGACTGGCGCTTCACGATCGCCGAGGTCGTCGCCGACGAGGATGCCTTCGGTGTCGAGCCGCGAATCCTGCGCGACGACGGCACGCTGCGGCGCACGCTCTACCCTGGCTTCACGCTCGAACTGCACGTCGACCAGGCCGATGGCTACTACCTCAACCTGAGCTCGGGCGCGCCGGTCTGGTTCGTCGTCTGGCGAATCGACGACGACGATCCCTCGCTCGCCTGGGCGGAGCGGGTGAGCGTCTCGTACACCGAGGCCGGCCGCTGGCTCGACGCGCAGGAGCGCGTCGACAACGTGCCGCTGCCCGCCGATCTCGTCGCCTGGCTGCAGGCATACACCGACGAGCACTACCGGCCGGAAGAGAAGAAGCCGCGGCGCCGGCCGCAATCGTTCGTGACGCCCGCGGAGCGCAAGTGATGGCCGGAGGCGACGGGTTCCTCTCGCGCTGGTCGCGTCGCAAGGCGGGCGCGAAGAGCGGCGCGCCGATGGCAGAGACGCCGGCGCTCGGTACGCCGGCGCCGGCGAGTGATGCACCGTTGCCGCGAATGCCGGCCGTGCCAGAGGCGTCGGCCACGCTGCCGACGAACCCGCCGGCCGGCGCCGAACCGGCGCCGCTGCCGACGCTCGACGATGTCGCCAAGCTGTCGCGCGACTCCGACTTCTCGCCCTACGTCGCACGCAACGTCGATGCCGGCGTTCGTAATGCGGCCATGAAGAAGCTCTTCAGCGATCCCCACTTCAACGTGATGGACGGCCTTGACACCTACATTGACGACTACGGCAAGCCCGATCCGATTCCCCTGTCGATGCTGCGCCGAATGAACCAGGCGGCGGTTCTCGGACTGTTCGACGCCGAGGTCGACGCGGCCGCGCCGGAAGTGCCGCCGCCCGTGTTGCCGGCGCAGGCTTCACCCGATGGTGCCGCTCCTGCCGCAGTGGCAGAGTCGACAACGCCCCTTGAGCCGAATTCCGCTCCCGATTCTCCCGCCGATGACAACCCTGATCTGCAACTGCAACGAGACGATGCCGATCGACGGCCCGGCGCTGGCCCGGGCCCTCGGGACTGACGGGAACGGCGCCGGCGCGGTCCACTCGCTGCTCTGCCGGCGCGAGGCCGGCGCCTTCCAGCGCGCCGCGAAGTCGAGCGAGGATCTGCTTGTCGCCTGCACGCAGGAAAGTCGCCTCTTCCTCGAGCTGGCGAGCGCGACCGAAGGCGCGCCGCCGCTGACCGAGCGGCCGATCCGCTTCGTCAACATCCGCGAGAGCGGTGGCTGGTCGAAGGATGCGGCGATGGCGATGCCGAAGATGGCCGCGCTCATCGCCGCAGCCCAGCTGGCGCCCCCGGCACCGGTGCCGACGGTGTCGTACGCCTCGGCCGGCCGAGTTCTCGTCATCGGCAGCGCCGACCGCGCGCAGCGCGCGGCCGCGCTGCTCGCCGATCGACTCGACGTCAGCCTGCTGCTGCCGCGCGCCGGCGGCACGCTCGCGCAAGACCGGACGATGCCGGTGCACACCGGCACGCCGACGCGGATCTCCGGCTGGCTCGGCGCGTTCGAGGTGACCTGGACGCGCGCCAATCCCATCGACCCTGATCTCTGCACGCGCTGCAACGCCTGCATCGCGGTCTGCCCCGAGCAGGCAATCGACTTCAGCTACCAGATCGACCTCGCCAAGTGCACCGGCCACCGCGACTGCGTTCGCGCCTGCGGTGCGGCGGGCGCGATCGACTTCGAGCGCGCGGCCGAAGAGCAGGCGGAACGCTTCGACCTCGTCCTCGACCTGCAGGACGCGGCGCAGATCGACCTGCACCAGCCGCCCCAGGGCTACTTCCACGCGAGCGACGACGCGGCGCTTCTCGCTGCCGTGCTGCGCCTGCGCGAGAGCGCGGGCGAGTTCGAGAAGGCGAAGTTCTTCGACTACAAGCAGAAGATCTGCGCCCACACGAGGAACGGCCAGATCGGCTGCACCGCGTGCATCGACGTCTGCTCGGCCGCGGCGATCCGCAGCGACGCGCAGACGAAGGGGCGCACCGGCACGGGCGGCATCGTCGTCGAGCCGCACCTGTGCGTCGGCTGCGGCGCGTGCACGACGGTGTGCCCGAGCGGCGCGCTGACGTACGCCGCGCCGCGCCCGAACGAGCTCGGCACGCGCATCCGCACCATGCTCGCGACCTATGCGCGCGCCGGCGGGCGCGATGCGGCGCTGCTGATCCACAGCCAGGAGGCGGGCGCCGGTGTGGTCGAGGCGCTCGGCCGCGCGGCGCGCGTCGATGCCGGCCTGCACGGCGTGCCGGCGCGCGTCCTGCCGCTCGAGGTCTGGCACACGGCGTCGGTCGGCATCGATCTCTGGCTGGCGGCGATCGCGTACGGCGCGGCGCAGGTCTGGGTGCTCGTGACCGACGAGGAAGCGCCTGCGTACCGCGAGGCGATCGACGCGCAGATGAAAGTCGCGCAGGCGATCCTCACCGGCCTCGGCTTCGCAGGCGAGCACTTCCGCATCGTCGGCGCCGGCGAGGTGTCGCGGTCGCACGATCGCGAGGCGTTGTCGGGCCCCGCGGCGCCGGCGGCGCGGTCGGCATCACCGCGGGCCAGCGATCCGGCGCTGCTGCGCTTCGACGCGGCGCTGCGCCGCCCGGCCGCCGCCACGGTGCGCCGCGCCGCGACCTTCGCCGTCCAGCCCGACAAGCGGACGACGCTCGACCTCGCCTTCGAGCATTTGCTGCGCGAAGCGCCGACGCCGGCCGACGTCATCGCGCTGCCGGCGCCGGCCGCAGCGCCGAGCCCGTTCGGCGAGATCGTCGTCGACAAGGGCGCCTGCACCTTGTGCCTGGCGTGCGTCGGCGCCTGCCCGGAAGGCGCGCTCGTCGACCATCCGGATTCGCCGCGCCTCAGCTTCATCGAGAAGAACTGCGTCCAGTGCGGCCTGTGCGCGAGCACCTGCCCCGAGGACGCGATCACGCTCGTGCCGCGCTTGCTCCTCGCCGACGGCGGCAAGGCGCGCCGCCAGCCGCGCGTCCTCAACGAGGCCGAGCCGTTTCGCTGCGTTCGCTGCGCCAAGCCGTTCGGAACCGCGCGCGCGATCGAGGCGATGGTCGCCAAGCTCGCCGGACATTCGATGTTCCAGGGGCGGGCCGCGCAGCGGCTGCAGATGTGCGGCGACTGTCGCGTCATCGATCTGCACAGCGATCCGGGCGAAGTCAGGATCACCGAGCTGTGAGCCGCGCCGAGACCGTGAAGCCGATCGCGTTCGCCGGCAGCGACGACGCCGAGGAGCTGGCGCGCGCCGAGATCTACGGCCTGCTCGCGGCGCTGTTCTACGCTGCGCCCGACGCGCCGCTGCACGCCCAGTTCCAGGTCGCCGTGACCGAGGCACCGGTCGCCGGCGCGTTCCTCGAAGCGAGCTGGAGCGATCTCGTCGCCGTCGCGCGCCGGCTCGATCGGGCGCAGATCGCGCGCGAGTTCGACACTCTGTTTCAGGGCGTCGGCAAGCCCGAGGTGTTTCTCTACGGCTCGTTCTACCTTGCCGGCAAGCTCAACGAGAAGCCGCTCGTCGCGCTGCGCCACAGTCTGCGCGAGCTTGGCCTGGCGCGCAGCGAGACGATGAACGAGACCGAGGACCATATCGCCAGCCTGTGCGAGGTGATGCGCTATCTGATCGCCGGGGACGACGCGGGGACCAGCAACCTGGCGGCGCAGCGGCGCTTTTTCGACGCCCATCTGCGCGGCTGGGTCGATTCGTTGTGCAGTGCGATAGAAGCGCAGCCGGCTGCGGATTTCTACGCCGCGCTCGCTCGTTTCACGCGTGATTTCTTCGCGGTCGAAGCGCAGGCCTTCGACCTGCTCGAAAATTGAGCAGGGCACGATCGCAACAGCACATGTTTTACCCGGTATACATGCCTGTCCCTCGCTGCTAAATTAGGCCGAAGGCCGCCGCCTGTCGCCGGGGCCTCTCAACGTCACTAGACGTCGCCGAGCGACGTGCCGTCAGGAGTCGTCGTCATGAAGTCCTCCCTTCTTCCAACGTCCCGGACCGAAGCTGCCGACTCTCAAGTTCCACGCGCGCGGCGCCGCCAGCTCGTCGTCGGCGCCGGCGTCGCCGCCGGCGCGGCGCTCGCCGCAGCGACGGTCGCGCGGCACGTCGCGACACCGGCCGGCACCGCGAAGGCCGGATCCGACTCGGCGCAGGGCGAGGGCTACCGGCTCACGGACCACATCCGGCGTTACTACGAAACCACGCGCAGCTGAGGCGGAGGAATGATCATGTTGCTGACCCGCAAGACCTCATCTGCCGCCGATCCTGCCGCCGCGACCTCGGCGCTGGTCGCGAGCCTCGCACGCGGCGTCCGCCGCGCCATTCCGACGATGGATCGGCGCGCTTTCCTGCGCCGCTCCGGGCTCGGCGTCGGCGTCGGCCTCGCCACCGCGCAGCTGTCGCTGGTGAAAAAGGCAGAGGCCGCCGACCCCGCCGCCCCGGCCGAGAAGTCGCTCGTCGTTCGTCGCACGGTGTGCTCGCACTGCTCGGTCGGCTGCGCCGTCGACGCGGTGGTCGAGAACGGCGTCTGGGTTCGCCAGGAGCCGGTGTTCGATTCGCCGATCAACCTCGGCGCGCACTGCGCCAAGGGCGCCGCGCTGCGCGAGCACGGCCACGGCGACTATCGGCTCAAGACGCCGATGAAGCTCGTCGGCAACAAGTACGAGAAGATCTCGTGGGACCAGGCGCTGAACGAGATCAGCGCCAAGATGCTCGATCTCAAGAAGCAGAGCGGCGTCGACTCGGTCTTCGTCGTCGGCTCGTCGAAGCACAGCAACGAGCAGGCCTACCTGCTGCGCAAGTGGATGAGCCTGTGGGGCAGCAACAACTGCGACCACCAGGCGCGAATCTGCCACTCCACCACGGTCGCGGGCGTCGCGAACACGTGGGGCTACGGCGCGATGACGAACTCGTACAACGACATGCGCAACTCCAAGTGCGCGATGTACATCGGCTCGAACGCGGCCGAGGCGCACCCGGTCTCGATGCTGCACATGCTGCACGCCAAGGAAACCGGCTGCAAGATGATCGTTGTCGATCCGCGCTTCACGCGCACGGCGGCCAAGGCCGACGAATACGTGCGGATCCGCTCGGGCTCGGACATCGCCTTCCTGTTCGGCCTCCTCCATCACATCTTCAAGAATGGCTGGGAAGACAAGAAGTACATCGCCGACCGCGTCTACGGCATGGACAAGGTCAGGGAAGAGGTGATGACCAAGTGGACTCCCGACAAGGTCGAGGAGGTCTGCGGCGTCGACGAGGCGACGGTGTTGAAGGTCGCCAAGATGATGGCCGAGAACCGGCCGAGCACGATCGTCTGGTGCATGGGGCAGACCCAGCACACGACCGGCAACGCGATCGTTCGCGCCTCGTGCATCCTGCAGCTCGCGCTCGGCAACATCGGCGTCAGCGGTGGCGGCGCCAACATCTTCCGCGGCCACGACAACGTCCAGGGCGCGACCGACGTCGGCCCCAACCCCGACTCGCTGCCGGGCTACTACGGCCTCGCCGAAGGCGCGTTCAAGCACTTCGCGAAGGTCTGGAAGGTCGACTTCGAGTGGATCAAGAAGCAGTACGCCCCGGGCATGCTGACCAAGCCGGGAATGACGGTCTCGCGCTGGATCGACGGCGTGCTCGAGAAGAACGACCTGATCGACCAGGACTCGAACCTGCGCGGCATGTTCTTCTGGGGCCACGCGCCGAACTCGCAGACGCGCGGCGCCGAGATGAAGCGGGCGATGGACAAGCTCGACCTGCTCGTCGTCATCGACCCGTATCCGTCGGCGACGGCGGCGATGGCGGCGATGCCGGGCACGGCCGGCGACCTCAATGCGAACCGCGCCGTCTACCTGCTGCCGGCGGCGACGCAGTTCGAGTGCGCCGGCTCGGTGACGGCGTCGAACCGGTCGCTGCAATGGCGCGAGAAGGTGATCGAGCCGCTGTTCGAGTCGCGCACCGATCACATGATCATGTACCAGCTGGCGCAAAAGCTCGGCTTCGACAAGGAGCTCGTCGCCAACCTGAAGATGGTGCAGGGCAAGGGCGGCATGCCCGAGCCCGAGATCGAGTCGATCCTGCGCGAGATCAACCAGAGCATGTGGACGATCGGCTATACCGGCCAGTCGCCCGAGCGGCTGAAGGCGCACATGCGCAACATGAACGTCTTCGACGTCAAGACGCTGCGCGCCAAGGGCGGCGTCGACAAGGAGACCGGCTACAAGCTCGACGGCGATTATTTCGGCTGCCCGTGGCCGTGCTACGGCACCCCCGAGCTGAAGCATCCGGGCTCGCCGAACCTGTACGACACGACGCGCCACGTGATGGACGGCGGCGGCAACTTCCGCGCCAACTTCGGCGTCGACAGGGACGGCGTCAACCTGCTCGCCGAAGACGGCTCGCATTCGAAGGGCGCCGACATCACGACCGGCTACCCCGAGTTCGACCACATCTTCCTGAAGAAGCTCGGCTGGTGGAACGAGCTCACCGACGCCGAGAAGGCAGCGGCCGAGGGCAAGAACTGGAAGACCGACCTGTCGGGCGGCATCCAGCGTGTCGTCATGAAGAACCATGGCTGCCATCCGTTCGGCAACGCCAAGGCGCGGGCGGTGGTCTGGAACTTCCCCGACCCGGTGCCGCTGCACCGCGAGGCGCTCTACTCGACCCGTCCCGACCTCGTCGCCAAGTACCCGACCCACGACGACAAGAAGGCGTTCTGGCGCCTGCCGACGCTCTACAAGAGCGTGCAGGAAAAGAACAAGGACATCGGCAAGCAGTTCCCGCTGATCATGAGCTCGGGCCGACTGGTCGAATACGAAGGCGGCGGCGAGGAGACGCGCTCGAATCCGTGGCTCGCCGAGCTGCAGCAGGAGATGTTCGTCGAGATCAACCCGGCCGCCGCCAACGACCGCGGCATCCGCGACGGCGAGCAGGTCTGGGTCAAGTCGCCGACCGGCGCCAAGATCCTGGTTCGCGCTCTCGTCACCGAGCGCGTCGACCGGGGCACGGTCTGGCTGCCGTTCCACTTCTCGGGCCGCTGGCAAGGCGTCGACATGCTGCCGTACTACCCGGAGGGCGCGCACCCGGTCGTCCGCGGCGAAGCGGTCAACACGGCGACGACCTACGGCTACGACAGCGTGACCATGATGCAGGAGACCAAGACGACGGTCTGCCAGGTCGAGCGCGCCACGGCATAGGGAGAACACGATGGCACGAATGAAGTTCATCTGCGACGCCGAGCGCTGCATCGAGTGCAACGGCTGCGTCACCGCCTGCAAGGCCGAGCACGACATCCCGTGGGGCGTGAACCGGCGCCGCGTCGTCACCCTCAACGACGGCGTCCAGGGCGAGCGCAGCATCTCGGTTGCCTGCATGCACTGTTCCGACGCGCCGTGCATGGCAGTCTGCCCCGTCGACTGCTTCTATCGCACGCCGGAAGGCGTCGTCCTGCACGACAAGGACATCTGCATCGGCTGCGGCTACTGCTCGTACGCGTGTCCGTTCGGCGCGCCCCAGTTCCCGACCAACGGGACCTTCGGCTTGCGCGGCAAGATGGACAAATGCACGTTCTGCGCCGGCGGCCCGGAAGAGAACTCGAGCCAGGCCGAGTACGAGAAGTACGGCCGCAACCGCCTCGCCGAAGGCAAGCTTCCCGCGTGCGCCGAGATGTGCTCGACCAAGGCGCTCCTCGGCGGCGACGGCGATGTCGTCGCCGACATCTTCAGGACACGCGTCCTGAACCGCGGCAAGGGCAGCGAGGTCTGGGGCTGGGGCACTGCGTACGGCAGGCCGACGCAGGGCACGCCCGGCGCCGCTCCCGCACCGGCGAAGAAGTCATGAGCGCGCTTCGGCTGGGTTTGCTGGGAATGGTCGCGATCGTGCTCGTCGGCTGCGGCGAGCGGGTGCAGACGATTCCGCCCGGCGGCGAGCGCAAGGCCGACACGCCGGTCTGGGAGAACAAGGACAAGCGATTCCTGGCTCCCGGATGGACGCCGGGCGACCAGAACAGCTGGAACGCCCAGCTCGTCGATCGCGCGCAGGCTCAGAACGACTACGCACCGCGCAAGTGAGCCAAGGGGCACCATGCGACTGACCCTCCCGAAGACGGCACTCGCCGCCCTCCTCGTCGCGTCCGCCGGCGCTTTTGCGCAGCAGGGAACGGCCGGCGCACCAGGCACGCCCGCGCCCGCCGAGGCGGCGTCTGCTGCGCCAGCGCCTGCGCAGGTCCAGGTGATCCCCAACGACGGCTCGCCGCCGATCGTCATCCCGCCCGGCGGCAAGGCAACGATCACGACGACCGTGCTTCCCGAGCCGCAGCCGACCGACAGCAACGCGCAGCGCGCGCGCAGCCAGCCGCTCAACAACGCGCCGTTCTGGCGCGGCGTCCACAATTCGGCCGACGTCCCTGGCTCTGTCAACAACCTGCAGATCGGCGAGCGCGGCGTGCTGATCCAGCCGATCACGGCCTACCCCGGGACGCGGGCGACGACGGCCGGCGAGGCGTGGCGGCAGCTGCGCAACTGGTGGATCATCCCGATCGGCGGCCTCATCGTGCTGTTCGTGATCGCCGCGGTCGCGTTCTACTACTGGTGGAAGGGACCGATCGGCGGGCATGGGCGCCACACCGGCCGCGTCATCGAGCGCTTCACCCCCTTCGAGCGCGTCATCCACTGGTCGACCGCGATCACGTTCATCATCCTCGCGGTGTCCGGGGCGGTGATGTCGTTCGGCAAGTTCCTCCTGCTGCCGATCATCGGCGGCTCGCTGTTCGGTTGGCTGACGTATGCGCTGAAGACGCTGCACAACGTCGTCGGGCCGCTGTTCGCGATCTCGGCGGTGATCATGTTCATCAGCTATCTGCCGAGCAACCTGCCGGCGCGCGGCGACGTCAAGTGGCTGATTCGCGCGGGCGGCATGCTCGGCGGCGAGCACCCGCCGTCGGGCCGCTTCAACGCCGGCGAGAAGATCGTCTTCTGGGGCGGCCTGGTCGTGCTCGCGTCGTTCGTCATCGCCTCGGGGTTCGTTCTCGACAAGATCGTCCCCGGCCTCGACCTGACGCGGCCGCAAATGCAGGTCGCGCACATCGTCCATGCCATCGCGTCGATGTTCATCATCGCGATGTTCATCGGCCACGCCTACATGGGAACGATTGGCGTCACCGGCTCGTGGCGGGCGATGAAGACCGGCTACGTCGACGAGGGCTGGGCCGAGGAGCACCACAAGCTGTGGGCCGACGACATCGCCGCCGGCAAGGTTCCGGCACAGCGTACCGTTCCCGCTGCCGCCCGCGAGCGGCCTGCCGCCTGAGTTCGAGAGGAATCCCGATGCGTCTTTCCGTTGTTGTCGCCGCCGCCACCGCGTTCACCTTCGGCGCGGCGCTCGCCAAGCTGCCGGCGCAGACCGACGAGGAGAAAGCCAAGGCCGCAGAGGCGGCGAGCAAGGCGGCCTGGACCGACAAGGTCGGCGCCTACAAGATGTGCCTGTCGATGGACCATGTCGCTGCCGCTTATCGCGCGAGCCCGGCCGGCAAGGCGGCGTCGGGTCCCGCCGCAGGTGCGCCGCCCTGCACCGATCCCGGCCCTTACGTGTCGACCGCGACGCCGGCGGCGTCGAAGCCGCTCGAGGCCTCCGGGGCGCATTCGCCGCCCGGCACCGCGACCAGCCCGCCGAGCAACAAGGCGACGTCCGCGGAGATGACGGGCCCGCGCAAATAGGCCCTCCCATCGTCCGACTGAGCGCGGCGCGCGCGCCGCTCACGCGCGAGATCGAAGTCCGCGACGAGTTCGGCGCCGCGCGAACGATCTCGATTCCGGCCGAGCGCGCGCTGACGGTGTTCGTCGACAAGCGCGAGCTGGTGACGCTGATGACGCTCGGCGCCTTCCCCGAGCTGCTCGTCCTCGGCTACCTGCGCAACCAGCGCCTCGTCGACCGCTGCGACGACATCGATTCGATCACCGTCGATTGGGACGTCCACGCCGCCGCCGTCAAGACGCGCGCCGGCATCGAGCGCTTCGACGAGAAGACGGCCAAGCGCGTCGTCACCACCGGCTGCGGGCAGGGCACGGTGTTCGGCGACCTGATGGGCGAACTCGACACGATCGAGTTGGCGCCGGCCGCCGAGCCGTCGGCGCGCTTGTCCCAGGCGACGCTCTACCGCCTGCTCGACGCCATTCGCAAGCAGGAGAGCACGTACAAGTCGGCCGGCTCCGTGCACGGTTGCGCGCTGTTCCGCCAGGGCGAGATGCTCACGTTCGTCGAGGACGTCGGCCGCCACAACGCGATCGACACGATCGCCGGCTGGATGTGGCTGCACGACATGAGCGGCGGCGACAAGATCTTCTACACCACCGGCCGACTGACGAGCGAGATGGTGATCAAGTCGGCGCAGATGGGCGTGCCGATCGTCGTCTCGCGCAGCGGCATCACGCAGATGGGGCTCGAGCTCGCAGAGCGGCTCGGCCTGGCACTGTTCGGACGCGCTACCCATCGCCATTTCATCTGCTACTGCGGCTTCGATCGCTTCGATGCGGAGCCGGAGCCGCCACGGCCGGTCTGACCACGCGCGCCGGCGTGGCGCGCGCTCTGAGACGAGCTGATCGGGAAGACACGGATGACGCAGCGGCGATGCGTCGCCCAAGATGCTTCGGCGCGTGTCGTCTCGTCACGCCCTACCGGTCGAGGTGATCGTGAACGTGAACAGAAGGCAACTCGCTCTGCTGGCCGGCGCCGCCGCGCTGGGCGTGGCCATGCCGCGCGCGAACGCGCAGGACAAGCCGCTGATGAAGATACTCGTCGGCTTCCCGCCGGGCGGCTCGGTCGACGTCGTCGCGCGGCTGCTGGCCGACGGCATGAAGTCGTCGCTCGACCAGAACGTCATCATCGACAACAAGCCGGGCGCTGCCGGCCGGGTCGCCCTCGGCGAGCTCAAGCGGGCCGCGCCGGACGGCAACACGCTGGCGCTCGCGCCGAGCGGCGCGCTCGTCATCCTGCCGTGGCTGTTCAAGAACGTCGGCTACGACCCGGCGCGAGACTTCACCCCGATCGCGCGGGTCACGACCTTCGATTTCGCGATCACCGTCGGCCCGGCCGCGCCGCCCGGCGACTTGAAGGCGCTGCTCGCCTGGCTCAAGGCGAATCCGAACAAGGCCAACTTCGCGACCTCGGGTGCCGGCACCGTCCCTCACTTCACCGGCGTGCTGCTGGCGCAGGAGACGGGTGTTCCGCTCACGCACGTCGCCTACAAGGGAGGCGCGCTCGCCGCGCAGGACCTGCTCGGCGGCCAGGTGCCGATGATGGTCGACACGGCGTCGGAGACGATCGAGCACCATCGTGCCGGCAAGCTCCGGATCGTCGCGGTCACCGGCGACAGCCGCTCTGCCGTTCTGCCCGAGGTGCCGACCCTCAAAGAATTGGGAGTCAACGTCGTCGCCGACGCGTTCTTCGGCCTCTACGGGCCGGCGAACATGCCGGCAGACCGTGTCCAGAAGATCAGCGACGCGGTCGCCAAGACGCTCGCCAATCCCGAGATGCAGGCGAAGATCCGCGCGCTCGCGCTGACGCCCAGCTACGCGGACTCGCAGTCGCTCGCGACCACGCAGGCGACGCACCTCAAGCGCTGGGAAGCGCCGATCAAGGCGTCGGGCTTCACCGTCGAGCAGTAGCGCGCGCGAGCCGTCAGCGCTGGCCGGGGAGTCCGATCGCGACCGGGCGGATCACCGCGCCGGCCGCGCCCTTGTCGCGCGACGGCAGGGCCATCGCGCACGAGGTCCAGACGCGATCGCGCGCCATCGCGGCGAGGTTCAGGTTCTCGAGGTGGTGGATGCCGAACACCGACAGCATGTAGTGGTGGATCGAGAACGGCAGGCCGGGCTCGGTGCCTTTGGCCGGTGCCGCCTTGCCTTGCAGCATGCCGCTCGGCACCGGATCGATGAACGGCGCGTCGAGGCCGATGGCGACGATCCGCTTGGTCGCGAGCAGCTTGGCCGCATCGACCGCGAGGCCGGGCGCCGCCGCGTAGTAAGGTGCGCCTTCCTCGCCTTCCTTCCAGTTCTCGCTCCAGCCGGTGTAGATCCACACCATATCGCCGGGCAGGATGCCGCGCTTGGCCAGGCCCTGCGCCTTCAGCATGGCGTCGATGTGCGCGGCGGTGACGAGATCGCCGGCCTCCATCGGCCGGCCGTTGCCGACCACGCTCCTCGCGTCGAGCAGCACCGCGGTCGTCACCAGCGGCGGGATCTTCTCGATGCCGAGCTTGAGCAGCGGCGAATCGGCGCTCGGCTTGACATCGCGCTGCTTGTAGCCGCCGTAGTAGGAGGCGTCGTCGGCCGAGAAAGGGTTCTTCGGATCCCACGGCGCCGCGATCGACGCGAAGTGGCCGAGCGCGTCGATCTGCGTGCCCTGCTGCTGCGGCTCGGCGCCGGCGTCGAAGGCCTCGCTGTTGAACGCGTGCGCCGAGAACGCCACGCCGGCGGTCGGCTTGGGCTTGCTCAGCGACGGGTTCGCGAACGGCGACTTCGGCATCGTGTTCGAGCGAACGAACGACGCTTCGTAGGTGCGCGCGCCGCGCTGCGACAGGTGCCATCCGCAGCGCAGCGTCGTCGCCTCGCCCAGGGTGTTGGCCATGCCGAGCTCGTCGCCGGCCGGCCACGGCGGCGCCGGCGACTTCGCTGCGAGCGCGACCAGCGCGGCCGGCTCGACGGCGCGGCCGGATGCCGGCGCGAAGAGGGTCAGCAGCGCGATCGCCGCCGGGGTCAGGGCAGAACAGGGGGAGCGCGTCATGGCGGTGTCTCCTCATCGCCGCACGACGATGTGCCGAGATGGTATCGCCGCGATGCGTGTCGCAGCACGGCGCGCCGGGCTCAGACGATGCGCGAGAACCGGTTGCGCGCGGGATCGGCGTGGAGATATCGGTCGAAGACCATCGCCACGGCGCGCACGACGAACCAGCCCGACGCCGTCACTTCGATCGCATCGGCGTGCAAGTCGACGAGCCCCGCCGCGACGAGCGCTGCCAGCTGCCCGAGCTCGCCGGCGAAACGCTCGCGGAAGTCGATGTCGTGCTCGCGCGCGATCTCATCGAACTCGACCCGCCCTTGGCACATCAGCGCCATGATGACGTCGCGCCGGAGCAGGTCGTCGTCGCTCAGTCTCAGGCCGCGCACGACCGGCAGCCGGCCTTGCGCGAGCGCTGCGTAGTACTCGGGCAGGGTCTTGGCGTTCTGCTGATAAGTGGCGCCGAGGCGGCCGATCGCCGATACGCCGAGCGCGACCAGGTCGCAGTCGGGCTGGGTGCTGTAGCCCTGGAAATTGCGCTGCAGCCTGCCTTCGCGCTTGGCAACCGCGAGGGCGTCGTCGGGCAGCGCGAAGTGGTCCATGCCGATGTAGTCGTAGCCGTGGGCGAGGAAGCCGGCGACGGCGCCGCCGAGCATGGCGACTCGCGCGGCGCCATTCGGCAGCTCGTCGGCGACGATCCTGCGCTGCGGCTTGAACCGCTCGGGCAGGTGGGCATACGCATAAAGCGCGATCCGGTCCGGCCGCAGGGCGGCGATCTGCGTCACCGTCCGCGCGAAGCTCTCCGCCGTCTGCCGCGGCAGGCCATAGATCAGGTCGGCGTTGATCGAGCCGAAGCCGAGCTCGCGCGCGCTCGCCATGAGTTCGCGCACGCTCTCGAACGACTGCTCGCGATGGACGGCCTTCTGCACCGCGGCGTCGAAGTCCTGGACGCCGAAGCTGATCCGGTTGAAGCCGAGCGCGCGCAAGTGCCCGAGCCGCGCCGGCGTCACGGTGCGCGGGTCGACCTCGATCGACATCTCGGCTTCCGCAACAATGCTGAAGTCGCGACGCAGCGCCCTCATCAGGCGATCGAGTTCGGCGTCCGACAGGAAGGTCGGCGTGCCGCCGCCGAAGTGAAGCTGCGAGACCGGCTTGCCCATGCCGAGCGAGGTGACGACCAGGGCCAGTTCTGCCTCGAGCGCGTCGAGGTACTCGCCGGCCCGCTCGTGATGACGGGTGACGACCTTGTTGCAGGCGCAGTAGTAGCAGACCGATTCGCAGAATGGAATGTGGACGTAGACCGAGAGCGATGCGCCGTCCGCGACGGCTCGCAGGCGCTCGAGCTCGGTCCGCGACTCGGCGGCGCCGAAGCGTTCGTCGAAGCGGTCGGCAGTCGGGTAGGAGGTATAGCGCGGCCCCGGCGTATCGAGTCGGCGCAGCAGGTCGTCGGAGAGGAATGTGCCGGCGGCGCGGCGAAGCGGAGCGACAGCAGACATTCGCCGATGGTCACGCGACCGACCTTTGCGCACCTTGATCGTTCGCAAGAAATGCTCGGATCGCCGCCTGTCGGCGTCCGACTCGGCTACATCAGCGCATCGAACGGCAACACGTCGACCTCTTCGCCCGCTGCCACGTCGCCCTGCGCGTGGCCGAGGACGACCAGACCGTTCGCCTCGCTCATGCTGCGCAGGATGCCCGACCCTTGCGCGCCGGTCGTGCGCACCTGCCAGCGCCCGTCATCGGCGCGGGTGACGACGCCGCGCTGGTATTCGGTGCGGCCGGCGCGCTTCTTGATCGGCGCGACGCTCGCGGCGCGAACGACAAGGAGCGGTGTTGCTGTCGCGCCGCTCATCGCCAGCAGCGCTTCGCGGACGAGCGCGTAGAAGGTCACCATCACCGCGACCGGGTTGCCGGGCAGGCCGAACAGGATGGCGGCACGGCCGCCGCTCTCGATCCGCCCGATCGCCATCGGCCGGCCCGGGCGCATCGCGATGCGCCAGAACAGGACGTCGCCGAGCTCGGCCATCACCGCCTTCGTGTGGTCGGCCTCGCCGACGCTGACGCCGCCCGAGGTGATCACCGCATCGGCAGCGTCGGCGGCGGCGCGAAAGGCGGCGGCGAGCGCGGCCGGCTCGTCGCGGACGACGCCGAGGTCGAGCACCTCGACGCCGAGCCGCTGCAGCATCGCCCAGAGGGTGTAGCGGTTGCTGTCGTAGACGCAGCCGGCGTCGAGCGTTTCACCGAGCGAGCGCAGCTCGTTGCCGGTCGAGAAGAAGGCGACGCGAAGGCGGCGAAACACGGCCACCTCGGCGCTGCCGAGCGAAGCGAGCAGGCCGAGATCGGGCGCGCGAAGGAGGCGGCCGGCGGCGAGCGCGACTTCGCCGAGCGCGAGGTCCTCGCCGGCCAGGCGCCGGTTGTCGCCGCGCCGGACGACGCCCGCCGGCACGTGCACGACATCGCCGTCGATGCGGACGAACTCCTGCGGCACGACCGTGTCGAGCTCTGCGGGCATGACCGCGCCGGTCATGATGCGAACGCACTCGCGCGCGCCGACGACGCCCTCGAACCGGCCGCCCGCGAAGCCGGCACCCGCGATCTTGAGCGCGACGTCCGATCCTTCGGCGAGCTCGCTGCCGCGCAACGCGAAGCCGTCCATCGCCGAGTTGTCGTGCGACGGGACCGCGATCGCCGAGACGACATCCTCGGCGAGGACGCGGCCGAGGGCCGAGCGCAGCGCGACCCGTTCGACCGCCTGCACGCGCGGCACCAGGCGGGCGATGAACTCCTGCGCCTGCGCGACCGGCAGCGCCTTCGGGTCGTAGCCCGACACGCACGACGCGATCTCCTGCAGCGAAGGCTGCGCCGTCATCGCTGCAGGCCGCGCAGCTCGGCGACGGTGTTGGCGTTGACGAACGCGCGCGCATCGTCGAACTCGACCGCGACATGGCGCAAGGTCGCGGTCCAGGCGTCGATCTTGCGTTGCCCGCCGGTCGTGAAGGTGACCAGGCTTTCCAGGACCGTCGCCTTCATCAGGCAGAACACCGGCTGCAGGCGCAGCTCGCCGTCCTCGCGCGTCGCCGCGATCGCGATCTCGGCGGCGGCGGCGTCGAGCCGCTCGGCGAGCCGGGCGACGAGGTCGGCGGGGAAATGCGGCGAGTCGCACGGCACCGTCGCCAGGTAAGGCGTCGCGCAGTGCTCGAGCCCGGCGAGGAAGCCGGCGAGCGGCCCCGGGTAGTCGGGCAGGGCGTCGGGCCAGACCGGGGCGCCCATCGATTCGTAGGCGGCGAGGTTGCGGTTGGCGTTGATCATGACCTCGCCGACCTGCGGCGAGAGGCGCAGCAGCGCATGCATCGCGAGCGGCATGCCGAGGTGGGCCTGCAGGCCCTTGTCGACCCCGCCCATGCGGCTGCCGCGGCCGCCGGCGAGGACCAGACCCGTGATGTCGTCCCTGTCGATCATGCAGATGTATCGCTCGTGCGCCGAGGATAGCCGACGGCTTCGCCGTCTAGCGCACCGGGGACTTGGGCTCGCGGTAATGCCACCACGGCAGCATCTCGGTGAGCGACAGCACCTCGCCGCTGCGAAACGGCAGGTAGCCGGGCAGCTCGCGCAGCGCCGCTTGCCACGTGGCCGAAGCGAGGATCTCGCGCAGCGTGCCGATGAGCGGGTCGTCGAGATGGGATTGCAGCGTCACGAGGAAATAGCGCTCCTCGGCGAGCCCGATGAAGTCGAGCCCCTTGGCGCGCGCCGCCGCCTCGATTCCGAACGCGGCGTCGGCGCTGCCGCTCCAGACGCTCTGCGCGACGGCGCGATGCGACGGCTCGATGCGGTCGTAGCCGGCGATGTCGTGCGAGAGCACGCCCGATCCGGCCAGCAGCTCGTCGAAGACCACCCGTGTCCCGGTGCCGCGCCCGCGGTTGACGAAGCGCAGCGCCAGGCGAGCCAGGTCGCCGAGCGAGCGGACCCCGAGGGGGTTGCCGGCGGCGACCATGAGCCCCTGGCTGCGCGTCGCGAAGCCGATGAGCTTGTGTCGGCCGGGCTCGAGCATCGGACGGTAGACGAGCGCGGCCGTCGAGTCCATCGGTGCCGGGCTCAGCACGTGAAACCCGGCGAGGCGGCACCGGCCGTCGTTCAAGGCCGAGAGGGCGTCGACGCTGCCGGTGAAGTGAATGTCGAGGTGGAGCTTGCGATCCCTTGCGCAGACATCGCCGAGCAGCGGCAAGGCTTCGTCATGACTCGCAGACACGGAGATCACCTCGGCTTCGTCGTCGAAGGCCATGGCGAAGGCCCGCTCGAGCTCGTTCCGCAACGACGCCAGCTGCGGCGCAAGCCGGGCCTGGGCCTGGCGTTCCGCCAGGAGGAGCTTGGTGCCGAAGGTCGACAGCCGTGCTGGCTGGCCCCGGGTCCAGAGCAGCAGCGGCCGGCCGAGCTCGATCTCCCAGCGTTTGAGCTCGCCCCACACGTGCCGGTACGACAGCGACAGCTCCCGCGCGGTGGCCGAGATCGAGCCGGTTCTCTCTACGGCCTCGAGGAGGGCGAGCAGAGGGTGGTGCAAGTCGCCCCGGCTGCGCTCGCCGGACGAAAGCGTGTAGGCGAGATCGACCCTATGCATGAGCGTTCATATCGACCTGAGTGGCGTCGCCGCCCAGAATGCCGGCAGATGAAAGTTTCCTGATGAGCGCGATGACGGAGAGCTTCGCGACCGCCTTTCGCCTCATTGTCCATGCCGACCCGGCGCTGGTTCGCACCGTGGCGCTCTCGCTCGCTGTCAGCGGCAGCGCGTGCCTGTGCGCGGCAGCGTTCGGGCTCGGCTCGGGCGCGTGGCTGGCCGTGGCGCGCTTCCCGGGCCAGCGAGCCGTCCTGCTTTCGCTCGACACGCTCCTCGCCTTGCCCTCGGTCGTGGTCGGCCTGGTCGTCTACCTGCTGCTGTCGCGCAGCGGCCCGCTCGGCTCGCTGGGCATTCTCTTCACGCCGACGGCGATGGTCATCGCCCAGACCATTCTCGTCCTGCCGATCGTCGCCGCGCTCGCCCGCCAGGTCGTCGCCGACGCCTTGCGCGAGGGTGGCGATCAGCTGCGCTCGATGGGAGCGGGCGCCTTCGCGAGCGCCTTGCTGATGCTGCTGCACGAGCGCTGGGCCGTGGCGACGCTGATGCTCATCGCCTTTGGCCGGGCGATCGCCGAGGTCGGCGCGGTGATGATCGTCGGCGGCAACATCGACGGCGTCACGCGCGTGATGACGACGACGATCGCGCTCGAGACGAGCAAGGGCGACCTGCCGCTCGCGCTCGCGCTCGGCATCGTGCTGCTCGTCGCGATCGCATTGATCAATGTCGCGATCGTCCTCTTCCGCACTGGCGGCGGCTCCCTGGCGGTCGAGACGCGATGAGCACCGAACCTCTGGCGGCGAGCCTGATCGTGCTGCGCGACGCTTCGGTGACGTTCGGAGCCGTCGCGGCGGTCCGCAAGGCGACGATGCGCGTCCGCGAACGTGATTTCATCGCCATCGTGGGCGCTAACGGCTCTGGCAAGACCAGCCTGTTGCGCCTGCTGCACGGTGTCGTCGCGCACACCGGGTCGCGCTTCGTGCCGCGCCCTTCGGTCGTCCAGGCGATGGTCTTCCAGCGGCCCTTCCTGCTCCGGCTTTCGGTCCTGAACAACGTCCGCATCGCGCTCTGGCTCGCCGATCGCCACGTTTCGGCTTCGGGACGGGAAGCGCGCGCGATACAAGCGCTCGAACGCGTCGGCCTCGGCGCCTTGCGCCATCGGCAGGCGCGTTCGCTCTCTGGCGGCGAGCAGCAGCGCCTGGCCCTGGCACGCGGCTGGGCGGTGCGCCCGGACATCCTCTTCCTCGACGAACCGACCGCCAGCCTTGACCCGTCGGCCAAGAAGGACGTCGAGAGCCTGCTCGCCGGCTTCGCCGCCGAGGGGATGACGCTGGTGATGAGCACCCACAACCTCGGCCAGGCCAAGCGCCTGGCGCGGCGCGTCGTCTTCATGGACGAGGGTCGCATCGACGTCGATCTGCCGACGGCGGATTTCTTCGCTGCCGGCACTCCCGGTCGTGCCGGTCTCTTTCTCAAGGGAGAGTTGTCATGGTCGCTCGATGGATGAAGCAGGCCCGGCGTCGCGCCGTGATCGGGATCGCCTGCGCCGCATCGCTGGCATGGACCCACACGCTGGTGACGGCACAGGAACGCAGCATCACGATGGCGTCGACGACGAGCACCGAACAATCGGGCCTGTTCGCGCACCTCCTGCCCGCCTTCAAGCAGGCGACCGGGATCGACGTTCGCGTCGTCGCCGTCGGCACCGGGCAGGCGCTGGACATGGGCCGGCGCGGCGATGCCGACGTCCTGTTCGTGCACGACCGCGAGGCCGAGGAGAAACTCATCGCCGAGGGCTTCGGCCTCAAGCGAAGCGACGTGATGTACAACGACTTCGTCGTCGTCGGACCGCAGGGCGATCCCGCGGGTGCGAAGGGGAACGACGTCGTCGCGGCGCTTGCGAAGATCGCCGACAAGCCGGCTTCCTTCCTCTCCCGCGGCGACAAGAGCGGGACCCATGCCGCCGAGCTGCGCTACTGGAAGCTGGCCGGCATCGACGCTCCGGCGACGCGGTTCGCCGGCTACAAGGAGTGCGGGTGCGGCATGGGGCCGGCACTCAACATCGCATCGCAGTCCGACGCCTACGTGCTGAGCGACCGCGGCACCTGGCTCGGCTTCAGGAACCGCGGCAACCTCGCGATCCTCGTCGAGGGCGACCGGCGCCTCTTCAACCAGTACGGCGTCATCGTCGTCAATCCGGCGAAGCATCCGCACGTCAAGGTGCAGCTCGCCCAGGCGTTTGCCGACTGGGTGCTCTCGCCCGCCGGTCAGCAGGTCATCGCCTCCTACAAGGTGGGCGGCGAGCAGCTGTTCTTCCCCAACGCGTCGCGTTGAGGTGGGCGCCTGGCTAGCGATCGGCCGTCGTGTTCGTGCTCGGCTCCCGAGGGCAGGAGATCCTCGCCGCGCACGGTTTCGCGCCGCGCTGAGAGGCACGCGCATGAAACGACTCTCGTTGCGGCGCGTCGTCAGGACCCTGCGGATTTCGGGCGCGTCCGTCGTGCTCGCGGCGATCAGCGGACTCGTCGCGGCGCAGAGCGCGTCCAGCCCGCCTCCGGCCGAAGACGTCCTGCGCGTCAGGCTGGCCGACGGCAGGACGATGGCCTTCGGGCGCGCCGACCTGGAAAAGTTGCCGAGCGAATCGGCGCTGGCGAAGCTTCCCGACCGCGCGTCTTTCCCGGTCACGGGCGTCTCGGTGACGACGCTCCTGCGCGCTGCCGGGATGGACCTGAGCGCGAATCTCGGCAGCCGCGCGGTCGTGACGCGCGCCCTCGTGGCGCGCGCGGCGGACGGCTATCGCGCCGTGTTCGGTCTGGCCGAGGTCGATCCCCATTTCGGCCATGCGCCAATGATCGTCGTCTGGAAGCGTGCCGACGACAGCGCTTTGCCGCCTCGCTCGGGCCCGTTTGAGCTGATTCACACCGGCGACGGTCGCGCAGCGCGCTGGGTCCGACAACTGCAGTCGCTCGAAGTCACCGAGGTTCCCTGAGCCGAATCCGTCGTGATCGATCGACCGCCACGCCGGCGATCGCCGCGGCAGGGCGCTAGGCGGCAGCGGCGAGCGGCAGGTTGATCAGCAGGTTCTGCGGCTTGAGCTTGAGCGTCTGCTCCGCATTCATCGCCAGGCCGAGGTAGACCGGCTTGCCGGCGACGTCGGCGCGCATCTCGAGGGGATCGGCGAAGTCGAGGCGGAACAGGCCGATCAGGCGTTGCAGACGATCGGCGTCGGGCGAGTCGCCACGATAGAGATCGTTGAGCAGCGCCGTCGCCTCGGCGTCCAGGCCGACGTGCCAGCGCCACGCCGGATCGTCGATCCGCTGCAGCGGCCGGATCGTCGTCGCGACGTCGAGGAAGTGGCCGATCCAGCGCTCGAGGACGCGTGCCAGCGCCGTCATTCCGGAATCGCTGCGCGCCATCGTGAAGCTGAGGCCGTGACCGAGGTCGTTGGCGATCTCGTGGCTGAGGTCGAGGACGTAGGCGAAGGGATCGGCGGCGGCGTCGAACTCGCGCGCGTTGGACGCGCCGAGGACGGGCAGGGCAGAGCGGTCTTCGCCGGGGCCGGCGAAGAGTTGGCGCACGAGGTCGAGCCCGGACGATGTCGCGCTGGCGCGGTCGGCGGCATCGCGGTCGGCGCAGAGGATGCGTCCGTCGCGGATCGCGACCCGCTGCGTCCGATGGAGCAGTTGCGCGGCACGCCGCTCGATCGCGCTCGCCCGGCCATCGACAAGGCGCGCGACGATGGCCGCGACGACGGCGTCGATGAAGGCCGGAGGCACGGCGATCGCTCCGCTGCGGACGAGACGCAGGTAATACGCCTCGAGGCTGCCCGCGGCGACGACGGCATCGCGAAAGGCGAGGAAGACGGCGTAGTTCTCGCGCGCATCCGCATCGGCGATTGCGGCGAGCTCGCTGGCGTCCACCGCCATCATCGGCGCGGCGCCGAGCCGCTCGTGCAGCCGTCGCTCGTCGGCGCAGGAATCTTCGACCGGAGCGAGCTCGGCCAGCGCGAGCATCGGCCGGAAGAAGTCTTCGGCCGGCGCGAGCCAGCGCCCGCCCTGCGGTGGCGCCTCCTTCGCGGGGTGTGCGCTCTCGGCGTCGTTCATGGCGCGATTATTGGCGTCGCACCGCCGCATAAACTCGACCGATGCATGTCATCGGTTTCTGCGGCTATTCGGGGTCCGGCAAGACGACGCTCGTCGAGCAGCTCATCGTTCGCCTGCGCCTTGCGGGCCAGCGCGTCTCGGTCGTCAAGCACGCGCATCACGATTTCGACATCGACCACGAAGGCAAGGACTCGTGGCGTCATCGCCAGGCCGGTGCGTTCGAGGTCGTCATCGCATCGAACCGTCGCCTCGCCAAGATCCGCGAGTATCCGGCGATCGAGGAGCCGACGTTCGACCAGCTGGTGGCCGAGCTCGTCGAGTGCGACTGGGCCCTTGTCGAAGGGTTCAAGCACGCGCCGCTGCCGAAGATCGAGGTCTGGCGCGCCGCGACCGGGAAGCCCGCGCAGTACCCCTTCGATCCTTTCGTGATCGCGCTCGCCACCGACGACGAGGCGGCCCTGCCAACGCCCACCGGCCTGCCGGTGTTCCTCCTCGACGATGTCGACGGCGTCGCCGCCTTCATCCTCGCCCAGGCCGAGCGCTGTCGCTACCTGCCCCGCGAGTGAGTGAGTGCGACCGGGCTCAGGCGATGCGCGCCATGTCGCGCATCGTCGTCGGGCCGGCGCGGCGCTCGATCTCCGACAGCAGCGGCTTGTTCCAGCCGAGCATGAACATCGCCTCGGCGACGATGAACATCGGCGCGACGACGAGGCCGATG
>Ga0163162_10000911_pt1 | contig 27485 bp, 22 predicted proteins | sample S55metaG_FD_115310 | JGI IMG/M metagenome (GOLD analysis project Ga0163162, IMG submission 115310) | Switchgrass rhizosphere microbial communities from Kellogg Biological Station, Michigan, USA - S5-5 metaG | ecosystem: Host-associated > Plants > Roots > Rhizosphere > Soil | place: USA... | reverse complement strand
TGATCAATTAAGCCGATAAAAAACGATCTAAGCAAAAGATTCTTCATTGCATTCAGAATGACAAACTTCTTTCAATGTCATCCTTGAGCGCAGCGAAGGATCTTTAACACAAGAAAACATTAAAACTAAATTATCCACATTAAAAAAAGCAGTTAAACTGGAGAAAAAGATTCTTCATTGCATTCAGAATGACAAATCCTTTCAATGTCATCCTGAGCGTAGCGAAGGATCTTTAACATAGAGTACTAAACCTCTAACTACTGATCAATTAAGCCGATAAAAAACGATCTAAGCAAAAGATTCTTCATTGCATTCAGAATGACAAATCCTTTCAATGTCATCCTTGAGCGTAGCGAAGGATCTTTAACATAGAGTACTAAACCTCTAACTACTGATCAATTAAGCTGATAAAAAACGATCTAAGCGAAAGATTCTTCATTGCATTCAGAATGACAAATCCTTTAAATGTCATCCTGAGCGCAGCGAAGGATCTTTAACCACAGAGAAAGGCATTATTTCTATATTACACATTAAAAATGCGGGCTAACTGTCAAAAAAAGATTCTTTATTGCATTTTAGCATGACAGATAAGGAATGAGAAAAAACCAAAACAAAACCCAATAAAATTCCTTTATTTACACCATGGAGAAAAAACCCGCGGTTACCATTATCGGTGCCGGTTTTGCAGGCATGGCTGCAGCAGCTTTACTGGCCAAAGATGGCTGTGACGTTACGGTTATCGAAAAAAACGAAATGGCCGGCGGCAGGGCCAGAACCTGGCAAAAAGATGGTTTTCTTTTCGATATGGGTCCCAGCTGGTACTGGATGCCGGATGTATTCGAAAACTATTATAACCTATTTGGCAAAACTGCTTCCGATTTCTATTCATTAAAAAGACTAAGCCCCTCTTACCGCATTTATTTTGGTAAAAAAGACACTATTGATGTTCCGGCAACATTGGAAGATTTATATGTATTATTTGAAAAACTTGAGCCGGGGAGCAGCGGTAACCTAAAATATTTTCTCGATCAGGCCAAGTATAAATATGATGTAGGCATGAACGAGTATGTTTTTAAGCCTTCGCATAGTGTAATGGAATATTTCGACCCCAGGTTAGCCATTAGCGGTATTAAACTACAGCTCTTGGGCAACATGAGAAAACATGTGCACAAGCTGTTCAAAAACGAGCGTTTGCGGAAGCTTTTGGAATTCCCGGTTTTATTTTTAGGTGCCACGCCACAAAACACACCTGCATTATACAGCCTAATGAACTACGCAGACCTCGTTTTAGGTACCTGGTACCCAATGGGCGGCATGCACCAAATTGTGGCCGCTATGCAGAACATTGCAGAAAGCGAAGGGGTAAAATTCATTTTCGACACGGAAGTAACCAAAATCCAAGTAAAAAACAACCTGGCAGAGTACGTAATTACGAATCAGGGAAATTTTAAAAGCGACTTTGTGGTTGGCAATGCAGATTATCACCACATTGATCAACATCTTTTTGATCAACCGTACCGTAATTACGACAAAAAGTATTGGGATAAAAGAACAATGGCGCCTTCCTGCCTTTTATTCTATATCGGCTTAAATAAAAAACTTGACAATATATTACACCACAACTTATTCTTCGATGAAAATTTTGATCAACATGCCGAAGAAATATACAGTAACCCACAATGGCCATCGCAACCGCTGTTTTATGCCTGCTGCCCTTCTGTAACTGATAAAAGCGTAGCACCAGAAGGTTGCGAAAATCTTTTCTTTTTGATTCCGCTTGCACCCGATTTGGAAGATAACGAAAGCAAAAGAGAAGAATACTTTAATCTATTGATAGAACGCTTTAAAAACTTGACGGGAAACGACATTAGCAGCAGCATTTTATTTAAACGAAGTTATGCCATGAAAGATTTTGTGGAAGATTATCATGCCTTTAAAGGAAATGCGTACGGATTAGCAAACACTTTGAAACAGACCGCTTTTCTAAAACCAAAAATGAAAAGTAAAGTAACAAATTTTTTATATACCGGACAATTAACCGTTCCAGGGCCTGGTGTACCTCCTGCAATCATCTCTGGACAAGTGGTAGCAAAAGAAATAAAAAAAAAGTTAAAAAAAGCTTGACAAATTTAAAATTTCCCTTATCTTTATAACCACAAAACAAAAACACTGCAATAATACTACAAAACGCATAATTGTTTGAGGTTTGCATTTGTTTCGAAATAAGAGAAAAGGCGAATTGTTGAAAGAAAACATAAGAATCAACTAACCAAATATATGATAAGCAAAAAGGCCTGGATTTTCCGGGCCTTTTGCTTTTAGGGTGTTTCTATAAAAAGAATCGTCATTACGAGCACTCATCAGGACTTCTCCCTGAAAAAAATGGGGATGACGTCTAAAAAAGATAATCTGATAATTAATAACTTACATTGAAGTCATTATAAGACACGAATCAATCTTAAAATAATCGCTATAATCCATAAGGATAAGATTGCTTCCTCGCTGAAGAAGCCTCATCGGAATGACGAATAAATAACAAGCCTCTTTGAAGAAGTCAGAAGACATAAAAAAGGCCCAGATAAATCTAAGCCCCTAATTCTATAATAGATGTATTTTAAGACAATTCTGAAATGGCAATCTCTTTTGAGTAAGTTTTAAGGTATTTTTTCAAAATTCCTCTTGCTACGTGGATACGTGTTTTTACTGTTCCAATCGGAATTTCTAACATATCAGCAATCTCATGGTATTTATAACCTTCAAAATAGCGGATGAATGGCACATAGTATTCCTCAGGCAATTGAGATAATGCTTTATCAATGTCACCTAACACAAATTTACTCTCTGCCTGGTTTTTGGTTGCACTATATGATAAGTTTGCAGAAGAAATATCTTCGCTCTGTGTAATTAAAGTATTTGTTTTAACCAATCGGCGATAATTATTAATAAAGGTATTTTTCATGATCGTAAACAACCACCCTTTTAAATTTGTACCCTCTTTGAATTTATTATAATAAGTGATTGCTTTCAGCATAGTATCCTGAACCAAATCATTTGCGTCTTCTGCGTCTTTTGTAAAATTTAAAGCATAAGATCTAAGTGATACCGAGTGATGATTAACCAGATGATTGAATTCAAATTTTGTCATGATATTTAGCTTTAGGAGATTAAAAACAAATCAATTATTGTTCATTCATTTAAACTCAAACAAACTTAATACCAAAATTTTCTGGCATGATACTAAAAGCGCGTAACTACTTCATAGTCAGCTTTCGTCACAGAATATTTACTTCTCTCTCTAAGGTGACTCCAAAAGTAGACTTCACACTGTCTATTATTTGTTCAGAAAAATTATACACTTCTGTACCAGTTGCGTGTCCGTGGTTAACTAAAACCAATGCCTGGTTTTTCCAGGTACCCGTTTGCCCAACCACTTTTCCTTTCCAGCCACATTGCTCAATTAACCAGCCTGCTGCTAATTTAATTTTATTATCAGCCGTAGGATAATGCACCACATCGGGGTGCTTTGCTACAATATCTGCAAATTCATGTTTTTCGATCACCGGATTTTTAAAGAAGCTACCCGCATTTCCTATTGTCGAAGGGTCTGGTAGTTTGCTTACGCGGATATGCGATACAGCCGCAGAAACATCTGCAATATTTGGGTTTTCGATTCCCCTGTTCAGCAGCTCGGTTTCGATTGCGCCATAAGAAGTATTAATTTTGGCTTCTGATGATAAACGGAAAGTAACAGACGTAATAATATATTGCCCCTTCAACGCTCTTTTGAAAATACTTTCACGGTAGCCAAAATGGCAATCGTTATAGTTAAAGGTTTTAATTTCTCCGGTTTTAATTTCAAATGCCGTGCAACTTTCGAAAACATCTTTAAGCTCTACCCCATATGCTCCGATATTCTGTATGGGCGACGCACCCACCGTACCTGGAATCAGGCTCAAATTTTCTACACCTGCAAAATGGTGTTCAACACAATAGTTTACAAAATCGTTCCAAACCTCACCTGCACCGGCAGTTACTAAAACACGATCATCAATTACTTTAGATTGAATGCCCTTGATGCTGATTTTAACAACTAATCCGTCATAATCTTCCGTAAATAAAACATTACTCCCCCCACCTATTATCAGAAGCTGCTTAGATTTTACGATCTCATTTTTAAACAAACTGTTCAGATCTGCTTCAGAAAACACTTCAGCAAAGTAACCGGCCCTAACATCTATACCAAAGGAGTTGTATGGTTTTAGCGAAATATTTTCCTGGATTTGAAGCATATTGATTTTGTATTATGCTGCAAAAGTAAAATAAAAAATAGTTAAGGAACGATTTTGGTAATTCCCTTATCAAAATTAAAGCTTAAAACTTGCTGCCTATCACCCACTATGGCCACACCAGAAAGTTTCCAGCCGATAAATTCTGGTTTGATTTTCTTTAAATCCAAAAGACGGTATCTTTCTTTAATGAGTTTAGCACTAATCAATCCTACACTGTCCGACTCCGCCTGACTCAAATGCTCAATCTGGCTTTCTAATTCAGCTAAAGAAACATCTAACTCATCTCCTTTTTTAATGCTATCGGCATAAGCCTGCGGAGAAATATTATATAAACTATCCAATTCCGCCCCATCGAAATTCAGATCCAGATTGCTGTTCTCATATTTAGATTCAACTAGGGCAATGGCGCGGTCTTTATCAGTCTTTTTGCTACATGAATATAAGGTTAAAGAAATAATTCCAATCAAAATTGCCAGGCGATAAGTTTTCATACGGCGCGATTTAGCTTTTTAATACTGCTTTACGCACAAACAACAAACCAAAAGCTTTCCCTTTTTCCTTTCCTCTGTTTTTATGGTGGATTTTATGCGCTTTCCGTACCGCCATTAAATAAACATTATTGCTTTTAAAGGTTTTAAATCGCCGGTGAACAAACCAGTCGTGCACTACAAAATAAATTAAGCCATACAAAGTAATGCCCAAGCCAACAAAAAACCTATAACCCAAACTATCCCGATCGATGTACATTAAATACAAAGATGTTGCAGCAAATAATACCGCAAACAAATCGTTCCATTCGAAAAACGATTTTGCTTTCTGGTGGTGGCTTTTATGCATAAACCAAAGCGGCCCATGAAATAAGTACTTGTGTATAAACCACGATAAACACTCCATAGCAATGATGGTAAATAGTACAATGATTATATTGATAAATGCAGACAACTTTTCTAAATTATTGGTTTGTAAAGATATATAAACATCTTCAGAAGCAAAACTATGTCATAAAATTGTAAGCTTAACACTGTTTCAAACTAACTTTTCATGACAAATCATTTTTTAGCACTATTTTTGACCAAAATATTAAAAAAGTCAGAAAGTAGAAAAGTAAAATGATTGTAGCTGATAAAAAGAGAGAGCAAATTATTGATGGTGCTATAAAACGCTTTATTCATTTTGGTATTGGTAAAACCACAATGAATGATATTGCCGAAGATCTATCCGTATCTAAACCATCTCTTTATTATTATTTTCCCGATAAAAAACATTTGATTTTAGGCGTGATAGAAAGAGTATTTAACGACTTCTTTGAACTGATCAAAAAGAAACACAACCCTGATTTACCGGTACAGGAAATTCTTTTTAATACCATTGATGTCCGGAATACATTTTTCCAGAAATATTACATGCTCCGCATTACCGAGGGCATTCCGGATTTACTGAACGATGAAGTAATTAAAGGCAAACTGCATACACTAAAAGAATCAGAAAAAGATTTTTTCGCAGAAATTTTTAGTCAGGCTAAAGCAAAAGGAGAAATTGAACATGAAGACACCACGCATGTTGCCGAGTTATACCTGGAAAGTTTAATGGGCCTTTGCACCATGTGTATTATGGAAACCGGCAAGGACCTTTTCCCAGATAAAAAATCATTAAATAAAATGACGTTAAAGCAAAAAAACCTGACTTCTATATTTGTGAGAGGCTTAAGGTGTACAGACTAAAAGTTTAACGTTGGCATGAATAAACAGCCTCAACTTTACAGGCTGAAATAAACAGAGAAGAACCCAAAAACAAAAAAACAATACATTATGCTTAAAATAAAAATGGCAAAATTAATGCTCATTGTTATTATCGGCTCGGTTTTACCGCAGCTGGCAATTGCACAGCAGCAAATTACCTTAAAAGAAGCGCTCACCTTTGCGCTCCAAAACAACACTAAAGTACGCAATGCCAAATTAGACATTGAAGGTGGAAGATACAAGGTACAAGAAGTAAGGGCACAAGCATTACCACAACTTACCGGAAATGTTGGTTTAACTTACAACCCTATTATTGGCCAGTTGGTGGCAAATTTCGGCGGACAAACACAGGCAATTAAACTTGGCCAGAACTGGAATTCAACCGCAGGGGTTCAGCTTTCACAGCAATTATTTAACCAACAGGTTTTTACCGGACTGCAGGCTGCACGATCGAGTGAAGAATATTATAATCTTACTTCGCAGTTAACGGAGGAACAAATTATCGAACTGGTAGCTAACAATTACTATCAGGTTTTGGTAAACAGGCAACAACTTAACGTGATCGATACTAACATCAAAAATGTTAAGATAGTTGAAAAAATTGTGGGTACCCAGTATAAAAATGGTCTCGCTAGAAAAATCGATGTAGACCGGATCAGTGTAAATTTAACCAACCTGAACACGCAACGCGAGCAAGTCATCAATGCGATTACCCAATTGGAAAACCAATTGAAATATTCGATGGGAATGGCGATTGCTACCCCAATTAGCCTACCTTCTACCGAACTAACAGAAGTAACCACATTACCTATGTTTACAGATTCTATCGATCTGGCTAACAGAACAGAAGTTAAACTTTTAAATAACCAGGATAAACTTTTATCCCTACAAAGAAAAGCTTATGTGGCCGAATACTACCCTAGTTTAGCCTTAACAGGCAACTATACCTATTCAAGCCAGAGTGATAGTTTTGATTTTCTTAAATCAAATGCTGCTGCTATCGGCTATGGAGCATCGGCCATTGGTTTAACTTTAAAAGTACCCATTTTTAACGGTTTCTTAACCCGTTCTAAAATCCGTCAGGCTGATGTAGAGATTAAAAAAGCTCAGGAAAGCAGAAAAGAAACCAACAATGCATTAAATCTCGCTTACGAAAATGCAAAAATACAGTTGCGCAATAACTTAAACACCATTAAGGCACAACGCAAAAATGCCGATTTAGCTCAGGAGATTTACAGTAGCACCCAAAATAATTACAATAACGGTTTAGCATCGCTAACCGATCTTTTGGATACTGAAAACGCACTTACTTCAGCACAAAACAGTTATACCCAGGCTTTATTAAATTATAAAATTGCCGAAATACAATTAATTAAATCAAACGGAAATATTAAATCGCTAGTACAATAGAAATGAAAAGAGTAATTACCATAATCATCGTAGTTGTTGTTGCCCTTGGTGCAATAGCTTATGTTTTAAGCAACAATAAAAAGAAGAACGAAGAAAAAACTGCTTTCATTGCTAAAGGTGGTGGTGCTGTTGCCGTTCGGGTTGCACAGGTGGAAAGAAAAGCTGTGGATTTAGATTTCAGTGCGAACGGAAACTTTATTCCTAAACAGGAACTTAACTTCTTATCGGAAAATGCTGGCCGGGTTAAGGCTATTTATGTAGATGAAGGCGACAGGGTGAGCAAGGGACAGGTTTTAGCCCGCGTTGATGCCGAAATTATCAATACGGACAGAGAAACTGCCCAGGCTACTTACGAAAATGCAAAAAGAGATGAAGCCAGATATCAAAGCTCATTCGAAACTGGCGGCGTTACGCAACAACAGTTAGATCAGGCTAAATTGGCTACAAAAAATGCTAAACTGCGTCTACAGGCTTCGCAAAGAAGATTAAGCGATGCGAACATTAAATCGCCAATTAACGGCATTGTAAACAAAAGATACATCGAAGTTGGTGCTTTTGTAACTGCTCAGGGTACACAGTTATTCGAATTGGTTGATGTTTCCAAATTAAAACTCAAGGTAAATGTTAACGAATCGCAGGTAGCCAACCTTAAAATAGGCGATAAGATCGAGATCAAATCTTCGGTTTTCCCAACGGATAATTTCTCGGGAAAAGTAACCTTTATCGCAGCTAAAGCGGATGCAACCTTGAATTTCCCTATTGAAATTGAAGTGGAGAACAGCCATAAAAATACTTTAAAAGCCGGTATGTATGGAACCGCAGTATTCAAGTTCCCTAAACAGGCACCAAGCATTCTTATTCCACGTACATCATTTGTGGGTAGTGTAAGTAGCAATCAGGTTTTTGTATTGGATAAAGCCAGCAATACTGCCAAAACCCGTAATGTGGTAGCAGGTCGTATTTTAGGAGATAATGTTGAAATTCTTGATGGCTTAAAAGAAGGTGAAACTGTAATTACCAGTGGACAGATTAACTTAACTGAAGGTACTCCCGTGAGTATCGTGAAGTAAGTTCGCAGAATTTTCAGCTTTTAAAAACGCGATATGCCAATCGCAAAAACGCAATACGAATTAAAATGAAGATAACAGACATATCTATAAAAAGGCCTTCGCTGGTTATTGTGGTATTTACCGCACTTACTTTGCTTGGGTTATTAAGTTACTTTTCGTTGGGCTATGAATTACTTCCAAAATTCTCCAACAACGTAGTATCTATTTCGACCATCTACCCTGGTGCTTCACCAAATGAGGTTGAAAATACCGTAACCAAAAAGATCGAGGATGCGGTATCATCGATGGAAAACATCAAAAAAATCAACTCTGTATCGTTTGAGAGTTTATCAACAGTAACCATTACGCTAACAGATGCCGCGAACATTGATATCTCGTTAAATGATGCACAAAGAAAGGTTAATGCCATTCTTTCTCAATTACCGGAAGATGTTAAAACGCCCTCACTGAGTAAATTCTCACTTGATGATTTACCGGTAATTACCATGACGGCCTCTGCCAATATGGACGACGTAAGCTTTTACGATTTAATAGACAAACGTATTGCCCCGGTAATTTCGAGGGTAAGTGGTATTGCACAGGTAAATTTAGTAGGTGGTTCTGAACGTGAGATTCAGGTTTCACTTGATGCCAATAAATTACAGGGCTATGGCCTTGCTGTTCCTCAGGTACAACAAATGATTCTTTCTTCGAACCTGGATTTCCCTACCGGAAGTGTAAAAACGCAGAACCAGGACGTATTAATCCGTTTATCAGGTAAATATAGAAGCATTGAAGAATTGAGAAACCTGGTTTTAACCACAGGTAAAGATGGTGCACAGATCCGTTTAGGCGATGTGGCCGATGTTCAGGATTCGCAAAAAGAAACGGAAAAACTAGCCCGTATCGATCGTAAAGCATCTATTGCCATTCAGATTATCAAACAAAGTGATGCGAACGCCGTAGAGGTGAGTAAAGGTGTACATGCCATTATTGCCAAACTTAAAACAGAATACGCCGCCAATAAGCTTGATATGAGGATTGTAAATGATAGTTCGATCTTTACTTTAGAATCTGCTGATGCGGTAATCCACGATTTAATCTTAGCGGTTATTTTGGTGGCCTTCGTGATGCTTTTCTTCCTACACAGTTTACGTAATGCGTTAATTGTAATGGTATCGATTCCGGTTTCATTAATCGCTACATTTATTGGTATCAGCTTATTTGGCTTTACTTTAAACCTAATGTCGCTGCTCGGACTATCACTCGTGGTAGGTATCCTGGTGGATGATGCGATTGTGGTACTGGAAAATATCCAGCGACACATGGAGATGGGTAAAAACAAAGTGAGAGCAGCCTCTGATGCAACAAGAGAGATTGGTTTTACAGTTGTATCCATTACTTTCGTTATTGTGGTCGTATTCTTCCCGATTGCGGTAAGTACCGGATTGGTATCTAATATCTTACGCCAGTTCTGTATCGTGGTAATTATTGCAACATTGCTTTCATTGCTAGCTTCATTTACTATTGTACCACTTATCTTCTCGCGTTTCGGTAAGTTAGAACACATTGAAGGCAAAAATATATTCGGCCGTTTTATTCTCTGGTTCGAAAAACAGTTAAAGAAATTTACCCTTTGGATCACCAGCATTTTAACATGGTCTTTAAACCATAAAGCGATAACTTTAATTGCCGTGGTGGTGATGTTCTTAAGTTCGTGCGGTTTACTGGCCGGCGGTTTTATTGGATCAGAATTCTTCCCTAAATCAGATAAAGGTGAGTTCTTGGTGCAGTTAGAATTGCCAAAAGATGCCTCTTTAGAGCAAACCAACTTCCTCACTCAAAAAGCGGAAGCTTTCTTAGATAAACAACCTGAAATTACGCAGTTAATTACTACTGTTGGACAATCGACCGGTGATTTTGGTGGTACACAAGCTACAGCCTATAAATCGGAAATTAATGTTAAGCTTGTTGAACGCGATCAGCGAAAAGGCGTTTCTTCAGATATTTTCGCAACCAAAATGAGCCGTGCACTAGCTAAAGAATTAATTGGTGCAAAAGTAAAAACCGTTCCAATCAGTATTTTGGGTATTGCAGAAAATGCACCGATCCAGTTAGTGGTAATGGGTTCTGATTTGGATAGCGCCTTGAAATATGCTGAGGGTGCACAAAAAGTGCTTGCTTCTATTCCTGGTGCTACGGAGATTAAATTATCTGTAGAGAAAGGTACACCGGAGATTAACGTTCAGGTAGACCGAGATAAAATGTCGGCAGTAGGCTTAACCTTACAAACCGTAGGTTCGACCATGCAGACTGCTTTTGCGGGTAATACCGATGGTAAATACCGTAAAGGGGAGTACGAGTATGATATTAACATCCAGTATCAGAACTTTAACCGCCAGAATATTGACGACGTGCGTAACCTGATTTTTGTAAACAATGATGGCAAACAGATCAAATTATCACAGTTTGCAACCATTACAGAAGGTTCAGGTCCAAGTCAACTGGAGCGTTTAAATAAATCTACTTCGGTATCGGTTAAGGCACAATCAATCGGTAGACCGACAGGAACTGTAGTTGCGGAGTTCCAGGCTAAACTGGAAGAAATGCAAAAAAATGGTAAACTTAAAGCGCCGATCGGCGTAAGTTATAGCTGGGCGGGTGACCAGGAGAACCAGAGCGAAGGTTTTGGTACTTTAGGTATCGCTTTATTGGCCTCGATCATTTTAGTATACCTGATTATGGTTGCGCTTTACGATAGTTTTATCTATCCGCTGGTAGTAATGTTTTCACTTCCTTTAGCAGTAATCGGAGCGTTGTTAGCTCTTGCTTTAACCAATAACTCAATTGGTATCTTTACCATTTTAGGTTTAATCATGTTAATGGGTCTGGTAGCAAAAAATGCGATTATCCTGGTCGATTTTACGAACCATTTAAAGGCTGAAGGTAAAGAAACCAAAGAAGCGCTTGTATTGGCCAACCATGCACGTTTACGACCAATCTTAATGACAACCATTGCGATGGTATTTGGTATGCTTCCTATTGCCTTGGCAAGCGGTGCTGGTGCAGAGTGGAAAAATGGCTTGGCATGGGTAATTGTAGGTGGCTTAACCAGTTCATTGTTCTTAACCTTAATTGTAGTACCGGTGGTATACTTGATGTTCGACAGAATGTTAGAACGCTTTGGCTTCAATAAAAAAGGAAAAACTATAGATGAGTTAATGGTTGAACCATATGACCATAAAGATGTAAATGAATACGATTTAGATCACGGACATTAATCTCTCCAAATTAACAATCAATTAGCCCCGACCCCAAATCGGGGCTTTTTTGTGAAGTTTTAAACCCATGATCATGATTTTTTGTGTTCACTGATAAATTAAAACATAAGAAATCTCAAGTGCCATGGTTCGTGTCACCACGAACCATTAAACCGCCTTAAATTTCACGGGAAGATAATTCTACCCTACTGTATCCAAACAAATTGTTAATCACATTGTATATTAGTGATTATGTTCAAAATTATCCTTAGTCTGTTCTTAATCTGTTCTACACTTCTGGTAAAAGCTCAACATCCACCCGTTTTTGCGGCAATGCGTACCGATTCGAGCTTCGTTAAACTTTGCAATCTGGATATTACATTGGTAAAATACAGTTATAAACCCAATGGTGTAAGATTTTTAGTAGTACATGACAATGAAGATACCGGCGTAAAAGCTGGTTTTGATTATATCCGCTGGTATGGTGGCGAACTGATCGACAGCCAATATGGAGCGGTGAGGGATTATTATTTCACCTATATGGACGACCAATACCGGATAGATCCAAATGCAATATACACCGAAGTGGGAGTTAATACCAGGTTAAAGAAAAACCAATTCAGCTCTAACGAAGTGGAAAAAGCCATATTAAACGCAGGAAAGCAAATTGTAGATTTTTACGCCCCAAAAACTACGGGTTATTTTTTAACCCTTCATAACAATGCCGATGGTGGTTTTGGTATTTCTTCTTATTTACCAGGTTATGATTTAGCCAGCACTGCCGATTCGGTATACATCAACTTTGAAATGGATGGCGACGATCTGATTTACGTAACCGAGCCAAGATTGTTCAGCAGTTTAAAAAAGGCCAATGTAAACGTCATTCTTCAATCTAAATTTGCCACTAATGACGGGTCCCTTTCGGTTTACGCCATGCAAAATAATATTCCTTACATCAATGTAGAAGTACAACATGGGCATCTGGAAGAAAACTTAAGATTAATCGAGCTTGCGGTAGCGGCCTTAAAGGAACATGGATTGGTAAAGAAAGAATAACATACTAGATTTACTAGAGACTCAACTCTAGTAATCGTCACCCTGAATTTATTTCAGGGTCTTAGCAAAACGGATCCTGATGCACCCTAATAAAAATAAAACACTGTTTTGGCCACTGAGCCAGTTGGAGCGGTCCCCTCCAGCAACGAGGTACGAGGAAGCGAAGCGTACAAGCGGAAAAAGGGAAGAAACTTAGTGTTTTGTAAAGGCCTTGCGCTCCCTTTGCTCAAGATATTTTTTAGGAAATGAGCGTTCAATAGTTCTTGGCGGTTTGCAGCCCCGCTTTCCATTACAAGTCCTCGCTACGCTCCGGGCTTTCCATTGCAATCAGGTTTAACAATTGGGTTTATGCGCCTTGCCACCCCGAAAATGAAATGCTGTCTTGGCCAACTAGCCCCGGTTGAAGCGATACCCTGCAGCAACGAGGTACGAGGCAGCGAAGCGTATAAGTGTAAAGCGGGAACACACTTATTGATTAGTACAAGCATTGCGCTCCAAAATATGAAGATTGATTTATAAATATTAGGGTAAAGGTTTTCAACTCTGCTCAGACTGAGACTTTGCATTGATCTTTGCCCCCACCATGGTTCGTGTCATCACGAAACATATTTCTGCACCTTGCCAACCCTAAATATGAAACACTGTCTCCGGCCACCTAGCCCCGGTTGGAGTGGTACCCTGCAGCAACGAGGTACGAGGCAGCGAAGCGTACAAGCAAAAAACGGGAAGAGCCGCTATTTTGCCCACAGGCACTGCGCTACAAATAACAGATATATTTCGCTATGAAATGAAACTTAGTTTATCTCTTTAATTTTCGCAACCAAAAAAATAATCAGCATCCCAAATACAGAAATGATCCCGAAAGAATAGCGCAGGCTAGACAATTGCGAAACATAACCGATTAATGGCGGACCAAACAAGAAGGCAAAATAACCTATGCTGGAGACCATAGTTATGGCTTTACCTGCAGGTACCTTTTTATTGTTGCCCGCTATGCTATATACCATGGGCACAATGCTCGAAACACCCAAACCAATAAGCATAAAACCAAAAATAGCAATAAACAGATTCGGGAATATTACCGCAAGTGCCATACCTATAGATATAATGGCACCACTAATTTGCAGGAGATTTTTTCGCCCGAATTTACCAATTAAATACACCCCCATAAACCTTCCGCTGGCCATCATAAACATGAATGATGCATAACCGATAATGGCCTTATTGTGCGGCAATTTTACTACATCTTCGAAGTAAATAGCACTCCAATCGAACATGGTGCCTTCGGTAGCCATACTGCAAAATGCAATAACGCCTAATAACACTAAAATACCTTGAGGCATGGTAAAAAAATTCGTTTTCTCTACTACGGTATCTGGTTTATTGTAATTGAGTAGTTTTTCGGAGTTAAATAACACATTGGTCAAAGATATTAGGGCTATGATCCAAAAATGGGTATACATACCTAATTTCAAGTTAACCAAACCAAGTGCAATTAACGCACCTGTTAAATTTCCGATACTCCAGGCGCCATGAAATGAACTCATAATGGGTTTTCCATAATAGTTTTCGCCAGCAACACCTTGTGTATTCAAAGCAATATTACATAGATTACCTGTAATGCCAAATAAAACCAAAAAAGCAGCCAATTGCCAACCTGTAGTGGCTAATGCTAAAAAAGTTAATGCAATGGCATAAAGCGGCGCTGTTGCCCTTAGCATTTTCTTACTGCCAAAATGTGTGGTTAGTTTTGCAGAAAAAAACATGGTTATAATCTGCCCTGCTGGTAATGCAAAAAGTATAGATCCTAATTCTGCATCATTTAAACCCATTGAGGCTTTAAAAGTTGGAATCCTGCTGGCCCAACTGGCAAAACAAACCCCTTGCATAAAGTAAAAGGCAGATATGGCTAAACGTACTTGTTTTGGAGAGCTTTGCGCTAATGGAGGTTTATCTTCTTGTTTAATTAAAAATTCCTGTTCTTGCGTGCGCTCTTCCAATGTGATGTTTTAAAATTATAAAACGACAAAGTTCTTTAAATCTATTGAAAATACCGACAGGTTTTTAACAATTTATCAAAATATTTTGATGTTTATCCAGTTAAAACATCAAATTTTCCATTTTTCCAATTTATAGGCGCTGTTCCAGAACATCCATTCTAAACGAGTAGCCATTTCGAAAGCATCCAGCATTTTTTGTTGAGTTACAGCATTCGCCTGTGCTGCCAGTTCATCTGTAATATCAATTGCTTTTTCTACTGCAGCTGCAAATTCCACCCCCGCATACATATCAATCCACCTTTTGTAAGGATTTTCGCTTCCATTTTGCTGAGCAAATATATGATCGCCTACAGCCTTATAAATCCAAAAACATGGCAAAATAGCCGCTACGGCTATTTCTATATTGGCATAGGCAGCCTGACTAAGGATATAACTGGTATACAAAAGTGTAGATGGAGTAGGTTGAACATCGCTTGCTAAACCAAATTCTACAAAATAGCTTTCGTGCAGATTACGCTCAGCAAAAATAGCACCTGTAGAAAACCCGGCGAAAGCCATCACCAAATCTGCATTTTGCATACGTCCGCTAATGGCGCTTAACGTCCGCCCAAATTCTAAAAGGTAATAGGCATCTTGTGCTAAATAGAAGATAAATTTTTCTTTTGGCAAGGTACCATTGCTCAGCTCCGTATTAAAGGGCATGTTTAAAATTTGGTTATAGATGGGTTTAACCCTTTGTAATGCCTGTTCGCTCCACTTCATTGGATAATTAATTTTAAAGGTTCGAAAAAATGGTTTAAAGGTCCGTTGCCTTCACCTGTTTTTATTTCACTACCAGCTTGTAATGCCCGGCTGATGTAGTTTTTCGCATTTTTAATAGCATCCAGCAACGTTTTGCCTTTAGCCATTTCGGCAGCTATAGCTGATGAAAGCGTACAACCTGTTCCGTGCAAATTTTTAGAAGCAATAAAAGTACTTTCGAGTATCACAGGAGCATCGCTTCCACAAATAAAAACATCGTAAATTACCGGGCCTATTAAATGTCCTCCTTTAACCAGAACAGCTTTTGCCCCTTTTTCAATAATTTTATTACCTGCAGCAATCATATCATCAAGGTTATGAATGGGTTGCCCGCCCAGAATAACGGCTTCATCAATATTAGGGGTAACCAGGCTTACTATTGGAAACAATTTGTCAATTAATTGCTCAACGGTATCGGGTGCTATTAATTTATGACCACTCGTAGCAACCATTACCGGATCTAAAATTACAGGTACATCCGCAGCGTAATTTTTAAGTTCTGTTTCAATTACATCAACCACTTCTGCCCGGTTAATCATACCGATTTTAATCGCAACAGGTGCTATATCATCCAATACTGCTTGTAACTGATCTTTAATTATCGTGGCGGGAATACCATGAACGGAACGCACCCCTAGTGTATTCTGTGCGGTTACGGCTGTAATTACCGAGCTACCAAAACATCCCAGGGCCGAAAAGGTCTTCAAATCTGCCTGAATGCCAGCGCCGCCACCACTATCTGAGCCAGCTATTGTTAATACTTGTATATAATTCATTGCTAAAGACTTCATTTTGTTGTACAACTTCAGGAGTCTTCAAATGCCGAAGGCATTTTATGCAATTATTGCAGACAAACTAATTTCCTACGCCGGCATGATCCGGATCAGGTCCATTTGAGGTTGATGGGTGGAGGGGTTTAAGGCTGAAGGAATTACCCTCTACCTTTTTACCTTCTACCTTTAACCACAAAAAGGGTATATTCTCAGCCAACTTATTTGAAGGCACCCCTAAAGTTTTTATTGTTGCAATATAGGGCTTAATTTTAATTCTTCGTTTATGGAAATGAATTATATGCGAAGAGTTGTCAACTTAATAGCGAAAGGCCTATTAAGTTGACAACTCAAAAAAAAATCCCGATATAAATACCGGGATTAAACATAATAATTAATATAGGGATTGAGAGACTATATTTTATCGGGTTGATAGAACCGAACGGTACCGTCTCCTTCATTTGAAACAATTAATAAACTTCTGCCATTCGGGCTATCTTTTGGTTTAACAAACATCAATCCTTCTGGTGCATCGCCAGTAGAGAATAGCTGAACAAATTTTGGCGCTGCAGGGGTGCTTACGTCATAAATAGCTATCGCATCTGCACGTTCCAGGCCAATAAACGCCAGGGTTTGTCCGTTTACCTGGGCAACCGTTACACTTTCTACTTCAACACCTTTATTATCTGAGCGATCGTCATCATATTTACCAGCATCAATTACGTGTTGTTCAAGATCTTTCCCAATGTTGGCTACCAAAGTTCCGGTGTTTGCATTTAAAATACTCACACTTCTTCCTCCGGTTGAAAATAATTCCTGGTATATTTTGTTTGTACCAACCATAGTAAAACCAGCGGTATTGGTTACCGTAAGTCTTCCAAGGTTTGCATCTAACTGCAAAGTTGCAGCATTGGGGAACTTAACCGGATCCAAAATAAGATCCTTTACGCGAACCTCTTCTTTTGATTCTTTTGGTGTATAGTCCTGGCGGGTATCGCCTTCATTGGCCAGCGCCAGATACGCTGCACCATTGGCCGTAAAACAGGAAATTGCATCTGGCAGGTAATAAGCTTTTATTGGCCACGTACCCAAAACTTTTTTACCATCTTTATCGCTAACATCGAAAGCGTTTTCTGCCAGGCTAATATCTCTCGTGCCTAATGGAAAAATCTTGGTAATGGTTCCTGCTAAAATATCTACTTCGGCAACACCGTTGTTTTCTTGAAGCGTAACATAAGCTTTCTTAGAATCGCTGCTTACTGCAATGTATTCTGGCTCGATATCCTGGGTAAAACTGGCATTGTAACCATATATCCTGAACCCACCAGCCAGCAATGAAGCTTTTTGCGATTCAAAAGCTGAAAAATCTATTGTTTTTGCCAAATAATTATCTTTGATACTGATGATTGAAATGGTTCCTTTAGGATCAACCGTATAGGCCAGATTGGGCTCACCTTCATTAGCAGATAAAATGTAGTTGCCATCCGGACTAAAAGTTACCATATCTGGCATAGCACCCACCGTAATTTTTTTAACTTCTGATAAATCTGAAGTTTTCAGTACCAAAACATCACCATTACCTTGTTTATCAGCCCCATCTAAAGCAATTGCCAATAAACCGTTATTTACTGCAACGCTATTAATACCAGCATTTGCTGCAAAGCTTAAAGTTTGCAATTTTGTAACAGCTGGATATTTGCTCATGTCTACAACATCAACTTTGGTACCACCATCATTACTTACTACAAACAATCTTTTTGTTAAGGGATCGTAGGCGGAAATTTCAGAAGCGAATTCGCCACCTAAATCAATAGATGCAGTTTCTTTAAAGCTGTCGATTTTTTCTGGAACAATAGCTTCGACCGGAGGATCTACAATCGGATCATCGGTTGAATCTTTTTTGCAGGCAGCAAATGCCAACGACGCAATAAGGATTGCACCAAATAGTTTTTTACAATTCATGGTTTGTTTAATATCTGAACCGCAAAAATAGAAGTGCAAAACGCTATTTTTCAGCCTGCGAACATTATCATTTGGTTAAGGAATTGTGAAGAAAGACTAGAGCGGAAAGGGGAACGCAGAGCTGCCTTCATTTCGAGTATAGTGCAACGAAGTCGAGAACCAGGAGGCTCTGCACAGCTAAATCTGCCTAAATAGATCTCTCCATTTCACTGCGTTACAGTCGAGATGACGGTAACGCTGGGGTGGTTATCCCGTTAAACTTTTTATATTATTAAAGCGTTCTCGCAATGATGGAGAGGGACTAAAACAAAAAAATCCCGATATAAATACCGGGATTTTTTATTCGTTTTGCTGAAACAAGTTCAGCTACTTATTATTAAATATGTATTGCTCTGTTATCAGTTGCAGCAAGAGCTGCTTCTTTTAACGCTTCGGTATAAGTTGGATGCGCATGGCAGGTACGGGCAATATCTTCAGCAGATGCGCGGAATTCCATTGCAATAACGGCTTCAGCAATCATATCTGCAGCACGCGGACCAATCATGTGTACACCTAAAACCTCATCAGTTGCAGCATCAGCCAAAACTTTAATGAAGCCATCGGTATCCATACTTGCTTTAGCACGTCCGCTGGCTTTGAATGGAAACGAACCTGCTTTATATTTTGTTCCTTTTTCTTTCAACTGCTCTTCAGTTAAACCAACAGAAGCCACTTCTGGCCAGGTATAAACCACTCCAGGGATTAAGTTATAGTTAATATGTGGTTTCTGACCGGCAATGGTTTCGGCAACATAAGTACCTTCATCTTCTGCTTTGTGTGCCAACATCGCACCGGTAATTACATCCCCAATGGCATAAACACCAGCAACCGAAGTTTCTAAATGTTCATTTACAGGGACTTTTTTACCTCTTTCTTCTACTGTAATTCCTATTTTATCTAAACCTAAACCTTCGGTATAAGCCGTACGACCAACAGCTACGATACAATAATCAGCGTCGAAATTTACGGCTTCACCCTTCGCATTTTCGGCAGTAACTGTTACTGTTTTACCATTGTTTGTAGCACCGGTAACTTTATGATTCATGAAGAATTCCATACCTAAGTTTTTCTTCAATACGCGTTGAAGTTCTTTACCTAAACTTGCATCCATTGTTGCAATGATGGATGGCAAAAACTCAATTACTGAAACTTTTGTACCTAAACGGGCATAAACAGAACCTAACTCCAAACCAATAACTCCGCCACCAATTACAACCATCGACTTTGGAACTTCTTTAATATTTAAAGCCTCTGTTGAGGTAATAATGCGTTTTTTATCGATTGGCAAAAATGGCAAGGCTGTAGGCTTGGAACCCGTAGCAATGATCACATTTTTAGCGGTTAAGGTCTCTGTAGAACCATCAGCCTTTGTGATTAAAACTGTGTTTTTATCTACAAATGAACCAACGCCTTCATAAGAATCGATTTTATTTTTCTTGAATAAATAGGTAATACCGGCTGTATTTTGTGCAACAACATCGTCTTTACGGGCGATCATTTGTGGCATATTTACCTTAAGGCTTTTTAAATCGATACCGTGAGTAGTAAATGTATGAGCAGCGTTGTGAAAATGCTCTGATGAATCTAACAAAGCTTTTGATGGAATACAACCTACATTTAAGCAAGTACCTCCAAAAGTTTTATATTTTTCTACTACAGCAGTTTTTAAACCTAACTGAGCACAACGGATTGCGCCTACATAACCGCCCGGCCCTGAACCGATAACAACGACATCGTATTGCATAATTTCTTAAGTAATTTAATTAGCCAAATGTATGTAAAAAAGGCGAAAAGCTAAAAGTAGAATAGGCAATAGTATTGTCATTCCTGCCATCCGTACGGTTCATGAACCCATAGCCAGAACAAATGCGCTAATACTGGTGTCGGAATAGCATGATCCCAAAAAATTCAATGGCTATAAGTTGCTGAGCAAAAAAACATTTTACTTTAAGACCATAAAATATAGGATTCGTTCCAGTACACAAATAAATAACTTAAACTAAGTCTTTGAGGTTTTGCGGTGATCAACCAATAATTTGATTAGCCACAAAGCATTGAGAACTGAACTACTGACTAATGAACGATTGACCAATAAACGATTGACGAATAAACCCTAAGCCTCTTGCCCAAAGGTCAGTAAATTGCTATCCGGATCGAGCATGGAAAACTCTCTCTGCCCCCAGGGTTTTGTTTGCAAATGTCCATTTGGGTGAATGCTTTGTTTGGTATCCAGCATAGAATTGTACAAACCTTCTATATCATCCGTACGGATGTAAACCTGTCCGTAGTTTTCTTTCGGATCAAGTGCTTCAAATAAAAAAAAGTGAATCTGAATATGGTCTTTTTTAACCATCAGGTAATTCTTGAAGTTTTCTGCGCCAATGTCTTTAAATCCTAATTTATTTACATAAAAATCTTTGGTGATTTCTTTATCACGCATTGGAAGTTTGGGTTGATCTCTGTCAGCATATTTTTTTTATTTCAAAAATGAGCAATTTTTTCAAAAGCAGCGCTTGATCGAAATCAGGAAATTCAATAGTTTGCCCTAACCCTGCTTAATGTTTCGGGAGTTATTTTAAGATACGAAGCGATCAGTTTGACTGGAAAAACCTGTACAATAAGGGGTTTAACATTTTTAATATAATCATATTTTTGTGCAGGGCTTAATGCACTATCGAAGAGGTGAGTACGGTGGTTAGCCTGACCAAAAATTCTTCCCAGGTTTAAGAAAGATTTCGACCTGCCAATTAACTCGTGCAAGCCAATTAAACTCAATTCGATTACCTCCGCATCCTCAAATGCTTTAATGGTTGTACCCGAAGGCATTTGATCAATTAAACTTGGGTGATTAAACATCCATTCTTTGGGTAGATGCAGATCGATGACTTTTTCGGTTACATCACCAGACTGAAATTGAACGAAAGACCCAGAAAGAATGAAATAAACAGATTGGCAAATCTCACCCTGGCGCAAGACCTTATCATTCTTCTTAACTATTTTTCGCAGCGCTTTTTCTTCAAACAACAGCAGATCATGGGATGAAAAAGTGCCTACACCGGCTAAAATTTTCTGAGCTAACATCATAAACTACATTATTTCGGAGGATAGGATATCAAGCAATTATTGATAAGCTATTTTTCTGGTGATTAAATAAGCAACAATTATGTTTGGAATCCAGCATAACCAGGCAACAACCAGGTACGCTTTTATAAAATCGCCATACATTATTGTCAAAATGGGCAGCCAAATCCTTAATGTTACCGCAGCAAAACAGGCGGCATAACTATAAACCATCATTTTTTGATGTGCTGCAATTTCTCCGTGTTTAATGTATAAATAAGCTTTTAAAGTAGTGTAAAACCAAAGGGTGCCCAAACAAATAAATCCTGCGGAAGAAATCCACCCGCCTGTAGCAAAAAAAGCAACATAAATGCCTGCTAATGCACTGAGCAGTACGGCAACTATATAAACTTTACCCAATTTCCGGTGTAATGCCATTCGTTTATTTCTCATTTTAGGACTAAATTGTGTCCAACCGATAAATAAAGCGATTCCTCCTAAAATAATATGCGTGTAAAAGCCAATGTTCCAGCAAGTGTTGCTCAACAACTCAACCGACTTTGAACTTAATAATCCAAATTTTCTATCGGTTAAAAAGTAAATCATTGGATAAAGCCCAATCAGCAATGCGAAAGTTGCAAATAAAATCCATAATCCTTTTTTTACCATACTGAGCGTCCTGTTAATACTAAGCTAGTTAATTTTCAATAACTAAATCAGTTCTTTTTGTAACATAAATGTTTTGGCATTGGCAAAACTGAGGAACAGTTCATCTGCTATTTTTAGCTTTTGATGTGCCCGCACATTATTTTGTATGGCGTAACAGGTAATGCCGGCAGCCATAGCCGATTTAACACCATTTAAGGTATCTTCAAAAACGATGCATTCTTCTTTCGCTATTCCCAACCGCTCCAAACAGAGGTTATAACTCTCGGGATCGGGTTTTGATTTGCTTACATCTGTACGGGTAATAAACAGACTGAAATATTTGGCCAGACCATTGCGCTCGAAAACAGCTTCAACATCAATTTTAGGACTGGCCGTAACAACCGCAAGCGTAAGTCCTTTTTCGTAAGCAAACTGTACAAATTCTAAGGCATAAGGCATAAGTTCTATATCAGTTGTTCTAAAACCTTCAAAAGTTATCTTTTCTCTTCTCTCAATAAAGTTTGCTAAATCTTCATCAATTTTACAGCGGTCTAAAATGGTTTTTGCATTTTTCGGTAGCGGAATCCCCGCATAATTACTTAGCCAATCCTTAAATTCGATATGCACATTATAGGGTGCTAAAAAGGTATTCCAACAATCGAAATGAAACTTTTCAGAATCAATCAATGTACCATCTAAATCGAAAAGCAGGGCTTTTATTTTACTCATTATAAATTTTTAACTGATTTGGTTTATGGAACAATCTCGAAAAGGAAAAACTGTTGCACCTGAGATTTACCAAAATTATTATCTACACAAAATATCAAAGAATGGTGTCCGTTGGCAAGTTTTGGCCCAAACGTTACACCTTCAAAATTATCGATGTGCCTGTTTAAGGTATCAAAATCGAAAAGTAGTTTTTTGCTGAGTGGCTTAGGCGGGTTTTTCGCAAAAGATGCATTATTGATTTCATTTTCTGCACCATTGAGATCAACCAGGTAAAGTTTTAAAAAAGTATGGTCATCGTGCCCTTTTGCCCAGGCCCGCTCCATTACCAAAAGCGTATGATGGTTAATGGCCAGTATTTCGGAAATTCCATTTACATTCCAGTCATTATCCACAGTAGGTTTAACAGGTAAGGCGCCAAGGTTATAAGCATATTGTGCAACATTCTTTTTAGTCGCCACATCAAACTTTAAAATTCGTGTTAGAGCTTTATCATATTCAAAAGCAGCTTGCGGACCATCCTGGTAAAGTGGCTCCTCCAAGCTGGCATATAACGTTTTGTAATCATCCGCATAAGTTAATCCCTCAAATAAAGCATTTTTTCGTGCACCGCTCTCTGTTTTGGTAAAGTGAAAACCTTTTGGCAGCGGAATGGTGTCTAAAAATTTTCCAATTGTAGATATAAAAGTTAAACTGGGTTGAACAATGGTCGTATCACCATTTTTAAATAACCTTTCGCCTTCGCTGCTCCAGATCAGTTGATTGGTAATTGGATTATAACGAACAGACTCTCCATCTGGCTTCACACTTTTATCGGTCCCATATTTGGGATATTCTTTTCCGTTTTCCTGTAAAAGAAAAGTAACTCCTGTAATCCGGATGCTATCGATTTTATTTTCTTTGAGATCAATCTTTGCGGTGTAAATCCTTGCCGGGCTAAATTGCGAAGGATCATCACTGATCATATAATACTGGTTCTGTTTTACATCATAATCAATACCTGATAAACCACCAACAACCGTATTTTGAAAAACAGGGTTTAAGGGCATAACATATTCATCCAGAAACCTGACAGCTGAAACACTTGTCTCATCTGGCTTAACCGCAGCATGTTTAGCTACTGAACAGGAAGATAAAACAACAACGAAAAGAGCATAAATAATGAAAGATGATCCTATAGGTTTCAAATCGAAATATTTAGACTGTAAAAATATGTTTTTTTGACTGCTCGGGGTTAAGTCATCCCGAATTATTTCAGGATCGCATTTAGAAAGAGTTATTATGTATGCTGTTAGATTTTACCATTTAAAAGGCGTCAATGCTAATTTAGCTTCCTTTAATTAATCTTTTTTGCAACGAAGACAATCGGAGGTAACATCCAATTGCACATTTATTTAGCTTGATTAAGTATCGAAGCCGGATTATTGGCGAATCTTTCACCAGTTCCTTCGCTGGGGCGCTACCATTGCCGTTATTGTCCATTATTTTATATTATCCCTAGAGATGACATTTCGGGACATCTTTCTGAATGTAATGAAAAATCTTCAACGAACAACAGCCAGATGTTACCATCTGGCTGCGCATGTAAAATGACAAGTACTTAATTTGGTTGAATCACCTTAAAACAGCTTACCAATTACACGGTAAGTAATATTTGTTCCATCAACTACCTCTTCATAATAAACATCATCAGGCGAAACAAAATATTTTTCGTTTTTAATGGTCACCTCTCTACACCCTTCAGGCAACTGGTTAATAATATCACCAATGTTATGCGTATCGGCAGAACCATCTGTGGTATTTAAAACGCCGTCTTTGCCAGCCACTATATATACCGTTTTACCATCGGCATTTTCTTTTTGGGTATAATAAACACCTTTGTATTCGTAATAATCAATTCCGTTAATGGTTACCCGGTTTGCATCAGAGGGTAATTTTGGAACTTCAGCGCCAACGGGCGGTGTTACCACTTCATATTGATCATTATTTTGTTGATAAAACAATCCGCCGGAATAATAAAATTGGGTTGGGCCATACCAGAATGGATAATAGCCGTATGGCAACACACTAATCCTAACACCTAAAAACGGTCTGTAAAAACTGTAATAACTATAGTAAGGTCTGTAATAAGGCCTTCCGAAACCAAATCTGGAACCATAGTATGGCCTGCCATATCCCCCGCGATAACCCGGCCTGTAATAACTATAACTTGATCTGCTGGAACGGATACTAGTAGAAGAAAAACTACTTCTGCCTGGCCCACGCATAGTGGGCTGATGAGAAAACCCACCACCTCTTGATGAGCCCATTGAGCCTGATCTGCCACCGCCGAAAGAGGCACCACCACCGCCCCTACTTGGCCGCTGTGCAGAAGCACTTTCGATACTCCAGGTTGTGATCATCACTGCTGCAGCGAAAACAACCAATGCTTTATTTATTAACCTGTTCATTGTTTTTTGTTTAAGTCAATTATCTATCAGACGGTAAAAACGCTTAAAAGATTATCCTCTAATAAAATTTAACTAAATTTTGATAAATCAATGACGAATACTGGATTATTAGCCCAAAAAACATGCATCTGAACCGATAAAACACCTCACCAATTAACAATTCAATTAGCTACCATCATCTCTATTCCATTTTCCATCATACATCTTCCATCATCCTTCATTCTACATGCTAACAAACCTTTTACGCGCTATATTTTTCTTATCAATTGTTAATCACCTATATTTAAATTTTATTCCTAAAAACCAGCTTAAATGAACCTTAGCAGAATTTTCAGCCTCTTATTTTGTCTGTTTGTTTCTAATGAATTAATGGCTCAACAAACCGATTCGGCTTATGTGAGAGAAAACTATACCAAAATAGAACGGCAGATTCCCATGCGCGATGGGATTAAGTTATTCACTTCCATTTACATACCGAAAAATCAATCCAAAAAATATCCATTTTTAATTAACCGTACGCCATATACTGTTGCTCCTTATGGCGAAGATAAATATAAGCTAAGCCTGGGTAATTTCCCGGCCATGATGCGCGAAGGATTTATTTTTGTTTATCAGGATGTGCGTGGCCGTTGGATGAGTGAAGGTACTTTTACCGATATCCGCCCACAACTAACTGGTAAAAAATCTAAAACAGCAATTGATGAAAGTACGGATACTTACGATACTATCGATTGGTTGGTTAAAAACGTAAAAGGAAACAATGGAAATGCTGGTATTTACGGCATTTCGTATCCTGGCTTCTATTCTACCACTTCATTGCCAAATGCCCACCCGGCACTAAAGGCTGTTTCTCCTCAGGCACCCGTTACCGATTGGTTTATGGGTGACGATTTCCACCACCGCGGTACATTATTTCTGATGGACGCCTTCAGTTTTATGAGCAGTTTTGGTGTACCGAGACCTAAACCGATTACACCAGATAAAGGGCCTAAAGGTTTTCAGTTTCCTATCCAGGATAATTATCGTTTTTATTTAGAAGCCGGATCAGTTAAAAATTTAAAAGATCGTTATTTTGCGGATAGTATTAAATTTTGGAACGATTTATTTAAACACCCAAACTTAGATACCTTCTGGAAAGCACGTTTAATTACCACTCATTTAACCAATGTAAAGCCTGCCGTAATGGTTGTGGGGGGCTTTTTCGATGCTGAAGATGCCTATGGAACTTTTGACACCTACAAAGCTATTGAAAAACAAAATCCCGGCGCCAACAATATCCTGGTTGCAGGGCCTTGGTTTCATGGAGGCTGGGTACGCAGTAATGGTTCTTTTCTTGGGGATATTAACTTTGGCAAAACCACCAGTATCGATTATCAACAGCAATACGAACTACCTTTCTTTAAACATTATTTAAAAGGCGAAGGAGATTTTAATGCCGCAGAAGCTAATATTTTTGTAACTGGGAGTAATGAATGGAAAAAATTCAATTCCTGGCCACCACAAGAGGTAGAAAGTAAAAATCTGTATTTACAACCCAATGGAAAGCTCAGTTTCGATAAAGTTGGCAGAACCGATAGCTGGGACGAATATGTAAGTGACCCCAACAATCCCGTTCCTTATCAGGACGGTGTTCAGGCCAGACGTACCCGCGAATACATGATAGACGATCAGCGTTTTGCCGCCCGCCGCCCAGATGTTAAAACTTATCAGACTGATGCCTTAACAGCAGACATTACCCTAACCGGACCCGTGCTGGCCAATCTGGTAGTTTCTACCACCGGAACAGATGCCGATTATGTTGTAAAATTGATTGATGTTTACCCTGAAGATGCACCAAACCCAGTACCAAACCCAAAAAACTTAATCATGGGCGGTTACGAAATGTTGGTGCGAGGAGAAATTATGCGCGGAAAATACCGCAACAGTTTTGAAAAACCTGAAGCGTTTGTTCCTGGTGCCATTACCAAAGTAAATTATCCGCTGCCAGATGTAGCGCATACCTTTAAAAAAGGACATAAAATTATGATCCAAATTCAAAATTCATGGTTTCCTTTGGCCGATCGCAATCCACAGAAATTTATGGATATCTATCAGGCAGAACCACAGGATTTTCAAAAAGCAACACATAGAATTTATCATGATGTACACAACAGTTCCTTCCTTAGCGTTTCGATATTAAAATAAGCCAATTGCGTGTCACTATTGCCCTGGTTCGTGTCTCCACGA
>Ga0163162_10000910_pt1 | contig 27497 bp, 19 predicted proteins | sample S55metaG_FD_115310 | JGI IMG/M metagenome (GOLD analysis project Ga0163162, IMG submission 115310) | Switchgrass rhizosphere microbial communities from Kellogg Biological Station, Michigan, USA - S5-5 metaG | ecosystem: Host-associated > Plants > Roots > Rhizosphere > Soil | place: USA... | reverse complement strand
GCGCTGGAGCCGGCGCGCGGCGAAGCGCACAACTTTTTGGATTGGCTGCCGGACCCATCCCGCTCGCCGATGGAACTCGCGATCGATCATGAGCAGGAGACGCTGATCGAGGCCGCGCTCGCCGAGATCAATCCGCATTACCGCGCGGCGCTGGTGCTACGTGAATTGGAAGGTTTGAGTTACGACGAGATTGCCGAGATTTTGGAAACTTCGCTGGGCACGGTGAAGTCGCGAATTTTGCGCGGGCGGGAAGCGCTGCGTAAGAGTTTAACCGAACGGTTGCGGCGCGAGAATGCGCCAGCCGGCTGGAATCCGACTGCGGCGGTGGCGGAATGAGATACCATCCCGGCAATCTGCGGAACTCGGACTCGCTAGGCGAGGCCCTGCGGAGTCTTTCCGTGAAGGTCCCACCTGCGGAACTGCGGACTTCACTGCGAGTGATCGCTTCGCAGGAGCGGCAGCGGCGCCTGGAGCGGCGGAACTTCGCGGCGATGTGGAATACGTGGCGGGAAAACACGCAGTTGTTCTTGGACAACGCGGTTCTGTCGCTGGCACTGCCTTTCGCGGGCGGCGTGTTCTCGACGGTGGTGTTGTTCAGCATGTTCGTGGTGCCGGCGTATCCGCTGCTGTCGAACAGCAGTGGCGACGTGCCCACGATTCTCAACACTCCGGTTGCGGTGAAAAGCATCGCGCCTTTCAGCGTAGGCGACACCGATGTGGTGGTGGACGTAACGGTGGATGAGCAGGGCCGCATGCTGGATTACGCGATTGTGGCGGGTGCGAGCGTGCTGGCGAACCCGCAGATGCGGAGACGCCTCGAAAACGCGCTGGTGTTTTCTAATTTCACTCCGGCCACCACTTTCGGCCAGCCCATGATGTCCAAGATGCGGCTGTGGTTCCACTCGAGCCGTATCGACGTGAGAGGGTAACCTCTGGGGCGCCGTTTCGGGCAGCATTTTCTGGCCCGCAAATCTATTCTGGATCGCATCGCGGACGCGGCTTGCGGGCAAGGTGCGCGTGTGGCGATCGAAATCGGCGCGGGGCGCGGGGCGCTGACCGAGCCGCTGCTCGAACGGGCCGAACGAGTGATCGCTATAGAAGTGGACGCGGTTCTGGTGCATTATTTGCGCCAGAAATTCCACGAGGCGATCGCGGTGGGGCGCCTGGAACTGATCGAAGGCGACGTCCTGAAGGTCGATTTCGGGGCGGTGGCGGAGCGGCCGGTGATTGCCGGGAATCTGCCGTACTACATTACATCGCCGATTCTGGAGCGCGTTTTCCATATGTCCGGCGCCTGGGAGCGGGCGGTATTCCTGGTGCAGGCGGAAGTGGCCGAGCGCATCGCTGCTGGGCCGGGCACACGAGACTTCGGCTATCTGAGCGTGTTGGTGCAAACCCACGCTCGCGCGGAGATCCTGTTTCCCGTAGGACGCGAGGCGTTCCGTCCGCAGCCGAAGGTGGATAGCGCGGTGGTGCGGCTGACTCCACGAGATGCCGGAGCGGAACTGGGAATAACGGACGTCGCGGCGTTTCTCAAATTCGCGCAACACTGCTTTCGCCACAAGCGCAAGACGCTGCGCAATAACCTGGGGGCGGTGTACGGATTGAAGACCATCGACGCGCTCGCGGAAGGGCGGCTGCGCGCGGAGCAGGTTGGGCTGCCGGAGCTCGCTGCGCTGCATCGCAAGTTGGCCGATGCCTAAGAGCGCGCTGCAAATTCTGGCGGATGAGGTGGTCGCGTGCACCGCCTGTCCGCGCCTGACGGCGCACTGCCGCAATATGGCCGAGGTGAAGCGGCGCGCGTATCGCGAGTGGGAATATTGGGGGAAACCGGTGCCTCCGTTCGGCGATCCTGGGGCGCGGATGCTGATTATTGGTCTGGCTCCGGCGGCGCACGGCGGCAACCGGACTGGACGCATGTTTACGGGCGACCGCTCGGGCGACTTTCTATACCGTGCACTGTATGAGACGGGATTCGCGTCGCAGCCCGAAAGCCAAGCGCGCGGCGACGGCCTGGAACTGACGGATGCCTATATAACCGCCGCGGTCCGCTGCGCTCCGCCGGATAATAAACCGACACTAGCGGAGTTCCACAATTGCCGCAAGTACCTCGAGCGCGAAATCGACCAGCTTCTGGACCTTCGCGTGGTCGTCGCGCTGGGCAAACTCGCCTTCGACGCCTACCTCGGTATCCTGCGCGACCGCGGCGTCATTCGCAGCCGCGCGGCATTTAGGTTCGGCCACAATGTACAGTACGAGACTCCGGGAGCGGCGGTTCTGGTGGGCTCGTACCATCCGAGCCAGCAGAATACTTCGACCGGGAAGTTGACGGCGGAGATGTTGCGCGAGGTCTTCGAGCGGGCGCGCTCTATCTGCTCAAGCTGACGAAGTGCTGGCCGCGCGGCAGCAGAAGCACACTTCCCGCCATTTCCGGGGTGCGTTCAATGCCATCGATTTGCAGTTTCGACGGCACATGCTCGACCAGGGCCATCGCCCGCGCGGCACTTTGATAGGCGAACTCGATGCCCTGCGGCGTGACGGCGGCCATCTTCAGGTCGCCGTTGAAATCGAGGACGCGCAGGGGCAGGGCTTGCGGTGCGGGCTCGATCACATGCGGGCCGGGCATCAGCCAGAGGGTCTCATTGCTGGCGATGGGCCACGGCTTTCCGTCTACTAGTCCCGCACCCTTCCATGGAACCCCTACACCACGCCGCGATTCCACCACCAGCTTTCCGTTTACTTGCTCGGCGCGCTCGACGGCCGCGGCAGCGGAAGCGAGCAGCGGGAGGTCCCAGTGTGCTATCGACGCTTCAAAGTACAAGGCCACGCGCGGGAACGAGTTGGATGCGGCATGAACCAGCTCGAACAATTCCGCGCCAGTCTGTTGTTTGGTGGGGTAGACGTCCTGATAGCGGTCTACGATGTTGACATCGATCGCCAGCTTTTCCTGCGAGGGCGTCAGCGGCGCATAACGGGCCGCGATCTGGGGGTAGCGCTGCGGCCCTAGATTCCAGACGGTGGCCGGGTCCTCGATGAGAAAAGTGAAGTCGTGCTGGGCGAGCAGAGGCAGCACGCGCGCGGCGTCCGCACCTAGTTTTTCGCGCATGCTGGTATCGAAGCGGTCGTCGATATGTGTGAGGGTTAAATCCAACTGCGGTTTTACGCGGCGCAGGTCTTCGATCTGTGCGATCCATTCGGTCTGCTGGCGCTGGGCGAGTTGCGCGCGGAATTCCAGAAACTTGGCAAGACCCGGCGTGTTTTTCTGCCAGTTGCGAGGCGACTGAGCGTCGAACAGATCGAGCGGATCGAATCCCGCGATCTGCTCGAACTCGCCGCGGACGTCGGCGTCGAGCGGCGTGAAGCGTGCCGGATTCTCATGGCCTTCGAGCGATTCAAAATACAATTCCGCCAGATTCACGCCATCCCAATCGAAGCGCGTAAGCAGATCGTGCGCGCCCGCCGAGACGGCGGCGAAGGCATCGCGATTCGTCAGATTCATCAGCTTGCGCCAGTCAAGCTGAGCGTCTTGTTGCAAGGCGGTTTTTTCGCGCCACTCCGGGTGCTGGTCCCAAAACGCCTCGCTCACGTGGGGCAGTTCCAGCCACGCGTAGACCTGGATGGCGTTGCGATGGCAGGCGTCGATCAAGCGACGCAGATATTCGTCACTCTGCGGATCGCGCTCCCAGAAATGCCAAGCGGCGACGTGCAACGCGCTGATCCCGGAGGCACGCCAACGTTGGGCGAAATACTCTACGTCGACACGCGCGCGATAAGCGGAATCGAAGAACGCCCAGAGGCGCGCAGAGCGGAAGGGAGGTTCGAGTCCCAGATCGAGGAGCGCTTGCGGCAGGTAAGGAAAGCGTTCGTAGCCGCGCGCCCCCGGGGGAGCGGCCACCCACAGCACCGCGCCCTCGCCTTGGCGGTAACCGGCGATGAGCGGCGCCTTCTGCCAGCGCTCTCGTGCGAACACGCGAGCTTCAGCGGGGATCTCGACCACTGGCAGATCGAGCGCCTTCTCCCACACGATGCGGAGATCGGGGGCACGCAGGTCTTCTACGCTGCGTGTGGCGACGCGCGGCTGGGTGCGGGGGCGAAATCCGAAGGAGGTGGCAAGCGGTGACTCGCCTTCGACGATCAGAATAACTCCCTGCTCCACGCGCGCTGACCATTCAGCGTACGGCAGATCGGTTCCGTGCGGCGCGACGATCACGCTGGCTCCGCCACCGGCTCCTCTTGTCAGGCCCATCGACGAGAGGAGTTCGGGCCAGCCCCCCGGGTCGTCGCCGACAACGTGAAACGAGAAACGAGGGGCGGACTGGACCTGCAAACACAGCGCGCAGAAAATCCACAGCCATTTACCGGGAAAATGCATACCAGACTCCGATCCGCACATCATTGAAGGTTGGGCCGCGTGGATTGCCGGCGTTCACGAGGTACTTGCCTTTGAGCAGATTCACGGAGAACAGCAATGGCGCCGCTCGCCCACCGAGGCGGAAGCGCAGGCCGGGGCCGGTCTCGACATAGTTCGCCCAATAGAGGCGCTTCACATCGGTGGTGACGTTGAAGTTCCAATACAACTGCGCATGCAAGCCAGCAAAGCCGGTTTCGGCCTGCCGTAGCGTGTAGCCGGTGCGATTCTGCGAATAGAATAGCGTATCGTTCTCGAAGCGGCGCACGTAGACCGCGTCGTCGTTGGTCTCCGCGAAGGGGCCGTGCGAGCCTCCGGTCAGCAGATGGCCAAAGCCTTTGCCGTAGGACACACCACCGCGATAGTCGGGCGACATGAGGCTCGGATCGGTGGGCGTCGGCCGGTAGTGCAACTGTTCGCCCGCTTCCAGCCATCCGGTGACGCCGTGCCAGGTGCGGGTGGCCAGGCCGAGCGCGGCGATCACCGCGTTCTCGGAAAGATATTGCGGCGCCAATCCGATGCCGGGCTCGACCGCGCCGTGAGAGTCCCCGACAAAACGCATCGACAAGTAGGGGCGGACCAACCAGCCCGATCGGTTCAGCTCGGTCTTGGCCTGCGCGTAGGCGAATAAATCGTGCCAGCGCGAGGAGAAGGTCGGGAAGACCCAAACGGTAGTGCGGAAACGCGCGAGCGAAGGCTCCAGGTTACGGGCCGCGCGGGCGGCCTCGGCGGCGGTCTTCACGTCGGGGCTTTTGCGCGCGAGGTTGAACCACTTCACGGCATCGCGGTCGTCTTTGAGCAGGTTGTTGGCCCAACCCAGCTTCAACATGACGTCGAAATCCACGGGGTCGTTTTCGTGAGCGATGGTGAGGTAGCGCAGGGCGTCCTGCAAATAGCCTTTGTCGAGACTCTTGAATGCCAGCTCCTTGGCCTGATCCGATACAGCGGGACGCGATTCTTCGGGGCGGCCGCGGAGCGTCCGCGGAAGATCGAACGCGCTTCGCACGCGCTCCGCCAGCTCCTCATCGCCGCTTTGAAGGACGCGGTTAAGCAGAGTCATCGCACTCGCGCCATCGCCCCGCGCCATCTTCAAGAGTCCCAACTGGGTGACCGAGACCAGGTCATCGGGAGTGCGTTCGACCACGGCCGTGAACTGCGCTTCGGCGTCAGCCGTGCGCTCCATCTGTAGCTGCAGATAGGCGAACTCGCGCCGCAGGGGGACATTCGAAGGATCGAGCGTTAGTGCCCTCTCGAACTCGTACAGATAAGGATAGCGAGTGGGCAGCAATTCGCGCGCTTGTTCGGCGACCCGCGGCTCGGCTCCGCGCGACGCAGCCAATAACGCAGCGGTGGCTTCTTCGGTGCGGCCGAGTCCTTGCCAGACGCGCCCTAAGTCAAGCAGCAACTCGCGGTGATCCGGGCGCAGTTTCCATGCACGCTCATAGTGTTCGGCAGCAAGCGGGAGTTCGTCGCGATGCTCCGCCAGCCGCGCCAGTTCGCTGTGGCCGCTGAAGTTGTCGGGCGAAAGCGCTAGCGCCTGCTTCCAGCGCTCAATGCCTTCGCGCAAGGGACAATCGATATTTTCAAACGCTTGGGCGGCGGTCGTGCTGGACTGGCGATAGCGGTCGAAGATGCGCCGTGCCGCCACCTCCTGATGAGTTTCGTAACACAGGAACGCGTATTCGAGCGCCACCTGATCGTCACGCGGGTCGAGGTGCATGGCGGCGGCGAACTGATCGCGCGCGGCCGCGGTTTCGCCCACTTTCAGAAGCGTGTAGGCGAGATCTTTGCGGACCGACGGGCGGTCCGGCGCGAGGGCGATGGCGCGCTCAAAGCCCGCGATGGCGCGGTCGTATTCCCTGGCCTGCAAGGCCTGATAAGCGCGATCTAATTCCGCATATGCCGGATCTATAATGGTCTGGCTAAACGCGGCAGCGGCAAAAGCCAGGAACACAACTTGTTTTTGCACTGAAGTATCAAGATAGTGGCTGCGGCGGACCACTTTTCTCGGCCATTTTCTTGGCGGATACTTGGGCCGGCGCATTTCTATTACCGGGGGCACCGGTTACATGGGTAGCCGCCTGATTCCGCTGCTGGTAGCGCGCGGGCATGAAGTGGTGGCGCTAGTGCGTCGGGGGTCGGAACACAAGCTGCCGCCTGACTGCACGCCGGTTTTGGGCGATGCGCTCGACGGCGCTTCCTACTTGAGCCACCTAAGTGAAGGCGACACTTTTATCCAACTGGTGGGAGTGGCGCACCCCAGCCCCGCGAAGGCCAAGGAGTTCGTAGCGGTGGATCAACGGTCGGGAATCGAGGGCATCCGCGCGGCAAAACGCGCCGGCGTGGCGCATTTTATATATGTGAGCGTCGCGCATCCGGCCCCCGCGATGCACGCCTACATCGCTGCCCGGAGGGCCTGCGAGATGGAATTAGAGGGGAGCGGGCTCAACGCCACAATCCTGCGGCCGTGGTACGTGCTGGGTCCGGGACATCGCTGGCCCTATGCCCTGATCCCGTTTTACTGGGTCGCGGAAAGGATTCCATCCACTCGCGAAGGCGCGCGGAGACTGGGGCTGGTGACGGTGGAACAGATGTTGCGGGCGCTGGCGGAGGCGGTGGAACATCCGGCTGCAGGCGTTCGCGTCATCGAGGTGCCCGCGATTCGGGCGGCTTAGATCGATGGTAAATTTCTTCTCCGGCGGACAGCGAACAATACCAGTGCGGAGAGGCCGGTGAACGCAAGTCCGGCTGAGCCAGGCTCGGGTACAAGATTGATTTGAACCGGTGCGCCGGCTCGATCGCCTGCCTGTGTCGGAAGTTCGTACAACTGAAGCGAGGCGGAACCGCTAAATTGCCCACCACCAAAAAATCGCGGGTTCCCATTCGCAAACCCACTCAAATCAATCGTAAACGGTACTCCCAGCTCAAAAGGAAAATAGCCGGATATATGGCAATCTAGTTCTTGCGGACAACTGCCGATGGAATACGGACCGATGGCCCCGCTTACTATCCCGGCCCCCGCGGGTGCACCACCCCCGCCTATGAACAATTGCACCAGCGCGATACCGTCCCGGATAGGGCCGGAAGTATACAAATCCATGGTGAGGTCGATAGAGGCAGTGACCAACTGGTCGCCGCATACTGACACGCCGCCAATACAACTAGCAACTCCAGTGATAAAGGCCGTGACCGGTCCTGGAGCGGCTGGCACGTCGTAAGAATAGAATAAATCAGTGAATCCCAAGGCTGACCTTGTCTGAACCACGGTCACAGGATCTGCTTGCAGGGTAGCTGCCAAGATCGAAATCAGTAGAACAAGGCGCATATTAGATAGTCCTTCCCCGCAAGCTTAGATTATCTCACGCCGAATTGGGTATATTACTTTGTCCCACATACACGGCGAATAGCGTGTGTATAGCGCTCTGTTGCTGGGAGCAGGGGCTCGGCTGATAACCCCCGGCGGGTGATATCCCGAATCTGAGGGCGGCGCCAAGGCTGGTTGAATTGGCGGAGCGCTGCCGGACTCAGCAACGCTCCCCAACGTACGCTTACGAATGCGCGTTAGAAAAACAGCTTCATCGCGAACTGCAGGATGCGCGGATCGAAAGCGGCTTGAACTCGTCCGAAAGTAGCGGCGGTCAAGTTATTCGAGAATGTTGAGTACGCCGATACCGTCCCGGCCGGCGAAATCGCTCCCACGAAGTTCGCGTGATTGAAGACATTAAATGTGTCCATGCGCGCCTGCAACCGGAAGCGTTCGGTGATTGGGAAGAGCCGGCTGAGAGCGATATCCACGTTAACGTTGCCGGGGCCGCGTATGGTGTTGCGTCCCAGATTGCCGTACGTGCCCAGCGGATTGGGTATGAACGCACCCTTATTCAGGTATTGCACGCAAGGCGTAGCGCCGTTATTACAGACCGGGTTGGTCGCAAAGACGTTCGAGAGAACTATATCGGGGCGGTCATTGTTGCTGGTGTTGATGGAGGTCAGCGAGTTGTCGGCGCCCGTGATGATATTAAGGGGCTGGCCGCTCGCGACGTGAACCAGCGGCGCAATCTGCCAATCGCTCAGGAGGCGATTCACAAACCGGTTGCCGCGTTTCATCGAGCTGGTGGCGACTAGAGAGGTGTTGAAGTTGTGGCGCGTATCAAACACGCAGGGTCCCCAATCGGCATGCCGGTTGAAAGGCTGCGAGTTGGATGAGGCGGCCAGGGCAGCGCCGAAATCCGCATCGGAAATGCAAACAGAGTCGGTGTAGTTGGCATTGAACGTAAAGCTGTTGCTTAAGCGATGCTGCACCGACAGAAGCAGGCCGTTATAGTGAGCCACGGCTCCGTCGTCCGACGTGTTGATGCTCGCGTAGGCAATGCCCAGGGCGGGATTAGCCAGGAAAAGACGCCTGCGCTGTTGGGTATTAGAAGTTGTGGAACAGACGGTATATTTAACGCCATTGATCGTGCACGGATTTAATCCCAAAAATGTTGCCGGGTTGATTTCGCCGCCATTACTCCAAAGGTGCGTGGTCTTGTTGCCCAAATAACTTACCGAGGCCATCCAGGTGCCGATCTGGCGCTGGTAGGTGACGTTCCAACTGGCCACATATGTGGGCTTGGGGTTGATGGGCATGTTAACGTAGGTTCCCCCGGTTACCGGGAAGTAAGCCTTCCCGCCTTGAGGAAATGGATTTCCGCCCGGGTAATTTAGCCACGGATTGGTCAGGCCTCCCGCCGGATTCACCACCTCGAGGGACGTGCCGACCGGCGCATTGGTGGTCTCGCGCTCGTTGTACCAGGTCTCCGCCACGTCGTAAAGAATTCCGCCACCGATTCGCAGCGTGTCGCGCCCGTCTCCATGCGGATTCCATACGATCCCGATGCGGGGGGCGAAATTCATCTTTTTGCCGTTCCACATGGCATCCGGAATCCCCGGATCGCCTTTGAAAAATAGTCCGGCGGGCGCGTTCGGGTATACGATGCTGTGCTGGCCGGCATTGAAACCAGCCAGGCTGAAGAAGTGCCACGCCCGTATTTATCCGGATCGGCGAAGGTCGGCTCCCAGCGGACGCCGTAGTTTAGCGTCAGCCGCGAAGAAAGTTTCCATGTGTCCTGGGCGTAGACACTCATAATCCAGGAGCGCAAATCGTCGGGAGTGGCGTTGGTCTGAGTGAAATCGTTAGGCACTCCGAGCATGAAATCTGCGAGGGGCACGCCAGTGCGGGAACCATTAAAAGTAAAGTTTCCATTCTCCTGGAAGCCGGAGATGGTATTGTTTTGCACCCGGACCAGGTTAAAGCCAAAGGCCATTTGATGCCGGCCGCGGATGATATCGACGTCGTCGGCCACCTGGAACGCATTGACATTGAAATGTCCCGGGGCGCAGGTTCCGCAGAAGGTGCTGAATCCGCCGGTAACCGAGAACAGCAGGAAGTTAGGCACGGCGCTATACATGTTGATCCCAAGCAGGGTCGGGTTGATCGGAATACTGGTTGGCCCGCGGTCATCGCGCCGGCGGTTGAAAGTGGCGTGAAACGAGTTCAGGGTCCCGGGACCGAAAACGTAGTTGTCGCCGACGGTCAAGGACTGCGCCATCTCGAGGTTGCCTGCCTGGGTAGTTGTCAGCAGATTTTTACCGTCGTAGGTTGCCGGATTCTTGAAGGTATCCACGAAATATCGTCCAAACAGAGTGTGTTTGGAGTTCTGCAGCCAGTCCACACGCCCGATATATTGGTTTTCGTCTCCGGTAATGGGAATTCCATAGGTGACATTTCCGCATTGATCGGCAGAGGCTATGGGCAGATATTGCGTCGCAGTCTTGATGGCAACGGCATTGAGCAATCCCACAGGGACTTGGTTGCCCGGAAACGGCGCGCCGCCGGCGAACGGATTCGTCATCGGTTTGCCCCCGCACGCGGCGGATGCAACCGCACTGAAGTCGCCGTTTAGCATGGCTGCAGTGGGGATGCGTGTCGACGTCGACGGCGGGTTGGAGCGGTTGATGGTGCCCTGAAAGCCACCGAAGAAAAACAGCTTGTCGCGGATTATGCGACCACCGGCAGTACCGCCGTACTGATTGCGCTTCAGGCTGTCACGCGACAGCGCGAAGAAGTTGCGTGCGTTTAGATCGCCGTTACGCAGATACTCGAACAAATCGCCGTGGAACGCGTTCGACCCGGACTTGGTAACCACGTTGACGGTGGCGCCGGGATGTATGCCGAAGCGCGAGGAGACGGCGCTGGTCTCGACGCTGAACTCCTGCAGTGCGTCGGGGAAAGGGAAGGGAAGATTGACGTTCGACATGGCGTCGGTGTTGTCGCCGCCATCCAACAGGTACGCAGTGCCGTTGCCCTGCCCGCCGGCCACCGAAATTCGCGTGGAACTGTAGAAGGTCTTGCTGCCGGTGTCTCCGGCGTCACCGTACGACGCGGCCCCCAAGCTCATAATTAGCTGGGTGGCTTGACGGCCGTTCAGTGGCAAGTCGTTGATGCCCCGCTGATCGACGACCGACGAAATTGAGTTTTCCTTGGTCTCCACCATACTCGCCGTGGCGCTCACTTCCACCTTTTCGGAGAGCGAGCCCACTTGCATGGCCACATTGATCTGAACGTTGTTGTTGACTTGCAGAACGATGCCGGTTTGCGCGTAGTCCTTGAATCCGGAGACTGTTACTTCGAGGCGGTAGGGTCCCACGGGAAGCCCGGGAAGCACATACTCGCCCTGGGCATTGGTGACCGTGGTATGCGCCGCTTGTTTTTCGGTCTCAATCATGCGGACCTGCGCGTTTGCAATGGCGCCGCCGGTGGAATCGGTTACATTACCACTGACCTGCGCGATCGCAACGGCTTGGGCCCTGGCGGAACTGGGCAACGCCAGCCAGCACAGGACGGACATTGACAGTAGGAACAGGCCGACGAAAGTCGACCGGGACTCTCTGATCATGAAATATTCTCCTGAAAGCAATTTGGGCTGTCGGCGGAAGTTAGACCGCCTGACGATAGCGCTCCACCCACTGCGGCGTGTTGTAAGCGGACTCTTCGAACCTGTCAATCAGGTTCTGGCGGTATTCGGCCGGACACTCATCCTTTCGCGCCTTTATGCACGGCATTGAAAATATTGGTCGTTCCAGGTGCGAACGGGTGACGCCGAGCAACCGAGAAATGGGAGTTCCCGACAAATTCCCTGTAGCGCTCCCGCAAACAAACCCACACGTATGTCGAAAGCGTGGCGCCCACGTGGTGACCTGGCCGGATTCCCCAAACTGCCCGCGCGGCCCGACTCGGTCTTATCTCTCAATGAACCGGACGGGGTCTTGAGGTGGAGATAAATTGAAGCGGGGGCTCTTCCTAGGCATCAATTGGCATCGTAGCCACACGGAGACGGTCCTCCAGTGGGCTGCAGAGTATGGCATAAGTTCTAAAAATATGGGAGGCGTGAGTTAGGCCGTAACGAATCGCATTCCGATCGTTGACAACGGAGGAGGTCGGCATTTGCGTACATGCCGGGTGTTGGTAGTAGACGGCGAGGAATCAAGCCGGAGGAACCTAAGGCAGTTCTTTGAAAAAAAGGGCTGGCTGGTCGATTGTGTAAGTCGTGCCCACGAGGCGCTTGAGCGGCTTGAGGCTGCTCCCCCGTTGTTCGTGATCGCCGACATCATGTTGCCCGACATCTCCGCGCTCGAAGCGATCAGTGTGTTGGCTCCGAAGGCTCGTTTGATCGCTGTATCGAGATCGGCCCACGCCCGCACAATCTTAAGGGCGACGCAGTTACGAGCGGTCGAGTGCCTGATCAGGCCCGTAAGGGATGAGGACCTTGAGGAAGTGCTCCGGGACCTGAGTGGAACAGAAAGTTCCGGCCCCCTATCTTGCGTTGACGTCCCGAACGTAAAGAGTATATCCGGAAATTCCTCGCATCCGGACCTCGCGTGTTTCCATTACTCATCGGATCCCAAGTTAATGCGTATCGCCGATATTGCCGCGCGTGTGGCCGAAAGCGACGTGCCGGTGTTGATATCGGGGGAATCGGGCGTGGGGAAAGGCGTTCTCGCGAACTACATCCACAATTCTTCGTCGCGCCGGGATCGGGCGTTTGTCAAAGTCAATTGCGCGGCGCTCCCTTCCGATCTCCTGGAATCGGAGTTGTTCGGCTATGAGCGTGGGGCATTCACGGGCGCCATCGACAAAAAGCCGGGCAAGTTCGAACTGGCAAACGACGGCTCCATACTGCTGGACGAGATTGGGGACATGTCTCCGTCCCTGCAAGCAAAGCTTCTGCATGTGTTACAGGATCAAGAATTTTCGCGACTGGGAGCGACTCATTCCATTCGCGTCAATTCGCGCACCTTGGCCACCACCAACAAGCCCATGGAAGCTGCTGTATCGCGAGGTGAGTTCCGCCAAGATCTCTTTTTCCGGTTGAATGTGATACGCATTGAAGTACCACCGTTACGCGAGCATTTACAAGACGTGCCTCCGTTGAGCGATTATTTCATTAACAAATACATGAGCCGCTATTGCGCTAACGGGCGACCGGAGCTTCCGGCCCGTCTCCGGGAGGCGTTTTGCTCCTATTCATGGCCAGGGAACGTGCGCCAACTGGAGAATGTCATCAAACAGTTCTTGATTCTGGGGGACGAAGAACTGGTGCTGAAGAGCCTAATGCAGTCCGCGGGATCCGAGCAAGAGCTACCGTTCGAGTCTTCGCCGGCTCCCGCCAGGGAAGTGCATTCTTTGAAGTCGGAATTGCATTCATTGAAAGTTGTTGGTTCGGAGGCCGCCGAGCGTGCGGAGAAGGAGATCGTCTTCCGCGTCTTGAACAAGGAGCACTGGAATCGAAAGAAAGCCGCGCGCGAGCTGGGTATCTCCTACAAGACACTCTTGACCAAACTCCACCGCTGGAAAGCTAGTTAGAGTTCAAATCTTTGGGGCACGCCGAACGTGGGGTCGATTTGCAGCAGCTATGCCTCGATCAACCGCTGGCGGATCGCGAACCGGATGAGTCCTGCACGGCTTTGGATGTTCAGTTTTCGCATTAGATTGTATTTGTGGGTGTCCACGGTTTTGACGCTGAGGTGGAGACGTGCGCCGATCTCTTTGTAGGTGAAGCCCTCGGCCAGGAAAAGCAGGATCTCCCGCTGCCGTGAACTGAGCGCCTGCCAGGCGAGGCCCGCCTCTTTCGAAGTTTCGGGTTTGGTCGAGTGCTTCGCTTTTCTCAGCGAAGCAGGAGTGAGATATTCGCCAGAATTCCTGACGTGCCGCACCGCGAACAGCAGATTTGCGACCGGCGTATCCTTTAGCACGTAACCGGAAGCTCCCGCCTCGCGGCATTGCAGAGACGTTTCCTCGTCATCGTACATACCCAGGACCAAGACACGGGTGTTCCGGTTTTTGATTACATGCCGTGTGGTATCCACGGCTCGCGCGCCGGGAAGAGAGAGATCCAACCACATCACGTCCGGCTTTAGAAGCTCTGCGAGATGAGTGGCTTCTCCAGCGTCTCTCGCTTCACCAACAACCTTAAGGTCGGGTTCCCTTCCCAGGATGGTCTTCACGCCCTCTCGGTAGATAGTGTGATCGTCACAGACCAAGACGGAGGTGTGATTCACTAGCCCCTTTCCTTCGAAATCATCGTCCCGGTCGGAGAAGAATAGATTCAGCAGTAGCGATAGGTGCGCGAGACGTCCAGGAGAGCGATTTTGAAACGTGGGGTGACCACGCCGGAAAATCTTCCCGAACGGTTCCTCGAAAATCTTTCATAACCGTAGGTCGACCGCTATTGTTACTAATAGAAACAATCCGTCGGAGGCTGTCCTAGAGCAACCGACATGCCAAAATCATTCGCACTGACCGTGCGGATGAGTGAGTGTACCGTTAATAGCTTCCGCAGACACCTTCGCGATCCGGCTCTTCCCTTGTTGACTCGCGGCGGGCCGCCCCAAACCTTGCCGCCCTAAACCTTGCGGGGGAATTAGGATTTCAATTCTAGTTCCCACCTCCAAGGGTTTACGGTGGACATCCGCGCCGAGGAGTTGTGCGCGGTTACACAGGATAAGCCATGACTCCTCGACAGACTTTCGCGGAGCTTGGGCAGGCGCTTCATCCTGCTCCACGACGATCGCTATCGACCCTTTTTTGCCTTGGAACGACATCTTTATATTCTTCGCGTGGCTTTGCCGGCAGAAGTCGAGGACTTGCTGGGAGAGCCGATAGAGGGCCACTTGAAGTCCGAGAGGCATCTCATGTGGCAAGTCGTCAGCCTCAACCGTGACGTCAATCCAGGAGCGACCGGAAAACTGGCGAACATACATTCGCACCGCCGGAATTAGACCGACTTCCCGGACGACGGCCGGGCCCAAGTCCAAAACCATGCGGCGGACGTATCGAATCCCTTCATCCAGCAGCGCGGCCGACTCGTCCAATTCCGTGGAACACTGCTCGGAAACACCTTCGCCAAGTGCTCGCGTCAGGATATTTAAGTGAAGCTTAAGCCCCACGAGAGAGTGGCCAAGCTTCTCTTGGAGTTGCCGGGAGATCTTGTAACGCTCACGCTCGTTCGCATGGCTCAAAATCAAAGACGTACGATGGAGAATCGCATCAGCTCTGCGATTGCTGGAGTTCCAACTTCGCCGCTCTTCGGCAAGCTGGTGGGAATAACCTGTGGCCAAGATTCGCGCCGCAAGAAAACACAGGCGGCTCACGGCCAAAGCCAATTCGGTACGCCGCAGGTGACCCTCAGTTTCTTGTGCGCGATGGCCGTTGAGCAACAGGGCCGATACGTAGTCTTCCGACAAGGACTCGATCACGGCGATCCCATCCTGGATGTCGACTTTTTGGCGGGCCAAGCTCTCGCCAAGACTCAAAAGTTCCTTTCGAAATGAGCGGAAATCCATCGTTTGAAGGTACTTGGATAGCGATTCAAAGTCGTGTATTTCGAGCCGGGCACGCTCACTCTTAGGCAGGCCGAGATCTCGCAGCAATTCGCTCCAGTGCTGCAGCAATCGTTTGGGACGGGGCTCAGTTTGTTGCAGGGCTTCGAGAGAGGCCTTTTTAACCTGGGAAAAGACCTTGGACAAGACTGGCGTGTCGCTGGCTGCCTCCCGTCTCTCCATCATGCAATGTTCTAAGCAATCGGCAGACCGTTCGTCATCTGCTGGCCGGATAAAAACCCGAAGCAAACCAGCGTCGCGCAAATTCCTGCGATGAGGTCTACTTCAAATCGTTTATAGCGGTTCGCGGAATCCACGCTCTCCTCTGGCGCTGCGAGCTGAGGTCCGACTACGATTACCACTCCGGGGATGTTGGACTACTATAATCGTGACGCCCGCTACTCTTTGATGCCGTGCGCTCTACGCACTCAAATTCGCGGCATGCTGTCCAAGCGCTTTGATGCCAGCGGGATGCTTCTCCCGCCGGGAAGAGCTTCGGTGTGGCTGACCACTTGCAAGTTTAGAAAAAAAGCGGCGTCTTAGCGACGGCACGCCAGATTGCGATAGCACTGTCTTTATGCCCCATTCAACCCTGGAAATCGAACTGGGCTCAGCGTCCACCGAACGGCCGCAGAGCGCATCGCTGGACGATGATTTTAGCGTGGATTTTGGCGTGGCGGGCGCAGAGCGGCGCGAGTGGTTTGCGATCGCAGTGAAACCTCGACACGAAAAAAGAGTGGCGTATGTCCTCGATAGCAAAGGCTATGAGACGTTCTTGCCCTTGTACAAGCACCGGCATCGATACGGGGCGCGAATGAGAGACTTCGAATTGCCGCTCTTCCCCGGCTATGTTTTTTCGCGATTTGATTTATTCAAGCGCTTGCCGGTAATGATTACCCCCGGCGTAAGCAGGATTTTGGGCACGGGGACCTATCCTACTCCAGTGGATCCCGTGGAGATTGCTTCGCTGCGAACGACGCTCAAAAAGGCTGTGTCGGCGAAGGCCCTCCCATTCCTTCAAACCGGGAACAAGGTTCGCATCTCGGAAGGTCCCTTGCGTGGAGTGGAGGGCATCATCGTATTGGTCCGAGGTGAGCCGCGGATCGTGTTATCGGCGACATTGTTGCAGCGTTCGGTCCTCGTGGAGGTGGATTCAAAGTGGCTGGTTCCAGAGTGTAGATGAGTGCCGGCATGCTTCAAAAAGCTTCCCGCCTGCAAGAAACTTCTTCCTCACGCCACTGGGGCATCGTAACTCCCGCGACAACAGCTCCTCCGACTATTGCGTGGGACCCAGCGGCGTGAGGAAGACGCTCCGTTGCGCATCAAGGAACTATTGGCTGAGACGGCAAGCTGGGGCATTCGTTAGGCGGGCACTGGTGGGAATCGTGAATTTGGATGCGCTCGAACGATCGAAACCGCCAGGGAGGTGATCGAAATGCGGCTTATCAGGCTGCCAGAGCTCTGTAGAATTGTGCGAATCGGCGGCTTCGTCCTTTTCGTGTTTGTAGGCGGAGCGTCCGCGGCCCAGCAAGGGGCCTCCGCTCCGCCGGTGTTAGGGAAGCTACGGGCCATCCCCGCCTCAGCGGACCCCATTCCTGACTCTTATGAACTCGGAGTAAATGATTCGATCAACGTACAGTGCATCAATCTGGCTGAATTTGGCGAAACGCCGATCCGCATCGATACCGACGGGCAGATTTCTCTTCCATTGACCGGGCGCGTCCAAGCGGCGGGTCTGACAGTGAAGCAACTCGAAGAGGATCTGAAGAAACGCCTGGCCACCTATGTTATCGATCCACTTGTCATGGTCCGTCTGAACGAACCTCGCAGCCAGCCGGTCTCGGTTATTGGAGCGGTGAACAAACCGGGAATGCAGCAACTGGAAGGCAGCAAGAATTTGCTGGAGCTTATCTCGCTCGCGGGCGGTCTGGGGCCGGACGCGGGGCACACCGTCAAACTAACCAGGCGCCGGGAATGGGGAGCCGTCCCTTTGCCCGGAGCGAGCGAGGACGAAACGCACATGTTCAGCGTCGCAGAAATTGACCTAAAGCAATTGGTCGACGCGAAGATCCCAGCGGCGAACATCCTGATCCGTCCCTATGATGTCATTTCGGTGCAGCGAGCCGAACTCATCTATGTTGTGGGTGACGTCCGCAAGCCCGGCGGCTTCACGCTCGCCCAGCGGGAGTCCCTGTCAGTTCTTCATGCTCTGTCGCTGGCGGAAGGGCTACAGCCGACAGCCATGGCGAGTAAGGCGAAAATTATTCGGCAGGAGGGGGACGCCCCGCGCACGGAAATCCCTGTGGATCTCGGGAAACTTCTTTCGGGAAAGCAGCACGACGTTCCCATGATGCCCAGCGATATTCTGTTTGTGCCAAACAACAAAGCGAGGGCCGTCGGCCTGAAGGCCGTGGACTCTATGATCTCCGTCGCCAGCGGAGTATTGATTTACGGCCGATTTTGACATCTATGGTTCATGATCGAAGGCGTTTTCTATTTGGTTGGACCGCCGGAGCGTACACGCGAGCCAGGTGGGGAAAGGCGATATGAAAACCAGGGGAGTTCCCGGGCCGCACCGCTCGCTAGAGCCTCAAGACGCGACTAGAGCGCTTACGCGCATCCCTTCGCCTAGTATGCCAGCGACTGGCATACCGGTTTACTCGATCCCGGACGCTGAGGATTACGACCACCCGTCGGGCCGCCGGAACCAACTGATTCCCAAGCTGCTGCGGCGAAAGTTCCTGATAACGAGCGCCGCGCTCATGGGCGCCCTCGCTGGCTTGGGGATTGCGCTGATGGGCACGCCGGTGTATCGCGCCACCACGTCTATGCAGCTCGAGGGATTCGACGATACGCTTCTCCGCGACCTCCGGCAGCTTCCTCCGATGTTCCCCAACGGTCCGCCGGAGAGCTACATCAGGAACCAGGTGAAGCTGCTGCAAAGCGAGACCCTGGCTCTCCGGGTCGCGAACAAGCTCGGGATTAAGCCCGCGGCAAGCCCAGCGGGCAAAATCGCGACGCTCGGCATGCGGTATGGACTGATTGCGCAGAAACACTTGTCGCCGGAGCAGCAGGGTATCGCTGCGGTGCAGCTCGCCATGAAGGTCCGTACAACGCCGCAGACGCAAGTCGTTGAAGTGCAGTACGACTCCCCGAATGCGGATCGTGCGGCCCTGGGTGCGAACACGGTTGCGGCCGAATTCATTGCGTTGAACCAGGAGGCGCGGTGGCAGACGGCGCAGGACACCGCCGAATGGCTGAGCAAGCAAACCTCGGATCTGAAAACCAAGGTTGAGATCGGCAACCGTGCGCTGCAGGATTTCGCCCGCTCATCCGGATTGGTTTTTGCAGGGAACCACAACACTCTCGCCGAGGATCGGATGCGGCAATTGCAGGATGCACTGACCAAGGCCGAGACCGACCGTGCCAACAAGTTTGCGCGCTATCAGGCGACCTTGTCGGGCGACACGGAGGGCCTGCCGGACCTTGTCGTAACCGGGCCTTTGCGCCAATACCAGAGCGATCTCCAGGGATTGCGCCGCGAACTGGCAGATTTGAAAGCGATCTACAAACCTGCATACTACAAAGTCCAGCGAGTGGAGGCGCAAATCACAAGCCTTGAATTGGCCATCTCAAACGAACGTCAAGCACTGATGGAGAGACTGCGTAACGAGTACGATGTATCGGCCCGGCTCGAGCGGGCTCTGCGCGAGAAGCACTCGCTGGATCTCCGGGAGGCGCAAGACGTCAACGAAAAGGAGAATCGCTACAATCTCCTGAAGCGCGAGGTTGAGTCCACTCAACAGTTGTATGAATCGATGCTGCAAAAGGTGAAGGAGGCTAGCGTGACCTCGGCACTGCGCGCCACGAATGTGCTCGTGCTGGATGCGGCGCGGGCGCCCTCGAGCCCGTACTCGCCGAACCTCCCCATCTACACGCTTCTGGGATTGGCTCTCGGCAGCTTGGGAGGTGTAGGGCTGGTGCTCTACCGCGAACCGTCCGACCGTGTATCCACGCCCGACGATGCCTCTTTGCTGAATGTCCCGCTCCTGGGAGTCATCCCTTCCGCGCGGCATGATCGTGGATTGGCAGGCTCCTGGCCAGGACTGATGAGCGGCAAGCGCCGGAACGGCAATCTTGCACTCGTGACTTGGCAGCAAGAAGGATCGCTGCTAAGCGAGTCCTTCCGAACCACTCTGGCTTCGATTCTTTTGGGATTCCCGCACATGCGGGGTGGGCATCCGCAGGGACGCGCGGTGGTGATTACCAGCAGAGAGCCCTGCGAGGGGAAAACGACAGTCCTGACCAATCTGGGTATCGCGCTAGCGGAAACGGACCGGCGTGTGCTGCTCATCGACGCGGATCTGCGGCGGCCCACGCTACAAGAGTATTTCGGCATTTCCAGCCAAGTGGGTCTTTCAGACCTGCTGCAGAAACCTCACTTGATTGAAGCACCGGTCCTTGAAACCATCGCCCAGGAGACTCGAGTGCCGAACCTTTGGGTTCTACCCAGTGGGCCCTTGGTAGATGGATTTCCAAAGCTTCTCTATTCGGCGCATCTGACGCGGCTTCTGCGGCGCGTGCGGTCGGATTTCGATTTAATCCTGATTGATACGCCACCCATGGCGTTATACCCGGAGAGTCGAGTGATCGGGAGGATCTCAGACGGCGTGGTGGTTGTAGTAAGGGCCAATAGGACCAGCCGGAATGAGTTGAAGAGCACGTACTTGCGCTTCGTACAGGACGATATTCCAATTCTCGGAACGATTCTCAACGACTGGAGAATCGAAAAGGGCGAACACCCGGCATACGGTGAACACTATAGGCGCTATGATCGGCCGCGCCGACCGCGTGTACTCTGACCCAAGGCGCCAGTTAGCCCGCGGCGACTATTTGGCATGTTTCCGAACGTAACTTATCCGCGAACGTCCGCGCCTAGCGGGCCACTTCTGGGTTTTGTGCCACTCCAAAGCACTACTGTCCTGTCTTTGCTGGTGGTCTATCTGGCGATCGTGTTGATCGGTTCTTCGCCGAAGTTCAAAGATGGAGACGAAAGTGGCTATGCGGCCTATGCCATGCGAATTGCGCATGTTTCGTCGCCAACTGAGGATCTGGGACAGTGGTGGGGAACGCAGAATACACGATATTGGTGGGGTCCGGGATATCCGCTCGTACTGGCGCCGTTCGCGCTTTTGGGCGGGCCGTGGCTCGCAGCAAAACTCCTTAACGCGTTATTTCTCGCTGGGGCCCTCGCCTATATCGGCGTAGTCGTCAAGTGGTACAACTCCGGCGGAGCGGTTTGGCTGCCCGTCACGTTGTGCCTGGGCTTTTATCCGCCGCTGATGCGAGAGTTGCCGGCCCTGAACTCGGAGTGCCTCACGGTATTGCTAGTGTGCGGCTTCATGTTTCACTTCTGTGCACTGTTTCAGGAAACCCAGCGCTTCCGGCTGCATCTGTTGGTTGCGTCGTTGTATCTTGCGTACCTGGCCTTAACCGAAATCCTCTTCGGGTACGTCATTGCCGCGATTGCAGTAGTCGTTTTGGTACGGGGATTGCGGCAACGGACGCGCTCCGAGCTGGGAGTCTTCCTGCTCGCGCTGCTGTGGTGCGCTCCCTACCTGTTCTATATGTACTCAGTAACGGGCAAGGTGTTCTACTGGGGCACCTCTGTCGGGAGTGCTCTCTATTGGATATCCACACCCTACGCCGGAGAGTATGGCAGTTGGTATTCCAGTAATCAGGTGCGGGACCAGCCCGAGTTGACGCCACATCGGGAGTTCTTCGCGAACCTGGAGAGTTTGAATGACGTGGAGCGGGATGACGCCTTCAAAAAGCAGGCCATCTACAATATCGCGAACCATCCGAAAGAATACGCGCGCAACTGGGCGGCAAATGTTGGCCGTGTACTATTTTCGTTTCCTTTCTCGTTTGCAGCCCAAAGCTTGACGACGTATTTCTATCTGGCTCCGAACATGTTTATCGTGGTGCTGTTCGTGGTGAGCCTGATCCCGGCGGTCCTGCGGCCGCATGCCATGCCGTTCGAGCTGTGGTTTCTGCTCGCCTTCGCCCTGATTGCGCTCGGCGGCTCTACGCTGGTCAGCGGCTTCGAGAGGCCGTTCCTGCCGCTGGTGCCGATTCTCAGCGTGTGGGTGGGATTGGTTTCCGTCCGTGCTTTGCGAATCGAATTGCGACCACTGCCTCCCAGAGGCGAAGGGTATGACGGGCGAGCCGCCACCGCTAGCTAGTATGTCTCCAACCGCAACCTACACACGAACATCCGCGAGAAGCCGGCCACTTTTGGGTTTTGTGCCGCGCCAAAGCCTGGCTGTGCTGTCTTTGCTGGGGGTCTATGTGGCAATCGTGTCGATCGGTTCCTCCCCTACGTTCGACGGGGGAGACGAAGGTGGCTATGTGGCCTACGCCATGCGAATTGCGCACGTTCCACCGTCTCAGGATTTGCGGCTGTGGTGGGGAACGCAGGACCTGCGGTATTGGTGGGGTCCGGGATATCCGCTGGTGCTGGCACCGTTCGCATTTTTCGGCTGGCCGTGGCTAGGAGCAAAACTTCTTAACGCCTTCTTTCTGGCCGGCGCCCTCGCCTATCTCGGCGCAGTCGTCAAGCAGTACACCGGGGGAACGACTTGGCTGGCCGTAACGCTGTGCCTGGGGTTGTGCCCGCCGTTTATGCAGGGATTACCATCCCTCAACTCGGAGTGCCTTACGATCTTGCTGGTCTGCGGTTTCATGTTCCACCTCTGCGCACTGTTTCGGGAAACCCGGCACTTCCGCCTGCATCTGTTGGTTGCGTCGCTGTATCTTGCGTATCTGGCGTTGACCAAAATCTTTTTTGGGTACGTTATCACCGCGATGGTCATATCCCTTTTGGTATGGCGAGTGTGGCGGAGGACGCGCCCCGTCCGAACCGCACTAGCAGTCTTCCTGCTCGCGCTGCTGTGGTGCGCTCCGTACCTGTTCTACATGTACGCGGCGACAGGCAAGGTGTTCTACTGGGGCACTTCCGGGGGGATGTCTCTCTATTGGATGTCGACGCCTTATACCGGCGAATACGGCAGTTGGTATTCGAGTAATCAAGTAAGGGACCGGCCCGAACTAGCGCCGCATCGAGTGTTCTTCGCGAACCTGGAGGGCCTGACCGACGTCGAGCGGGACGACGCTTTCAAAAAGCAGGCCATCTACAACATTGCGAACCATCCGAAAGGATACGCGCGCAACTGGGCGGCGAATGTCGGCCGCCTGCTATTTTCCTATCCTTTCTCGTTTGCAGCCCAAAGCTTGACGACGTATTTCTATCTGGCTCCGAACATGTTTATCGTGGTGCTGTTCGTAGTGAGCCTGATCCCGGCGGTCCTGCGGCCGCGCGCTATGCCGTTCGAACTGTGGTTTCTGCTCGCCTTCGCCCTGATTGCGCTCGGCGGCTCCACGCTGGTCAGCGGCTACGAGAGGCAATTCAGGCCGCTAGTGCCGATTCTCAGCGTGTGGGTGGGATTGGTTGCCGTTCGTGTGTTGCGAATCGAACTGCGTCCATTGGCGACCCGGGGGGAGAGCGAGTGAGTGCACGTTTCAGTCGGAGGATAACGGTTCATGCTTGTGAAGCTGCGTGGGTTGGCACATTATTACGCGGGCGCGGCGCTCGCACTGCTGTTGATCGGATTGGGTCGCGTGCGATCGGCGCGGAGGGAGGCGCTTAGTCCGAATGTGATATCGGCAATCGGCTTCCATAAGCCGGACCGGCAATTGTTTCTCCGCTGTATCGCGTGGTTGATCGAGAACGGTTACACCTTTATCGCAGCGGAGGACGTCGTCGAATTTCTGCATCACGGGAAACCGGTTCCACAAGGGGCAGTGTGGCTGTCCTTTGACGATGGATGGAAAGAACTCGCCGAGGTGCTGCCGTTGATTCGGAGGCACCACATCCCGGTCACCCTTTTCGTTCCCTCCGGCGTGCTCGAAGGCGACGGCAGGTTCCCTTGGCTGTGCGATGCCACGCATCCAAGTTTCTCCCCGAGCTTGGCTTCCCGGAGATCCCAGTTGCCGGCGGATTCGCGAGACGCCATCACGGTGGAGGAGCTGATGAAGATCGCCGCCTATCCCGAGGTAACCATTGGCGCGCATTCCGTTAGTCACCCGGTAATGCCCAAGTGCACGGACGAAACTGTGGCTTACGAAGTCGCCGAATGCAAACGCGCGCTGGAGTCCTGGACCGGAAAAACGGTGAACTGCTTTGCCTACCCCGAGGGTAAGTTCGACGGCCGTGAAAGACGGTTCCTCATCGATTCCGGCTATCAACTAGCCGCGACCACACGAAGTGCGTTTATCACGCGGGACGTGGATTGCTTTCTCGCGCCACGGTTCATCGCCGGCGATACTGCGTCGTTCCCGCAAGCCATCTGCAGCATGGTCGGGATCTGGAGGCCGGCGGCTGACCCGCTGAAAGCATTGCGGGATAAGATGGCGCGGATTCTACGCGGGCGCGAGCGTTCGCCCGCGATCGCGCACGCTCGGGTCTCTCAGCGGCCGCAGGGCGGCGGCACAGTTCCGGGAGTCTGACGGTACAAGATAATGTTCGCGAAACCATTCAAAGATCGGGGCGCGGGGCTGCACGGTGGCCTCGAGGAAGACCATTCATGAGCAGCCGCACCGACCGGGCCGCGGCTGGCTTCCTGACCAGCCTGGTCCAACTCTCGACCGTCGCACTATTGCAGATGCTGCTGGTTCCGGTGGTGGTTCACCGCGCGGGGCAGGAGACGCTCGGTGTTTACGGTGCATTCTCGCAAATTCTGGTATTGATGAGCCTGATGGATCTGGGGTTCGGCGTCGCGGGAAGCCGGTTCCTGGCGCGAGCGTTTGGTTACGAGGATGGGGGCGCCTCCTTCGCCCACGCGCTGAACGCCGCCCGAAGGTTTTACATATACATGAGCGTGGCGTACGCGCTGGCTGCAGTGGTACTGGCAACGCAGGCGCCGCGCCTATTATCGCTGCATGGCCCGCTGGCTGGACAGACTCGGATAGCGTTCCTGGCAATCGCACTATGGGGCCTTGCGCGCATTCCGTTCATGGCTTATCCGTTGGGCTTAATTGGCTGCCAAAGACTGGCCACTCTGAACCTGCTCATCACGTTTGGTAACGCTTGCCGGATTGCGGCCTCCATTATTTTCGTCACCGCGGGGGGAGGCTTGCTCGGCTTGATCGCGGGGAATATTCTGGGTGAGGCCGCCACGCTGGTCCTCCAGCGGCGGGCATACCTGCACACTGAAATGGGCAGTGTGAAACGTCTCCCGGCGCCCGATTCGCGCTTGTTCAAGGAGATGTTATCGTTTTCCGGGCATGTGGTGTTGCTCAATCTCTTGTACTATCTGACGTTTTATTCCGACAGCATCTTCGTTTCATACCTGTATGGTCCCGCCGTGGCCGCGGCTTACTTTGCGACCGTAGTTCCTGCGCAGCAAGCCTGGACGCTGATCCTGCGTCTGATGCATAACTCGGTCCCCGGTTTGAACGAGCTACTGGCAAGAGGCGATGCGGAGGGAGCCCGGAGTGCGTACTACCGTATATGCCGCTACAGCTTGCTTCTCGCGTCTGCACTCAGCCTGGGAATCCTCGGCTTCAATCGGGCGTTGATCGCCATTTGGGCTGGGCCCGAACGGTACGCGGGAGACTCAATCACAGTGCTCCTTGCGATTCTTGTGCCTTGGTCTGTTCTGGAGAACGTGCAAATTCAGTTTCTCCTGGCCATTGGCAAGGCGGCAGTCTTGTCCCGCTTATGCCTTCTCGAAGGTTGCCTAAAAATTGTCCTGTCTGTCATGCTGGGACGCCGGTTGGGTCCGCAGGGAGTTCTACTGGGGACGCTGGTGGCTAGCTTGGCAATTGCGCCGTGGATCTGGCGCGCGTGTCTGCGGTCACTGGACGCGAGTCCTTTGGCAGTGGCGCGAGTATCTCTCGTGCCTGTGCTCGTCTGTTCCCTGCCGCTTGCGATCATAACGATGTCGCTGCTCGTGATGCCGCCTGTATCCCTGGGGGCATGGGTTTTGGCCGTGGTTGTTTTCGGAGCGGCTGGGTGCGCTGCAGGCTGGGCCGGAGCACTTTCGACAGATGATCAGTTGTACCTGCGTGACGCTATCTCAAGGTTGTGGCATTCCAGATTCGTTTTCAGGAGTCAGCCTTCCACCGTCAAGAACTGAGAGCCGAGTTCCGCATCGTCGTCTACTCTTGCCCACGATCGTGGAATCGAGAAAAGCTATCCCAAAAAATATGTTCGGCGCTCAGCAGCAAATCGAAACCAACGTAGCGCGAGGCTACACCGACGGCACTTACCTCGACCGAACCGGCGGGACCTGGCACCTGGAAGACGCGAGCTTCAAGGCGAGCCAAATCCTAAAGATGCTAAGACGGCATCCGGAGATTCCCGTGAGAACCGTATGCGACATCGGCGCTGGGGCAGGCGGGGTGCTGCATGAACTGCAGCGCACTCTCCCGGGTGATATGACGCTGGTCGGGTACGATGTCAGCCCGCAGGCGCATGCCATGAGTTTGCCGCTCGCAAATGCGGAGTGTCAGTTTGTCCTGGGGGACGCTTTTGGGGATCCCCGCTGGTTCGATCTCGTACTAGTCATGGATGTCGTCGAACATGTAGACGATTGCTTCGCATTCATGCGCAAAGCAAAGGCCAAGGGGCGGTACAAACTCTATCACATACCCTTGGATCTCAACGTCAATACTTTACTGCGCGGCGTCGACCGCTGGGATTCCGTAGGTCACCTGCACTTCTTCACAATCGAGACGGCCCTTAAATCGGTGGCGTACGCGGATCAGACGGTGGTGGATTTCTTTCTCACAAACGGCGCTCTGGCTCGTCCCGGGAGTTGGAAATGCCGGTTGGCCAATCTATTGCGCGTGCCGATGGCAGCGATGAATCGCGTCTTCACTGCCCGGCTCCTGGGTGGGTACTCCATCTTGATACTGGCGAAGTGACCGGTGGGAACATCCATGGCAAACCCTTCCATTGCAAATCAAGGACAGGCGTTGCAGTCTGGGCTGAGCCTACCGGTCTATTTCGCGGCGGGCGCACGGCCCAGGCTTGGGCGGAATGGGGTTGTTCTACTGGCGATGCTGCCCGTAATTGATCCGATCCTCAATCAGATCAACACAGCCTACGGACTCGTCATCGGGCCCTTGAGCTTGTTGCAGGCAATGCGCGGGGCTGTCCTCATTGCGGCGGTGTGGGTGGCTATGACATTACCACCGAGCCGGGGCCGCCTGCGAAGAACTGTTTGCCACATCACGATTCTGATCGGCGCCGGCGTGGCGGTGATCGCGATGAATGATATTGCTTTGAGCGGGCTCGATATGAGCACTATCACCGCCTACGCGCAGATCGCGTATTGGCTGACCATCTGGTACGTGGGCGTCGCGACCATTACGGATGCTCGAAGTGCGTTGATCGTCGCGAAAAGTTTGGTGATTGGCGCGCTGATCACAGGCGCATCGGTCTATTACGGCTATATCACTGGCTCCGCCCTCAGCGCGGTTTACAGTGGAGCAGGAGTGGAGGCATCCTCGGGCTGGTTCGTTAGCGGCAAGGGCATCGCCGGCAGCCTCGTAGCCGGCGCTTTACTCGCGGCCTATTTAGGCTACCGCCGTCATCCTTGTGCATCCATCCTGCTCGCATTGTTCTGCATGGGCGCTTCCTTTCTAACCTACGCCCGCTCGGGGCTGATCGCGATGTGCGCTGCTCTCATATGGTTATCCATGTGGAGTGTGGGTACCCGTTTCAGCACGCGGTCTTCATGGGCTTTGCGGCTAGTGCTCGCTTCGTTGTGTGGCGCCGTGTTTGCCGCCGCTGTGGTCGGAACCGCGGACCTGGAGACGCGGTGGGCGGATCTCGATGATCCGGAAAAGGCTGGCTCCGGACGTCTATTGCTGTGGACGGCTGCCGCTCGGAGCTTTCTCAACGGGAGTCCCATCGAACAGTTATTGGGCCGAGGCTTCCAGGGTATGCTCGACATGGTCTACGCATCCTTGGGCGTGGTCGTGCACACGCACAACGATCTGCTGGACATGCTGGTGATTGGCGGTGTGCTGGGGTTGATCGTCCTGGGCTTGATATTCACCGGCATCGCCGTCCAGATTCGCTCCGCGCGGCGCGCATCGCCGG
>Ga0163162_10000908_pt1 | contig 27533 bp, 30 predicted proteins | sample S55metaG_FD_115310 | JGI IMG/M metagenome (GOLD analysis project Ga0163162, IMG submission 115310) | Switchgrass rhizosphere microbial communities from Kellogg Biological Station, Michigan, USA - S5-5 metaG | ecosystem: Host-associated > Plants > Roots > Rhizosphere > Soil | place: USA... | reverse complement strand
CCCGGAAGGAAGCCCAGCCGCTCGCCCGCTTCGACCGCGGGCCGCGAAAGGATCAGGCGATCGACGCTTCCGGTGATTAGCTGCGAAACCGCCTGCGCGACGGCGAGATACGTCTTGCCCGTACCGGCAGGGCCGAGCGCGAAGATCATGTCGTCGCGGCCAAGCGCTTCCATGTAGACCGTCTGCACCGGCGAACGCGGAACGATCGTCTTCTTGCGCGTGCGGATCATGACCCGCGGCGCCGACGTCACCTCTTCCTTGATGATTCCGTCGAGATTCGGCTGTGCTGCCATGCCGAGAACCGCCTCGACTGCTTCGGCATCAACGTCATGCCCTTGATCAAGCCGATTGTAGAGGCCGATCAGGACATCGCGCGCGCGAGCAGCCGAGTCCGCTTCGCCTTCGATCTGCACCTTGTTGCCGCGGGCGGCGATGTGGACGCCGAGCCGGTTCTCGATCGTGATCAGATGACGGTCGTAATCGCCGAACAAGGGGCCGAGCAGGTAAGGCTGATCGAACTCCAGCTCGAGCCGGGCGCGGTCGGGGACGGCCTGTAATTCACGGCGAGCCATCAGGCGGCAACCCCTTCGACAAAGTTCAGGACAGGCTTCCTGCGTTCGACACCAGCCATGCTGTTCGGGCCTCCGGCAATAATGGCCACGTCGACGATTTCGCCTGGGCGGGCAGCCGTCTCCACATGGATGGACTGAAGCCAAGGAGACCTGCCGATCATCTGGCCATCCTGCCTCCCCTTCCGCTCGATGAGGACCTGCGTTTCGCAGCCGACCTTGGAACGATTGAATGCAAGCTGGTGGTCGTTGATTCGCGCCTGCAGGCGCTGAAGCCGATCATCCATGATTTCGCGCTGAATCTGGTCCTCCATCGTTGCGGCCGGAGTGCCCGGCCGCGGGCTGTATTTGAACGAATAGGCCGAGGCGTAACCCACCTCGTCGACGATCCGAAGCGTCGCCAGGAAATCCTCCTCGGTCTCACCGGGGAAGCCGACGATGAAGTCACCGCTCAGCGCAATATCAGCCCGGGCCGCCCGCATCTTTTCAATCGTGAGAAGATATGTCTCGACGGTGTGACTGCGGTTCATCGCCTTGAGGATGCGATTGCTCCCGGACTGCACGGGCAGGTGCAGATAGGGCATGAGCTTGTCGACGTCGGCATGCGCGGCGATGAGTTCGTCGGTCATGTCCGCCGGATGGCTTGTCGTATAACGGATGCGCTGCAGGCCATCGATTTCCGCAATTGCCCGAATCAGCTCGGCAAGGCCGCGCCGCCCGTCTTTCCAGGCATTCACATTCTGGCCGAGAAGCACGATTTCCCGCGCTCCGCCATCGACCAATGCCTCGGCCTCATGGACGATGTCGCTCCACGGCCGCGAGATCTCCGCTCCTCGCGTGTAGGGCACCACGCAATAGGTGCAGAATTTGTCGCAACCTTCCTGGACGGTGAGGAAGGCACTGGGATTGGCGCGGCGACGGTCGGGCAATGCGTCGAACTTGCTGATCGCCGGCATGTCCGTATCGACCGGCCGGGCTCCCCGCGAGGCCTCGGTCACCAGTTCCGGCAACCTGTGATAAGCCTGGGGACCGACCACGATGTCGATCAGCGCCGATCGCCGCTTGGCTTCCGCGCCTTCGGCCTGGGCGACGCAGCCGGCGAGTGCGATCAGCGGCTTTGACCCGTCTTCGCGCCTGAGGCGGCCGACGTCGGAATAGGCTTTCTCGGCGGCTTTTTCACGGATGTGGCAGGTATTCAGGACGACGAGGTCGGCATCATCGCCATCGCTTGCCGCGCTCATGCCCGTGGCACCGAGAAGTTCGGCCATCCGTTCGCCGTCGTAGACGTTCATCTGGCAGCCGAAGCTTTTGATCTTAAAGGTCTTGGGAGTCATTCTTCCGGGTCTATAGGCGAGTGGGCGGGCGACGTTAAGCCGAGCCTTTGCGCAATCTTCTGTCGGGCTTCATGGGCGAGTTGCTTGCGGTCGCCGCAGCGGTCGAGCGGTTCGAGCAAATGGACCGTCACAGGCAACGTTCCTGACCGGCCAAGAACGCGTTTCACATTGTTCAAGCCGGGTTCGTGCCACCAGCCGATTTCAGGGGCCGCGTCGCCATAATCGATCGCGACCGCGCGGAGTGCGACATCCTTGGCCGCAAAGTTGGCGGCTTCCAGCAGGGTCGAACGAAACGGCAGCAGGTGCGTGCCGGGACTGGTCGTTCCTTCGGGAAACAGCGCGATCGGCTTGTCACCGTCGAGCGCCTTCGCGATCGCATGTGCCTGATCCTTCGCGCCCTTCCGGTGCGCACGTTTCACGTAGACCGTTCCGTTCTGATCGGCGAGCCAGTGGATGAGCGGGTGTCCCAGAGCCTCCTTGGAGACAAAGGCGCATTTCGTCGCTCCGCCAATCACCAGGATATCGAGCCAGCTGACATGATTCGAGATGAGCAGGGTGTGCGCCCGCAGAGGCCGTCCCAAGCGATGCACCCGGGCACCAATGATCCAGGCGGCGGCACCCAGAAAACGTGGGGGCCAAGGGGAACGGCCGCGCAACGCCTTGGTGACCACATGAATCGGCCCGAGAATCGCGAAGAGGCCGACGAGCCCAGCAATCCGCAGGACCGCAAGGCCTGTCAGGCGCGCGCCGGTCTTATCGATCGCGGCTGAGCGAGACGCCGTAAAGCTCCATGCGATGGTCGACGAGGCGGAAACCGAGCTTTTCCGCAATGCGCTTCTGAAGCGCTTCGAGCTCGTCATCGACGAATTCGATGACATTGCCCGTCTCGACGTCGATCAAATGGTCATGATGGGTTTCGGAGGCGGCCTCGTATCGGGAACGGCCGTCGCCGAACTCATGACGTTCGAGAATGCCCGCCTCTTCAAACAGCCGTACGGTCCGATAGACCGTGGCGATAGAGATGTTCGGATCCACAGCAGCGGCGCGCGCGTGCAGGGTCTCCACGTCGGGATGGTCCTCGCTGTCGCCAAGCACCCGTGCAATCACCTTGCGTTGCTCGGTAATGCGCAGGCCCTTGTCGGCGCACAGCGCCTCGATATCGATCGTACGCGTCATGAGCCCAGACTAAGTAAGCCGGGCCCTATCGTCCAGCGAGGTGCGATTACTTTCCGCCGCGAGTGCGCCGCCGCTTGGTGCCGAGCCCGATGGACTTGGCAAGGTTGCGCCTCTGTTCGGCATAATTTGGCGCGACCATCGGATAGTCGGCGTTCAGGCCCCATTTCTGCCGGTATTGATCGGGAGTCATATTATAGTGCGTCATCAGATGCCGCTTGAGCATCTTCAGCTTTTTCCCGTCCTCCAGGCAGACGATATAGTCTGGCTTCACGGATGCGCGGATCGAAACCTTCGGCTCAGGCTTCGGTTCAGCGGCAGAAGCATTGCCCGCAATGCCCGACAGAGCCGCGTGCACGTTCTGGATAAGGTTCGGCAAGTCATTCACCGCGACGCTATTATTACTGACGTGGGCCGCGACGATGTCGGCAGTCAGCGTGAGGAGCGTGTCCTCAGAGCTTTCAAGTTCGGCCATGAAACTTTTCCACTTCGAGCAGAGGTCGCGCAGACAACGTCCTGCACGAGCATTCTTTTAATACGCGTCTTATTGATGACGCGCAACGAGTGAGCAGTGAATTTATTGCAATGAAGCTTAACTAAAGTTCGGTCGATAACGTAATTGCGTCGAAACGCGTGCCATCTGCCGCATGATAATAGTTCCGTCTCCGTCCAATCGGCATAAATCCGGAGGACCGATACATTGCGACGGCCGGGTTTCCGTCCCGGACTTCAAGATGAACTCGGGCTACTCCATCGTTTCGAACCCGCTCAAGAAAGTCTTCCAGCAATTGTCTGCCAACACCCTGCCGGCGGTAGTCGGGGAGGACGGCAAGCAGTAGAAGCTCCGATTCATCGGAGACTGTCCGGAATAGCGAAAATCCAATTGTTTCTGTTCTTCCCGGCGTGCGGGCGAGCATCAGCGACACTCCATTCATCGGCAGGATTCCTGCCAGCTGGGAACGAGTCCAGGCTTCGCCGAAGCTCTTGCCGAAGGCGGCTTCCATCACGATCATCGTGTCGCCGATATCTTCGGACGATCCGCGTTCGATGCGGACGTCCTCTCCGATCGTCGCCATCAAGCGGCCTCCGGCACACGCGCGTCGGGCGAACGTGCGTAGACTGGCTTGGGCAAAAGACTCCTTAGCTCCTCCGGCAACATCAAGGCGTTGGCGGCCGTTGGCCAGGCTTCCCTTGCCTGCCCTCTGCCACGCGCCTCGACCAGCTGATTTGCGCCCGAGCCGACCACCAGATCGGCAGAGACGAGGCGCGCGGCTTCGGCCGGAGCGACGTTGCGAAGTTCTGATCGCGGCGCCAGGCTCACAGCGTCGAACTGTTGGAAGAACAGCTCGCCGTGACCGCCAAGGACCGCCGCGGCGACGTCGCCTTCCTCAGCGGCTCCGGCGGCCAGCAGTGCAAGCGAGGACATGCCTTCGAGCTTGGCGCCCCAACCGATCGCCAGGCCGTGCGCCGCCGCTATGGCAACCCGGATACCCGTGAAGCTGCCGGGGCCCACGCCGACCAGGATCCTGGTTGCGGCACGCCCCGACATCAGCTCCGCGATCATGGGAACGAGCCGTTCCGCATGGCCGCGGCCGATCAGCTCATCAGCGCGCGCGAGGCATGCACCTTCTGCATCGAACAAAGCGGCGGTGCAGGCGGCGCTCGACGTGTCGAATGCCAAAAGCATGGATGAGATAGTGGTCACATGCGGCTCAACGCCGCAAGCCCCTGAAAGTTAAACCGCTTCGACCGTTTCCACTTCCGGAACGTAATGCCGGATGAGGCTTTCGATTCCGCGCTTAAGCGTCACGGTAGAAGAGGGGCAGCCCGAGCAGGCGCCGTGCATCGACAGATAGAGCCGGCCGTCGCGGTATCCCTTGTAGGCGATGTCGCCGCCGTCCTGTGCAACCGCAGGGCGGACCCGGGTCTCGATCAATTCCTTGATCTGGTCGATGATGTCAGCGTCGGCCGGGTCTTCCTCAAAGTCAGACTCGGCGTCGACGTGGATGCCGCCCGCGCTTCCCGCCACAAACAAGGGTGCACTGCTGACGAAATGGTCGAGCAAGGTCTCGAGGACCAGCGGCTCCAGATCCGACCAGGAAACACCGGACGCGGCCGTGACCGATACGAAATCGCGGCCGTAGAAAACGCCTTCGACAAGTCCGCTGTCGAACAGCGCCCTGGCGAGCGGCGAGACCTCGGCGCTGTCCGCGTCGGCAAAATCGCGTGTCCCCGCTTCCATGACGGTCTGTCCGGGCAGGAATTTGCGGGTCGCGGGATTGGGCGTCTGTTCGGTGCGGATCAGCATGGGCGCGATGTGGCCCTGAAGGCCTGTGGCTTCAAGGGAAAGTCGGGTCAGCCGAAGACCTGGTTCCAGAGGTGGACCACTGCCCAGGCAGCCGCGCCCAGGGTAACGGAGACCAGCACGACGCTAGCCACAGCGGCTACCGCTGCGAGAATGACCAGCACGCCGTCGCGGTAGATCAGCGCCAGCGCGAAGAGGGTCATGGCCAGGGCTGGAACGTGATTGCCGAGCGGGATCGGCAGCCAGAGGACAACGGACAGCAGGAAGCTGACGAGGCCTATCACCCTCGCCGCGCGATGGTTGGTGAGCGCGTAAAGGCGAGGCCTGAAGATGCGCTCGATCCGCTCTTCCCATGGACCGATCTTGGCCGCGATGCGGGAAAGATGCTCGCGCCCAATCCCTCGCTGGTCGAGCTTCTTGGGGAACCAGGGCCGGGCTCGGCCGAGCGCCATCTGTGCCGTGATGACAAGCAGCGGGAGTCCGGTCACGGTCGTCGCTCCCGGCGGCAGCGGCAGCAAGTTGAATGCCGCAAAGATGAGCAGCAGGCCGCCCCAAGCGCGATCGCGCAATCGTGCCGCGAGCTCGCTGAACGTCAGCCGCTCGCCGCCATGCTCGTCGAGGATATGCGTGAGGAGCTGCGAAAAAGGGAGCGGCCCAGTGGTCGGTAACGGTGCCGCTTTGTTCACAAAGACTCCGGATTGAGTTGAAGCGGGTGACTCGACCCGAAGTATGATCTTGCCATTAACATCGACGGGCCGAGGTCAGGATGAAAACGGCGGCGCTCCGGCGATGATCCAACGAGTAACGCCGATTCCGATCGCGAGGCAGATAAGGGCTGCCCACCATTTGCCCGGCCGCATAGGCTGTACGCCGGGTTCGAGCACCGCGTGTCCCGTGATCATCGGCTTGGTCAGCTTTCTGCCTCGGACCCGGTAAAAAATGATCGCCGCAATATGGAGCACGATCAGTCCGAGGATGACGTTGAACCAGAACTCGTGCAGGTCGCGCGCCCAGTCCGACGTATCGACGGACACCAGACGATAGAGCGGGCCGGTGTATAGACCGTCCTCATCTTCCGAGATCAGGCCCAGGCCAACCTGGACCGCGAGGGCGCAGAGCAAGGCAAGGACGCTGAGCGCTCCTAGGGGCGTATGCCCTATTCCGCGCCACCGTCCTCGGAGATAATCGGCGACGGCGCGCGGGCCCCGGACAAAATTGAAGAAGCGCGCGGTCGAGCTTCCGACAAAGCCCCAAAGAAGTCGGAAAATGAGCAGGGTCAGGATCGCGCAGCCGGACCAGATGTGCCAGTCGGTGTGGTGGTTGTGAACCGACCACCAGCTGAACGCGATCAGACACGGCAGCAGCCAATGGACCAGCCTTACAGGAAGGTCCCAGACCGGCTGCCTCGGCCCTACCGGCGAGCTCAGTGGTGCATCTCCGTCCGATATTTGTCGTGGCATGCTTTGCACGTGCCTCCGAGGTCGGCGTAACGCGCCTTGGCGGCGGCCATGTCATTTCCCGATGCCGCGGCATTGAAGACCTGGGCGGCTTTCTGGAATGCGCTGAGTTTCGCAGCGAAATCCTGCGGGTTCTGCCAGATCTCGGGCTTCGCTCCCGTTTTCCCGACGTCGGGCCCGGTGCCTGCGGGGAACCAACCAGATGCACTTTTCGAGAGGTTTGCAATCTGGGCGGCAGAAGACCGAACTGTCGGTACGAAGGGGGAGCTTGCGTCGAACTCCCGGTGGAGAGCCTTGAAAGCCTTCCCGATGGTTTCCATTCCTTCATGCCGCTCATGCATGACCTGGGCCGCCTTTGCGCCCGTTACCTTGGTCGCGGCGGCGCCGGCCGCCACGCCTGCAACCATTGCTAGAGATGCAATTGCAATTGAAACGATACGCATGGGCTCTCCTATTCCTGGGGTACTTTCCAGCTATCGTCGATCATCTTGATGAGACCTGAAAAATCCTTGTTGCCACCACCGCGATCGACAAACCGTTGATAGAGTTCTTCCGCTTCCGCGCCCATCGGCGTGTACGCACCGGCCGACTGAGCGGCCTCCATCGCGAGCTTCAGGTCCTTGAGCATCAGCGCGGCAGCGAAGCCGCCCTCATAATCATGGTCGGCAGGAGTGTCGGGTCCGACGCCGGGCACCGGTGCATAGCTCGTCATCGACCAGCTCTGGCCCGATGCCTTGGACGAAATGTCGAAGAAGGTCTGAAGGTCGAGGCCGAGCTTTTTCGCGAGGACGAACGCTTCGCAGGTGGCGGCCATGGTCGCGCCGAGAATCATATTGTTGCAGATCTTGGCCGCCTGTCCGGCGCCTAGCTGACCGGCGTGGATCACGGCCTTGGCCATGGGTTCGATGAATGGCTTCGCGCGCTCGAACTGCTCGTCCGTCCCGCCGACCATGAATGTCAGGCTGCCGCCTGCGGCCGCGGCGATGCCACCGGAAACAGGCGCATCGAGGAAATCGAAGCCAAGCTTCTTCAGGCCTTCGCCGACTTCACGCGCACTGGCGACGTCGATCGTCGAGCAGTCGATCAGGAGCGCTCCGGGCTTCGCATTCGGCGCAACATCGTCATGAAAGACGGCGCGGACGTGCTTCGAAGCAGGCAGCATCGTGATGACGACGTCGGCGTCCTTTACCGCTTCGGCGGCCGATGGTGCGGCAGCGCAGCCGCCTTCCACCGCATGCTGGACAGCTTCCGGAATCAGATCGAAGGCGCGGACCTCGTGTCCGGCCTTGGCGAGATTCGGGGCCATTCCGCCGCCCATATGGCCGAGCCCGATGAATGCAATCTTCGCCATGTTCAGCGCCCCTTCCAGTTACCCGGCCGCTTTTCGACGAACGCGGTCATGCCTTCCTTCTGGTCCTCGGTTCCGAATAGGCCGTGGAAGAGCCGCCGCTCGAAACGAATGCCCTGCGCCAGCGGCATTTCGAACGCAGCGTTCACCATTTCCTTGACGGCGATCGCCGCGAGCGGCGGCATTGCCGCGATGTTTTCCGCGACCTTCAGGGCTTCATTGACCAGGTTGGCGGCAGGTACGACGCGCGCGACGAGCCCCGAGCGCTCCGCTTCCTCCGCGTCCATCATTCGACCGGTCAGGCACATATCCATCGCCTTGGCCTTGCCGACGGCCCAGGCCATTCGCTGCGAGCCGCCCATGCCCGGGCTGACGCCGAGCTTGATCTCGGGCTGGCCGAATTTCGCGCTGTCCGCCGCGATGATCATGTCGGCCATCATCGCCACTTCGCATCCGCCACCGAGGGCATAACCGGCGACCGCCGCAATCCATGGCTTGCGGGTTGCAGTGACCTGTTCCCAGCCGGCAAAGAAATTGGTCGAATACATTTCGGCAAAGCCCTGGGGCTGCATTTCCTTGATGTCGGCGCCGGCTGCGAAAGCCTTCTCGGAGCCAGTGAGCAGTAGGCAGCGCTGCGACGGATCGGCATCATAGGCAGCGAAGACCTGGATCAGTTCCTTCAACACTTCGCTATTGAGTGCATTCAGCGCTTGCGGCCGGTTCAAGGTGACGAGGGTCACCGCGCCACGCTGCTCAACCAAAATCGTATTATAGTCGCTCATTCGTGCGTCTCCGGGAACGGCGTCCAGGCCTCGGTGTCGGGAAGCGGGGCGAAGAGAACGTCGAGCATTTCGTCCGTCACCTCTTCGGGCGTTGCCGGTTCCCATTGCGGATTATTGTCTTTGTCGATCAGCAGCGCGCGAACGCCCTCGCGGAAGTCGTGCGTTCGGACGATCCGGCCCGCGAGTGCATATTCGGCGCGCATTTCGTCCGCGAAACTGGCTCGCTCGGCTCCTTCAGCGAGAAGGCGCAGTGAGACCTTGCAGGACAAGGGACTCTTCGACTTCAAGGTCGCGAGCTCGCTTTGCGCCCAATCACTCTCATCGGCTTCGAGCGTTGCAATGACCTCTTCGAGAATGTTCGAGGCGAAGAGCTTGCTGATCAGCGGAAGATTCGCTTCGATCTTGGCTTCGGGAGGCGGTCGCGTGAAGGCGCCGATCGCACCCTGAACCCGCTGAGCCGTCTTTGCGATCCGATCGATCATGTCCGGCAGCGAAGCTTGTTCGACATAATGAGTGGCAAGGCCGAGATACTGGCATTCGGCCCCATCGAGCCGTGCGCCCGTCAACGCCATGAACTCGCCGACACGGCCTGGCAGGCGAGGCAAATACCATCCCCCGCCAACATCCGGGAACAGGCCGATTCCGGTTTCCGGCATTGCGAGCCGCGTATTTTCCGTCGCGATCCGGAACTCGCAGGGCTGCGAAATTCCCACGCCGCCACCCATGGTGATTCCGTCCATGATCGCGACGGTCGGCTTGGGGTAGGTGAACAGCAAATGGTTGAGTCGATATTCCGCGAAGAAGAAACGCTTCGCGTCGGCAGCGTCTTCGTTGCCGCTACGGGCAATCATGACGACGTCGCCGCCTGCGCAGAAGCCGCGCCCTTCGGCATGATCGATGATTACGACCTCGACTGCAGGATCATCTCGCCATTTGAGGAGGGCGCCGCTCATCGCTTCGCACATCCCGGTGTTCAGCGCGTGAATAGCCTTCGGCCGGTTGAGCCGGATGCGGCCCGCGCCATGCTCAATGGAAATCAGGACGTCGTCGGTCATTGCGAGCGTCCTTCGAGACGCCGCTTCGTCAGGCTCAGCGTCTCCTCAGGACGAACGGAATTGCTCGCACACTGATCGTCCTGAGCAGCGGCTGTGTAAGCGATGCGCATCGAAGACCCCAGTCGGAGGATCACTGGCGAAGCAAGTCCCGGCTGACGATCACGCGCATGACCTGGTTTGTGCCTTCGAGGATCGAGTGGACCCTGAGGTCCCGCCAAAAGCGCTCGATCGGATAGTCCATCAGATAGCCGTACCCGCCATGAAGCTGCAGAGCGCGGTCCACGACAGATGAGCCGGTGTCGGTTGCCAGCCGCTTCGCCATCGCTGCGAACTTCGTCTTGTCGGGTGCATTGGCACTGACCTTCGCAGCCGCGACGTAGAGGAGGAACCGGGCTGCCTGCAGCTCGGTCTCCATGTCGGCGAGGGTGAACTGGGTTGCCTGGAAGTCGGCGATGGGGGAGCCGAACTGCTTGCGCTCCTTCGTATAGTTGATTGCCTCGTCGAGGCAGCGCTGCGCCCCGCCAAGCGAGCAGGCACCGATGTTCAGGCGCCCTCCGTCGAGGCCCATCATCGCGATCCGGAAGCCTTCGCCCTCACCGCCCACCCGGTTCTCGACGGGTACTCGAACCTCGTCGAAATTGACCTGGGCGGTTGGCTGCGAATGCCAGCCAAGCTTTCTCTCCTGCGCGCCGAAACTGACGCCCGGCATATCCTTTTCGATGACGAGGCAGGAAATCCCCTTTGGTCCCTCGTCACCCGTGCGGACCATCGTGACGTAGATTTCGTTTTCGCCGCCGCCCGAAATGAACGCTTTGGATCCGGAGACGACATAATGGTCCCCATCGCGGACCGCGCGCGTCTTCAGCGCAGCGGCATCCGATCCGGACGAAGGCTCGGTTAGGCAATAGCTGCCCATCCGTTCCATCGTGATCATCGATGGAATATATTTCTGCTTCACCTCGGACGAACCGAAACGGTCGATCATCCAGGCGGTCATGTTATGGATCGAGATGAACGCGCTCGTCGAAGGACAGCCATACGCCATCGCTTCCATGATCAGCGCGGCCTCGAGCCGGCCTAGGCCGATTCCGCCGCTTTCCTCGGCCACATAGATCGCGCCGAAGCCGAGCTCTGCAGCTTCGCGGATCGTGTCCCTCGGGAAGATCTTCTTCTCGTCCCATTCGGCCGCGAACGGAGTGATCGCGTCAGCAGTGAATTTGCGGGCCATCTCCTGGATTTGAAGCTGGTCCTCGGTAAGGTCGAACTGCGTCATTGTGCGAGGGCCTCTAGGGCGGGTCGCAATCGGCAGCAAGGCCGCAGGACTGTGCCTCCTCAGTCGGAATTCGTGGTCCTATTGAGATCGTTTACGTCCGGATTGTCTTCGCCGGCGTTCAACTCGCCCGAAGTGGTCTCAGTGCTCTCGTCGGGGGGAAGCGTCTCGATCTCTGCATTCGCGGGAAGCTGCCCGTCCGCAAAGTTGCTCTCGATCGAGATGTCCTGGTTCGCGGCCTCGTTCGACTGCTGATTCTTGCAGGCTGCCAGGGCGACGACGCCGGACAATATGGTCAGAATCTTAGCTGCATCTTGCATAGCGGAAACTCGCCGTTGGATCGGTTTCTGTTCGTGTAAGGCCATGCTTGTCGAGGTTCAGCGCCTCATATTTCGTCCAGCTCTGCCCTTCGCCAGTGAAAGCGAAATTGCCGCTGATTGAATTGGCGTCGCCCTGCACATCCGTGCTCGGTACCGCGCGCGATTCGTAGAAATGGAGCTTGTCGCTGGCGATGACGAGCAGACCCTTGGCGTCGCTCCTGCCCGGCATGCAATCGACGGGGGTCAGACCCCAGCGCCCTTGCAGCGCGGCTGGAATCGTTGAAGCCGCAGCCGGCAGCGGCTTGGCGGGCTCCGTCTTCCCATGCGGTTCGCCGTTGGCCGTCGGACCGGTCGCCCTCGGTTCCGGGAGACGCGCGGACGGATTGGCCTTGTCGTCCACGGGGTCGTTTCCGCCGCATGCCGCGACGGCGAGGGCGATGGCGATACTGAAATAGGGCACTCGAAACATGCCTCATCAACAACTGCAGCACGCATCTTGTTGCAGCGTCCAGTTAAGGCACAGTGCGCAAGCGCCTCTCAATAGCTGTAGGCGGCGAGGCACTGGACGCCTCGTTCTGCATCCGAACTGAAATTCGCGTGGCGGAAGAACCAGGCGTCCTTCTTGAATCCCTGAAAGGCTTCGCTTGCCACGTGAAGGCCGTAGTTCGTCTGGTCCCTGATCGTGTAGACGATCCTCCCGTTGTCGCTTCCCTGCATCACGGCCACGTCGCCATAGCTTTGAACGACTGGGCCGGGCTGGCCGATTGCGCCTGACCAGACGTTCACCTCGCCATGGGAAAGCACCAGCCGGGTTCCTTGAATGCTGGCACTCGCGCTCTGGGGCAGGACAAGCGCCCGCTCGCCTCGCCCGAGCTGGATGGCGTAGCCTCCACCGCAGAAAAATCCGGGACCTGTATATTCAACGGTGCGCGGCCCGGTCCATTGAGCAAGCGCGGCCACTGCAAGTGCCAGAATGACCATGGATCACCCCCATCGCCGTAACGATGGGGGTACTATTAGCGCGGAAGCAGTCTCGGGGCCAATGTCCCGGTCAGCCCATTGTCGGGATGATGAACGCGCTTTCCCCGTGAGCGCCGCCATCGGGCCAGCGTTGCGTGACGACCTTGTTCTTGGTCCAGAAGCGAACGCCTTCCTGGCCATATTGTCCGATGTCGCCAAAGCCCGAGCGCTTCCAGCCGCCGAAGCTGTGGTAGGAGACGGGCACGGGGATCGGCACGTTGATCCCGACCATTCCGACATTGACTCGGGCCGTGAACTCGCGGGCCGCATGGCCGTTGCGCGTGAAGATCGCGACGCCGTTGCCATACTCATGGCTCGACGGGAGGCGGAGGGCTTCTTCAAAGTCCTTGGCACGCACCATCTGGAGCACGGGCCCGAAGATCTCCTCCTTGTAGGTTTTCATGTCGGGCGTGACGTGATCGAAGAAGGTCGGGCCGATGAAGAAGCCTTCCTCATGCCCCTGCAGCTTGAACCCGCGGCCGTCGACGACGAGCTCAGAGCCCTCGTCGATCCCCATCTGGATGTAATTCTCGATCCGCTCCTTGTGAGCCTTGCTGACGACCGGGCCGTAATGAGCCTCGGGGTCGGTCGATACGCCGACGCGCAGCCCTTCGATGGCCGGGATAAGCTTGGCACGCAGCGCATCGGCGGTTTCATCACCGACCGGCACGACCACCGGAAGAGCCATGCAGCGCTCTCCGGCTGAGCCGAAGGCAGCTCCGGCTAGGTCGTTGACGACCTGGTCGAGGTCGGCGTCGGGCATCACGATGCCGTGATTCTTGGCGCCGCCGAAGGCCTGGACGCGCTTGTTGTGCGCGGTACCGCGCGAATAGATGTACTGAGCGATGTCGGATGAGCCGACGAAGCTCACCGCCGCGATGTCCGGATGGTCGAGGATCGCATCGACCATCTCCTTGTCGCCGTGAACGACGTTGAGGACGCCGTCGGGCAGGCCCGCTTCCTTCATCAGCTCGGCCAGCCGAACCGGAACGGTCGGGTCGCGCTCGGACGGCTTCAGGATGAAGGCATTGCCGCAGGCGATCGCCATCCCGAACATCCACATCGGGATCATCGCCGGGAAGTTGAACGGGGTGATGCCCGCGCCGATTCCGAGCGGCTGGCGCATCGAATAGACGTCGATGCCGGGGCCGGCGCCAACGGTATATTCGCCCTTCAGGGCCTGGGGGATGCTGCAGGCATATTCGATCACCTCGAGGCCGCGCTGCACGTCGCCCTTGGCATCCGCAATTACCTTGCCGTGCTCGCTCGAAAGGATGTGCGCGAGCTCATCCATGTGCGCTTCGATGAGTTCCTTATATTTGAACATGACGCGCGCGCGGCGTTGGGGGTTGGTGGCTGCCCAGCCCGGCTGAGCGGCCTTGGCCGCATCGATCGCCTTCTGGAGATCCGCCGACGTGCCGAAGCGAACATTCGCCTGAACCTGCCCCTGGTTGGGATCGAATACGTCGCCCTGGCGCTCGCCGGAAGCAAAAGTGGAACCGCCGATGAAATGGTCGATGCTGCGAAGCATGGATACGCGTCCTGATTCTTGAACTGTGGGATGCGCGGCTCCCCTAGACCTGCCCTTCAGCAAATGCCAGTTGCTCCCGCCGAGGAGAGGGAGAATCGAGATATGCGCAAGTTGGTCGCCGTCAGCAGCCTGGCACTCCTTGCCGCTGCGCCGCCGCCTTCCACCGATGCGAAGTTGCGCGCGATCATCGCGCCGGTCAGCGCCGCACAGATGAAGGCTACCGTCGAGAAGTTGGTGAGCTTCGGAACGCGGCACACACTTTCATCGCAGACCGACCCCAAGCGCGGAATCGGCGCAGCGCTCGAGTGGAGCCGGAGCGAGTTCCAGCGGTACTCTGCGGCGTGCGGCAATTGCCTGACGATCGTCGATCCCTCCGAAGTCTTCACCAACGATCGAATTCCGAAGCCGACACGCGTGCGGGACATGGTCGCGATCCAGCGCGGCACCGAGCGCCCGAACGATGTCGTGATCATCACAGGCCATATCGACAGCCGGGTGAGCGACCCGCTCAATGCGACCTCCGATGCACCCGGTGCGAATGACGATGGATCGGGTTCGGCTGCGGTACTCGAGGCGGCGCGGATACTGTCGAAGCACAAATTCCCCGGGACGATCGTCTATTCGCTGGATTCGGGTGAGGAACAGGGACTCAACGGCGCAAAGGTCATCGCCAATTATGCCAAGTCGCAGGGCTGGAACGTCATCGCTGATTTGAACAACGACATCGTTGGCAATTCATGCTCGTCTGACGGCGTGTGCGATTCCACTCACGTCCGAATCTTCTCCGAAGGCCCGCGCTGGCAGGGACATGAGGCGTTGGCCGCGCAGCAGCGCAGCCTCGGCGGCGAAAATGACGCGCCGGGCCGCAACATCTCGCGCTACCTCGACAAGCTCGCGGATCGGTTGAAGATCGGCCTCGACGTGCGTCAGATCTGGCGCAACGACCGCTTCGGGCGCGGAGGCGACCATACCGAATTCCTGAACCTCGGCTTCCCGGCAGTTCGCTTCACCGTCGCGATCGAGAATTACAACTGGCAGCACCAGGACATCAGGACCGAAAACGGAATCCAGTACGGCGACACCGTCGACCATATGGATTTCCCGTACCTCGCAAAGGTGGCGAAGCTGAACATCGCGGCTCTCGCCGGGTTCGCAAGCGCATCGCCCCCGCCCGACCCCAAGGTGGAAGGCGCCGTTAGTACCGACACGACGATTGCATGGTCGCCGGTCGAGGGCGCGTCAGACTACAAAGTCTGGTGGCGCCGCACGGATTCCAACAATTGGGAGGTTTCCCGGACGACACCTGCGAGCAGCTGCTCGTCGGGCTGCAGGATGGTGTTGCGTCACATCCGCGTCGACGACTGGGTGTTCGGCGTTTCGTCGGTGAGCAAGGATGGGTTCGAAAGCGCAGTCGCGTCCGCGGTACCTGGCGGCGCGTTCAGGCCATACGTCGCGCCGCCAAAGGACGAGAAGAAGTAGCTCGTCATTGCGAGCGGAGCGAAGCAATCCAAATGAGCGTTGGAGCAGCTGGATTGCTTCGTCGTTGCACTCCTCGCAATGACAAGCGGAAGGAGTAGGAATGGCTGGTGGATGGACGCGCGACGGCGCGGTCGAACAGCAGATCGAGGACACGGTGAAGGACGCGATCCTTCGCGCGCGCGCCATGACGCCCAAGGGCGAGAGCGCCGAGGAATGCGACGATTGCGGCGAGCCCATCCCGGTGCGGCGTCGGGAGGCCCTGCCGGGAGTTCGGACTTGCGTCGCCTGTCAGGCCGAACGTGACAAAGCCGTCGTCCACTCGACCATCAATCGCCGCGGCAGCAAGGATAGCCAGCTCAGATGAAAGTGACTGAACTTTCCCGTTCATCCTGAGTAGGGACTGAGCGTGTCGAAGACCCGTATCGAAGGACGTTCCTTCGAGTTGCCGCTTCGACAGGGCTCAGCAGCTCCTCAGGACGAGCGGGAGAATAGATTGGCGAAGCGCAAATCCCCAGGTCTTCCCAGCCGCAAGCAGATTCTCGATTTCATCGCCTCGTCCGATCAACCCGCGGGCAAGCGCGAGATCGCGCGGGCGTTCGGCCTTTTCGGTCAAACGAAGATCGATCTGAAGCGCCTTCTCAAGGACATGGCCGATGAGGGCTTGATCGATTCGTCACCCGGCCGTGCGTTCCACAAGTCGGGCGGAGTTCCGAAGGTTACGGTCCTTCGCATCCAGGCTGTGGATGATGGCGGCGCCGTCTGGGGTGTTCCGGAACACTGGCATGCGGAAGGTCCGCCACCGCGCCTTCGCCTGATCGAACGGGGCCGACGCGGCGCGATCGGGATTGGCGACCGCGTCCTCGCGCGGACAGAGGAGAAGGGGCAGGGCTTCGTCGCTCATCCGATGAAGAAGCTGGCGCGCTCGGCTGAGCTGGTCCTCGGCGTCGTCAAGCAGGAGGGAGTGCGCTTCTGGCTCTCGCCTGTCGACAAGCGCGAGCGTCGGGAACTTTCCATCTCCGACTTGAAAGATGCCGAAGCTGGCGACCTGGTGTTGTGCGAGGTGGCGGGCAGGCCCCCGCGCGTGAGCGCCCGGGTTGACGCGGTGCTGGGTGACCCGTTTGCCCCACGCAGCTTCAGCCTGATCGCAATCCACAAGCATGGACTTCGTCACGAGTTCGCGCAGGAGTCGATCGACGAGGCTCATCGCGTGGCCAAGCAACCGCTCGGCGAGCGCGAAGACCTGACGCATCTCCCCATTGTCGCGATCGATCCGGAGGATGCGCGCGATCACGACGACGCAATCTGGGCGGCACCGGATGGCGAGGGTGGCTGGAACGCAATCGTCGCGATTGCTGATGTCAGCTTCTACGTCAGGCCCGGATCGGAGCTGGATCGCGAAGCTCGTGCTCGCGGCAACAGCGTCTACTTCCCCGACCGGGTCGTCCCGATGCTGCCGGAAGAGCTTTCCGCGGACATTTGCTCGTTGAAAGAAGGCGAAGACCGCGCGGCAATGGCCTGCCACCTGAAGATCTCGAAGGACGGCGAACTGAAGAGCTGGCGGTTTACCCGAGCGAAGGTCCGGATCGCTGCGAACATCGCGTACGAAGATGCGCAGGCGTCAATCGACGCGACCGAGGAACAGCGGATCGAGGTCAGCTCGCCGGCCTGTTCGATGCCGGACATCGAAGGCCCGGTTCCGAGGGAGCTGGTTGAAGGCGCATTGAAGCCGCTTTGGAGCTGCTGGCGAGCGTTGTTCGCCGCAAGGCAGAAGCGTGATCCGCTGGAGCTCGACCTCCCTGAGCGGCGGGTGATGCTCGACGAGAAAGGCCGCATCGCTTCGATCGCTCCCCGTGATCGCCTGGACGCCCACAGGCTCGTGGAGGATTTCATGATCGCCGCCAACGTCGCCGCGGCGCGCGCGCTGGAAGCGAAGAAGTCTCCTGTCATGTACCGTGTCCACGAACCGCCGAGCCGTGAAAAGCTCGTCGCGTTGAAGGATTATCTCGCGACTTTCGAGCTCGAGTTCACGCTTGGGCAGGTGATCAAGCCCGGCACCTTCAATCGCATCATCGAGCGGATGGGGGATGCGGACGGCCGCGAGGAGATCATGGAGCAATTGCTCCGCACTCAGATGCAGGCACGCTACGGACCGGAACGGCTCGGCCATTTCGGCCTTGCGCTGGCAACCTATGCGCACTTCACGTCACCGATCCGGCGATACGCCGACCTTCTCGTTCATCGAGCGCTCGTAAAGGCCTACCGGCTTGGCGACGGCGGGCTTCCGGCCGGCGAGGAAGAACGGTTCGAGCAGATCGGCGAGCAGATCTCCATGCTGGAGCGGCGTGCGATGGAGGCGGAGCGCGATACCGTCGATCGCTATGTTGCGGCCTTCCTGTCGGACCAGGTCGGCCAGCTGGTCGATTGCCGCATCACCGGCGTCCAGCCGTTCGGTTTTTTCGCGACCGTCGAGGATCTGGGGGGCGACGGCCTCGTGCTCGCGAAGGATCTGGGCCAGGAATATTTTCGCTACGACGAAGCGGCTCGGCAGTTGATCGGCGACGAATCCGGCGAAACATATAAAGTGGGACAGCGCCTGACGTTGCGCCTTGCGGAGGCCAATCCAGTGTCGGGTTCCCTGCGCTTCGAGCTGCCCGAGGGGAGCTATGGCGGGGCGACGCCTCCGACGCGGCGCGACCGCGTCAGGAGCAACGGCCGGCGCGGCCGTCCATCCAATATCCGGCACAGCAATCGCCGTCGCTGACGGGAGGATTTCTGGTGGCATTTCGCCACTGAGTCGTCGGCAGGAACGGCCGTTCATCTGAGGTTTATCGACAAACGGCGTTCGTCGAAATCGCTTCGACCAAGAGCCTTCGCGCATCGGCAGCCGGACAAGGGGCGGATAGCAAATCATCGCGCTACAGGTGTAGCGTACTGATGAGCCCGAAAGGGTCCGTCGAAAGGTCGGCTTGATCAACATGTGCATTGGTGTATTATAGCAGTACTACAGTGAGGCTCAGAAAAAGGGAGATGAACGATGTACAAGCTCATCCTGTTGCCGTGTTTCGCCCTGCTCGCCGCCACCGCACCGGCACAATCGGCCCCGCCCGCTGTCGCAGGTCAAATTGCTCAGTCTGATGCTCAAAAGGCCGTGGACCTTTCGGGCGGCAAACAGGCTGGCGCTCCGGAAGAAAAGAAGATTTGCAAGCAGTTGCCCTCCACTGGCTCGCGTCTACCGAACAAGGCCTGCCTGACTGCCAAGGAGTGGAAGCAGGTCGAACAGGACCTCGAGCACTAGAACATAGGCGAGGAGCGCCGGCCTCGCTCCGGCGCTCCTTCCACTATCGCAACCTTCCGCTGGCGAATGTATTGGCGCTTCGAACAAGGAGAAGCGCCAATGGCCTACAAGATCGCGATCATCGTGGGGAGCCTTCGCGAAGGAAGCATCAATCGCAAAGTCGCCCGCTCAATCTGCGCGCTTCGCGGCGACAATCTCGACTGCTCCATGATCGAGATCGGGGACCTGCCGCTCTACAACCAGGACCTCGACGCCAACCCTCCCGAACAATGGCGCCGGTTTCGCCAGCAGATTGGAAGCGCGGATGGCATTCTATTCTGCAGCCCCGAATATAACCGAGGGATCCCCGGCGTACTCAAGAACGCCATCGACGTTGGATCGCGACCCTATGGCCAAAGCGTGTTCGACAAGAAGCCCGGTGCGATTGTGACCGCCTCGCCGGGCAGCATTGGCGGCTTTGGAGCGAACCATCAGATCCGCCAGGCGGCAGTGTTTCTCAACATGCCGGTGATGCAGCAGCCGGAGGCCTATCTAGGGCATGTCAGCGATGACAGCTTTGACGAAAGCGGCCGCCTGAAAGAGGGGCCGCTAAAGGAGATCATCCAGGGTCTTGCGCATGCGTTCCACGATTGGGTCGACATGATCCACCGATCGCGTCAACTCCTCGCCGAAGATTCGGCGCATAGGAGCCAGCAGCAGACCAGGGAACACGCCTGACACTTGGCGGCGATTGTACCGGTGGCTTAACTCGCCAGACTTTTTGGTCAGGAGTGTCGAATGGACTTCAATTTATTGACCCGGTGGCAGCCGCAGCTGCTGGCCCTGCTTCGGATCGTTACCGCCCTGGTTTTCATGGAGCATGGCACTGCCAAGCTCTTCCATTTCCCGGTGGCGCAGCCGGGAGCTCCCGACCCCCTTCCGACCATGCTGCTTGCCGCCGCACTGATTGAACTGGTCTGCGGGGCGTTGATTACGCTCGGCCTTTTCACACGCCTTGCCGCATTCATCGCTGCGGGCGAGATGGCCGTGGCTTATTTCATGGCGCACTTCCCGAAGGGTTTCTGGCCAATCGTGAACATGGGCGGCGAAGCGATCCTTCTCTGCTTCGTCTTCCTCTATCTCGCCGCTGCCGGAGCAGGCGCCTGGAGCATCGACGGGATGCGAGCGCGCAACGCGCCGATCAGGTGACCTTGGCGCGCTGCCTGAAGCGGGGCTGATCCCACTCGCGCGTCGCGAGGATCTTTTCCAGGATCTCCGCCGCGTGAATCATCTCAACGTGCGAATTATAAAGCGGCGCAAAGCCGAACCGCATGAGGTCGGGCGCCCGAAAGTCGCCGATCACCCCCCGTGCGATCAGGGCCTGCATCACCGCGTAGCCCTCCGGATGGCCGAACACGACGTGGCTGCCACGCTGCGCCGGATCGCGCGGGGATTCGAGGCGAACTTCTTCGCCGCAACGTGCTTCGACTTCGGAAACGAACAACTTCGAGAGCGAGCGCGACTTTGCGGCCAAGTCTCGCATCGCAATGCCGTCAAAACTCCGAAGGCCGGCGTCGAGCGCTCCAAGCCCCAGGATCGACGGCGTGCCCGTGAGGAATTTGAGGATGCCTTTGGCAGGCCGGTAATCGTCGACGAAGGCAAAGGGCTCGGCATGGCCCATCCATCCTTGCAGCGGGTTTTGCAACTCGTCCTGCATGCCTTCGGCGACATAGAGAAAGGCCGGAGCGCCAGGGCCTCCGTTCAGATATTTGTAGCCGCAACCGATCGCGAGCTCCGAACCGGCCGCGTTGAGATCGAGCTCGACCGCCCCTGCGCTGTGCGAAAGGTCCCAGACAACGAGCGCTCCGGCCGTGCGCACAGCCTCATTGACGGCGCGCATGTCGTAGAAAGCGGCAGATCGGTAATCGACATGGGTAACGGTGACGACGGCGGTGTCCGAATCGATCGCGGGAATGATTTCATCCGGATCGAGGGCCTTGAGCTCGAGGCCGAGCATCTCGGCAAGTCCTTGTGCGACGTAAAGGTCGGTCGGGAAGTTGCGCTTCTGCGAGATGATTGTCCTGCGGCCGGGTCGTGCCCTCGCGGCTGCGACTAGCAGCTTGAACAGGCAGACGCTGGTCGAATCGGCGATCAGCAGCTCCGTCGGTTTCGCGCCGACGATCGGCGCGAGCCTCGCCGCGATTTTCGTCGGCCAGTCGATCCACTCGTGATTGTTCCAGCTGGCGATGAGATCGTCGCCCCACTGCCGTTCGGCGGTATCCGCCAACGCGCTCGGCGCCGCAGCGGGGAGCGCACCGAGCGAGTTGCCGTCGAGATAGATGACGCCGTTCGGCAGTCGGAACCGCTTCCGGGCAAATGCGAGCGGATCCGAAGCGTCGAGCTCTCGGGCTTCGTCGAACGTCACAGCTTGGGAAGGGTAACGCCCTTCTGCCCCATATATTTGCCCGCGCGGTCGGCGTAGCTCACCTCGCACGGCTCATTGCCTTGCAAGAACAGGAACTGGCAGGCGCCTTCATTGGCATAGACTTTCGCCGGCAGCGGCGTGGTGTTCGAGAACTCCAGCGTCACATGGCCCTCCCAGCCGGGTTCCAGCGGAGTGACGTTTACGATGATCCCGCAGCGCGCGTAGGTCGACTTGCCCAGGCAAATGACCAAAACGTCGCGCGGTACGCGGAAATATTCCACGGTCCTCGCAAGCGCGAAGCTGTTCGGCGGGATGATGCACACGTCCGTCTGTCGGTCGACGAAGCTGTTCGAGGCGAAGTCCTTCGGGTCGACGGTCGCGGAGTCCACATTGGTGAAGATCTTGAACTCGTCGGCGACGCGAGCATCGTAGCCGTAAGAAGAAAGGCCGTAGCTGATGCAGCCTTCGCGCCGCTGGGCCTCCACGAACGGCTCGATCATACCGTGGTTCTGGGCCTGATCGCGAATCCAACGGTCGGATAAAATCGCCATGGCGAGTGCCTAACGGGGCAGTCCGAACGCATCAATTGGCGCGCATTATTTCTGTGGATGACGGCTGTTTGGCGTTTCTCGCACTTCCCGCGAACATCGGAGAGATTCGTGCACAACTTATCCCCAGTCGTGCTACATTTGTTCGCGCTTGATGTGGGGCCACACGAGCTTAGGAGGCTTGTCATGGCCGAAGTCATCCGCATCGCCGAGTCTGCGTCAGAAGCACCAGCAATACTCCCGCAAAATGTCGAAGCGGAGGCCGCTCTTCTCGGCGCGCTGATGATCGACAACCGGCTGGTCGAGGACGTCCAGCTGAAGCTCCGGGCCCATCATTTCTTCGAGCCTCTGCACGGTCGGATTTATGAATCGATCCTTCGGCTGACTGACAGCAACCGGATCGCCAACCCGGTCACCTTGAGGCCGTTGTTCGAAGCGGACGAGTCGATGAAGGAGGTTGGGGGACCGGCCTATCTCGCGCAATTGACCGGCTCGGGCGCCGCCATCATCGGCGCGCGCGACTTTGCCGAACAGATCTACGATCTCGCGTTGCTCCGCGCCCTCGTGGGCGTGGGCCGCGACCTCGTGGAAGGCGCGCTCGATACGAGTGAGGACGTTGCCCCCCTCGCTCAGATCGAGCGCGCCGAGACCGAATTGTACAAGGTCGCGGAAGAAGGCGGCGCCGAAGGAAAGGCGAAGAGCTTCGGCGAAGCGGCGATGGCCTCGATTCGCAACGCCGAAGCCGCGCTCAACCGGGGTGGGGGCCTGACCGGCCTGACGACCGGTTTCACGGCATTGAACGCGCGTATCGGTGGCCTGCAGCGTTCCGACCTCATCATCGTCGCCGGCCGTCCGGGCATGGGAAAGAGCGCGCTTGCAACAAACATGGGGTTCGCAGCGGCAGAGCGTTTCCTGCAAGATCAATCCGACGGAATAGAGGTCGGCAAGGCTGCCGGTGCGCCCGTGGCCCTGTTCAGCCTTGAAATGTCGTCAGAGCAGCTCGCAACCCGCATCCTGTCGGAACAGTCGCAGGTCACGGCCGAACAGATTCGAACCGGCAACCTTCAGCGCCAGGAGTTCGCCCAATTCGCGCGGACCGCTGAACGGCTGCATAGCCTGCCCCTTTATATTGATGACACACCGGGCCTGACCATCGCCGCGCTGCGAGCTCGCGCCCGCCGCCTGAAGCGGCAGAAGGGCATTGGCATGGTGATCGTCGATTATCTCCAGCTGCTCCAGGGAACGGGGAAGGGGAGCGCTGGAGATAATCGCGTTCAGGAGATTTCCGAGATCAGTCGCGGACTTAAGCAACTCGCCAAGGAGCTCGATGTGCCCGTGATTGGGTTGTCGCAGCTTAGCCGCGCGGTCGAGCAGCGCGAGGACAAGAGGCCGCAGCTTTCCGATCTTCGTGAATCGGGGTCAATCGAGCAGGACGCCGACATCGTGCTCTTCATCTACCGCGACGATTACTACCTGAAGGCTCACGAGCCGAAGCATCCGATCCCCGGCGATCCGGTCGAGGTCTTTTCGGCCTTTGAGGAGTGGGAGGCCAAGCATCGTCAGGTGGCCGGCATTGCCGAAGTGATCATCGCCAAGAACCGTCACGGCGGGACGGGCAAGGAGCGGCTGCGGTTCGAGGGCCGCTTCACCAAGTTCAGCGACCTCGCGGAAGAGGACCGTCTGCCGGAGATGCGCGGCGGATGAGATGACCGGCTCGCCCGTCCGCCGACTGGGCTGAGCCGTTATGGGGAGGGGGTGAGGGCGCCGGCCGGGTCCGGCGCCCTCGGCCTTTGCAGAGCCTACGGCCCGATATCGTCGCTGCTTTCCGGCTGTTCGATCTTGACCGGCGTTCCCGGTGCGAGGCCGAGCGCCTTCGCGACATTGTCGTCCCAGCCGTAAACGTCCTGCCTGAAGCGAACAGCCGAACCATCCCAGAATGTCGTCTCATAAAGCAGCCTCACCGGAATCTCCTGCGGCAGCTTGATGAACGTCTCGTCCTCGCCTTGCATCGCCTCCTGGAATTGATCGAGCACGCCCTCCTGCTCCGCAATCGCGGTGGCGAACTGCACCGCATTTTCAACCCGTACGCACCCGTGGCTGCGATGCCGGTCGTCCATCCCGAAAATGGCCTTTGCCGGCGTGTCGTGAAGGTAGATCGCTTCCTTGTCCTGCATGTCGAACTTGACGAGGCCGAGCGAGTTCTTCGGCCCTGATTCCTGGACCCACTGATCGTCCTTCAAAACGTAACCGTTTTCCTGCAGCCATGAGGGGTTTTTGTCCGCAAGCTCCTTCTCGCCGATACCCTTTGGGACCCTCCAGGTCGGCTTGGCGACCAACCGTACGATCGGCGCCCGCAATTGCGGTGTCGGCTTATCGGGTTCGCCCACGACGACATTTCGATGATCGACGCGGCTTCCCTCGCGCCAATAATCGAGGGTCGACGCGGCCGTATTAACATCGATCCGCGTCTCCGGCGGATTACGCGGAAGCCAGCGGAGGCGCTCCATGGCAACAGCGAGCTGTCGTGCGCGCCAGGCCGGACCGGCATTGAGCGCGTTCAGCGTGTTCCCACCGATGATTCCGTCCTGCTTGAATCCGAATTCCGCCTGCAGCCTCTTAACGGCCGCGACAAGTTCACCCGAATAGACCGTCGGACGACTTGCAGACGCCGGGGTCGCCGGTGGCTTGGTCGGCTGTTGTTCTTGCGGCTGCTCGAGATAACCGACGGAGCGAAGCGCCCCTGCAACCTGCGCGACGCGTGGGTCGCGGCTTCCGGGCTTGATAGCCTTGCCGTCTTCGACCGGCTGGAACTGCCCCTGCGATGCAAGCTGCAGGAAATGAAGATGCGCCTGGCTGAGCGCGCGATATTCGTCGGTCTGCGGAACGAGCGAATCGAGCCAGCCTTTGACATCGCCCGTCTGGATTGCCTGTTGAAGTCCTGGCCGCACGTCCACCTTTGGATGCGGGATCGTATAGACTTCGTGGAGTTGGGTCGGGTCGGAATAGCCGTTTGCCAGCGCGGACGCATATTTGAGCGCGGCATCGGTCAGGGCCGCGCCTTTCTCGCCGCCCTTCAGGAACAGGTCCGGCTTCAGGCCGTTCGCCGGTGCTTGCTGGATTGCATCGATCAGCTGCTTTTCAGTGTCGCTCTTCCATTCGAGGTTGAGGCTGCTGGCTTCCGGTGAGGCGGATTGACCGGAGCCATTCTCCTTGACCGAGCAGGAAGCGAGGGTGGTGCTGCACAGGGCGAGGCCAAGGGCCGCGCCGATCCATTTTCTGTTACTCATCGGGCCTGAACGCTGCGGATCGGAAATCCGATCCAATGTCGTTTCCTACGACCTTGTCAGTCCTCCTGGGCGCTCGGGTCGCGCAGGCCCTGTCCGATCGCGGCGCGCGCTCGGTCGGCTTCGCTGCTGGTCACCGGGTAAGCGCAGTAATCCGCCGCATAGAAGGCGCTCGGGCGGTGATTGCCGGAAAGACCGACGCCGCCGAACGGCGCGTTCGAAGGCGCTCCGTTGGTTGGCTTGTTCCAGTTGATGACGCCCGCGCGGACGTTTGCCCAGAACTTGTCGTAGAGCTCGGGAGTGCCGCCAATGAGGCTTGCAGCCAATCCGAAACGGGTGTTGTTCGCTTCGGCGATTGCCGCGTCGAAGTCCTTGACCCGGATGAGTTGCAGGACGGGTCCGAAAATCTCCTCATCAGGGCGGTCGCGCAGCCCGGTCACGTCGATCAGCGCCGGCGTCAGGAACGGCTGGTCTTTTCGCGGACGATCGAGCCGGCACAATGGCTTGCCGCCTTTCATCATCAAGTTCAGCCATTGCTCCTGCACATGGTCTGCCGCGGCTAGATCGATCAGCGGGCCCATGAACGGCTGCGGATCCGCAAACGGCTGGCCGACGATCACCCGGCCGATGAGCTTCACGATGGCGTCGATCAACGGCTCGCATTTTTCGTCCTCGACGATTAGCCGCCGGGCGGCGGTGCAGCGCTGGCCGGCGGTAAGATATGCCGATTGAACTGCGAGCGCGGCGGCAGAGTCGATGTCCTTCGTGTTCCAGATGACCAGCGGATTGTTGCCGCCAAGCTCAAGCGCGAGGATCTTCTGCGGTGTTTCGGCAAATTGCTTGTGAAGCGCCATTCCGGCGCGCGCCGATCCGGTAAACAGAAGCCCGTCTATCCCGGCCTGTCCGGCGAGGTCCCGGCCCTGGTCCGGGCCGCCGATCAGTAGTCGCAATACCTGTTCGGGAATTCCGGCCTCGTGGAAACAGCGGACCAGCATTTCGCCGGTCGCTGGGGTTTTCTCCGAAGGTTTGAACACGATCGCATTGCCGGCGATCAGCGCGGGGACGATATGGCCATTCGGCAGGTGCGCTGGAAAATTGTACGGGCCGAGCACCGCCAGCACGCCATGAGGCTTGTGACGAACCGCGACCTTGTTTCCGAGCGCGGCTTCCATTCTCCGTTGTGGAGTCCGCTCTGCGTAGGCGTCGATGGAGATGTCGACCTTGTTGACGACTGCGCCGACCTCGGTCTTCGCTTCCCAGAGTGGCTTGCCCGTTTCCCGTGCGATCAACTCGGCAAACTCATTCTCTTTCTTGCGGACGACGTTCGCGAAGCGCCGCATCGCTTCAATGCGATAGGCGTTCGAATGGGCTGCCCATTCGGGCCAGGCAGCGCGCGCAGCCGCGACTTCGACAGCGGCTTCGCCGATTTTGCCGGACCAAAGCTTTTTGCCAGTCGAAGGCTCGGTGGAAACCAGCTCTCCCGCGGCCGGTCTACGCTCCACCGGTTCAGATTCGTCCTTAGCCTGCCGGTGCATCCTGCTCTACTGCCCCACCCATTCTCCGCAAGGCCTTAACCTTGTCTGTGAACCGCTGCCAGTTATCCTGTTCGTCAATGGCCGACCAGATGGCCTCGACTTCATCGATATGCATGGAACAGGGTTCGTCGTCCGACCAGTAAGGGTGCGTCTTTGGCGCTTCGCGTCCCTTGAGCTGCTGCGCGAGTTCACGGAATTCGTCGGCCGGATAATTTTTTACGCCGGGGTCGTGGCCGCCGCGCCAGTCGAAGAAGATGCGGTCGATCGGCTGAGCCCTGGTCGCTAGAGCGCGGATCAAGGCTCCGGCGATCTCGCGATCATTTCCACCGCTCGCAATTCCGAGGCGCCGAAGCAGCGCATTGACCAACGAATGTTGAAATCGATCGCTCCAGCCCGCAAGCATCTCCGAGAGCGAAGGGGCATCCGCGAACAGCGAGAGGCAGCCCGCCAGCTGGGCCAGGTCCCAGTGGATCGCTTCGGGCTGCCGCCCGAAAGCGTAGAGACCATAATGATCGAAATAGGCAGCGGTGAAATTCGGGTCCCAGTAGGGTGTGAAGCGCCAGGGACCGTAATCAAAGCTCTCGCCGGTGATGTTAATATTGTCGCTGTTGAGCACTCCATGCACGAACCCCGCCGCGAGGTAGGATGCGGCAAGGTTCGCCGTGGCAGCGCTCACGAGTTCGAACAGGCGAAGGCCGTTTCCAGCATCGTCGTCGGAAGGCTGCTCCAGGTAGAGCTGCTCCCGGCAATAACGGGTCAGCTTCTTGAGGTTCTCGACATCGCCGTAGAAGGCCAGCCTCTGGCATGTGCCGGTACGAATGTGG
>Ga0163162_10000907_pt1 | contig 27535 bp, 22 predicted proteins | sample S55metaG_FD_115310 | JGI IMG/M metagenome (GOLD analysis project Ga0163162, IMG submission 115310) | Switchgrass rhizosphere microbial communities from Kellogg Biological Station, Michigan, USA - S5-5 metaG | ecosystem: Host-associated > Plants > Roots > Rhizosphere > Soil | place: USA... | reverse complement strand
TGGATGTCCTGATTGTGGGAGCCGGCCCCAGCGGCTCGACAGCGGCTACGACGTTAGCGAAAATGGGGCATTCCGTCGCGATGATCGACAAAGAGATTTTTCCAAGGCACAAGACTTGTGCCAGCTGGATCAACGCACTCGCGTTCTCCCGATTGGACTACCTCAATGTCGAACTCGCGAGTCTCGTGGACTGCCCATTCTACGGTATCCGTTTTTACAATGAGTCCATGTCCCGTCAGAGCACATATTCCGAACGGACGCCCTCCGGATATCTGACGCTGCGTTCGAAGTTTGATCACGGCCTTGCAAATATTGCGGTCAAGGCCGGTACCGTCGTGCATCAGGGCGTTCGCGCCATACGGATTGAAGAAGATCGGAATGGCGTCATGGCCAATCTCAGTGACGGGACGACGGTGAATGCACGGTTTCTGATCGGCGCCGACGGCTCGAACAGCCAGATTGCGCGATGGTCCGGATTACGGAAGAGCTGGCGACCCAATCAGTACGTGCTCTGTGCCAACGAGGACATTCCCTATTCTCCGCAGGGCATCGAACGGTTTTATGGACAAAAGGTGCCGCTCTTTGTTTCTCTGAGATTCGACGGGCTCGAGGGATACGGATGGGTTTTTCCCAAACGCGAATACATCTGCGTCGGCATCGGAGGACGTGTGGGACCTCGCGCGGACATCCGCGCGCTGCTGCAAGCATTCGTGGAACGATCGCGGGACGTGAAGCTGATTCCGTCCGATCTTCAAATTTCAAATCCCGACTACGCGCTGGATCCTGCAGGTGCCATCCACTCCATGAAATCTCTCACGAGAGGACGCACTATTCTTATTGGCGACGCTGCGGGATTTGTTTCAGGCAGTACTGGCGAGGGTATTTATCCTGGAATGGTCAGTGGAGCAATCGCCGCCGAGGTCATCCATGAAGCTCTAGCGACCGGTACGTCCGATGTTTCGGAATTCAACCAGCGCTGGCGCGGAGAACTCGGCGTCTTCCTGCGATCGCTTCCCGGTGGAGACCAAAAGCAATCGACGGTGTCGCGGATTGATCTGATTTTCAAATCAAGGCTTGTGTCTGCAATTGCCGGCCGTATCTTTCTGTATGGTGAGCCGCTCAGTGTCGGCACATTTCTGAAGTCCCTCTAACTTCGAAATCTTATGCAGGCGAAGCCAGCGCAGATTTGACATCCGAATCGATGGCTTCGGGTTTGTCGGCTGGTGCGTAACGACGTAGGGGCTCACCCTTTCGATCGATGAGGAATTTTGTGAAATTCCACTTGATGGCTTCCGTTCCAAGTATCCCGGGCTTCGCCGATTTCAAGTAACCATAAAGCGGATGTGCCTTCGCACCGTTGACATCGATCTTCGAAAACAGTGGAAACGTCACTCCGTAGTCCAGACTGCAGAAACTCAGAATTTCGCTCTCGGCCCCGGGCTCCTGTCCTCCGAACTGATTGCAGGGGAATCCCAGAATCACGAGGCCCTCATCCTTGTACTTTTCATAAAGAGCTTCCAATCCCTTGTACTGCGGAGTGAATCCGCATTTGCTGGCGACGTTGACGATCAGCAGAACTTTTCCACGGAATGCCGCAAGCGAAACTTCATTTCCGTCGATTGCCTTCGCGTTGAAGTCGTAAACAGACATTTCACGATTATGTCACTACCCTCGGAAGCGGTCGACGTCTACTTCGTGCTTCCGTACTTTGTAATTGAAGATACGCTCGGTTGTGCTCAGAAGCCGCGCGGCCTTGGCGCGATTACCTCGAGCGGTTTTCAGTGCATCCTGAACGAGATCCTTTTCGTATGCTGCGATCGCGTCGCAAAGGGATAGTCGTGGAAGTGTCCCGGATGCCTGCGCCGTTTGAAGCGTCGGCGGAAGGTGGTGTCCGTGAATCGCGCCCGAGTCGCACACAAGCACTGCGCGCTCGATCACATTTTCAAGTTCGCGGACATTGCCGGGCCAGTGATAGCTGGTGAGCATATCGATCGCCGGCGTTGTGATGCGCCGGATATCCTTTGTGTGCTCTTTTGAATACTTTTGCATGAAGTGGTCGCACAAAAGCAGCAGATCGGACTTCCGGTCTCTCAGCGGCGGGACGAATATCGAGAAGACATTCAGCCGGTAGTACAGATCCTCGCGAAACATTCCTTCTCCGATAGACTTCTCGAGGTCTTTGTTCGTTGCCGTGATCAGGCGAACATTTGAACGCAGAGTTTCCGTACCGCCGACGCGTTCGAATTCGCGCTCCTGAATCACCCTCAGCAACTTGACCTGGGTTGCGAGATTAACATCGCCAATCTCGTCAAGAAACAGAGTTCCGCCTTCCGCCAGTTCGAAGCGGCCCTTCTTTCTGGCAACAGCGCCGGTGAATGCACCCTTTTCGAATCCAAACAACTCCGCTTCAATCAGAGAATCCGGCAGTGCCGCACAACTGACTTTGACGAACGGTTTCTTGGCCCGCGGCGAGTTGTAATGCAGCGCGTGGGCGATCAGTTCCTTGCCGGTGCCGGATTCGCCACGAATCAGAACCGTTGTGTTGGTATTCGCGACCTGCACGATTTGTTCGTAGACCTGACGCATCGGCCCGGCAGTTCCAATGATATTCGTGAATTCGTAGCGTTCCTTCAATTCGCCCAGGAGATGGGAATTCTCATCCATCAGCCGGCGGCGTTCATCGTCGACCAGATAATCCGATTTGACTGCCTGCGCCATCATCGCAGCAACGACGCGAAGACAACTGAGATCTGCCTCGTAGGGACGATCCGCCTCGAACCGGAGATCCACTCCCAGTGCGCCAACAGGCCTGTTGCTGACAAAAAAAGGAACGCAGATGAATGTGACATCATTCTTCTCGAGATCCTTGCGCTGTCCAGCGCGATTCAGAAACATCGGCTCCCGGCTGACCTGAGGTACGACAATGGGTTTGCCGCTTTCCACGACTTTTCCCGTAATGCCTTCACCCAACCGATAGCGGACACTGCGAGCGGCATCGACCAGGCCGATGGAAGATTCCACGCGGATCTCGCCCGACTGCCGGTCCAGCACGGTCACCGTACCGCGGATGACGCCATGGTGCCGCTCGAGGACTTCGAGCACTCTCTGAAATGCCAGGCGAGAAGAAAGAGCGGCCGAAAGCGCTGTTCCAATCTCCATCAGTGTCGCGAGATGCTTGTTCGAGGCTGGTTTTATATAAGACAGATTCGTTGCCACGATCAATTCCACCTTCCAAAAAGGGCGCCCAAATAAAAAACGTCCAAAACAGGCCGCCAGTGCGGTTTGCTTTGGACGTCAGTGTCCAGGAAAGAAATTTTCGATGCCGAGCGGCGCCTCACCGGTCGTTGTGATGCGCCTGCTGTTATGACGCCGGCTGGTTCATTATCAGCGGGTGTTGGATGGCTGTCAACCCTTCAAATCTGATAGTTCAGTGGTGTTTCCGAAGGATCTGCAATGAAAACTCGAACGAGGCGCGGCTTCACAAAAACCGATTCACCGGTTTTCAATTCCAGTTCTCGCAGCTTTTCCCGAGTGATCTCGGCTTCCAGAATGTCTTCGCTCTCGGTCCGTTTCAACCGAAGTTTCACGTTGGGTCCCACTGCCTGAATTTGAAGGATAACTGCGCTGAGCGAATCATTCCCGCTTCGCTCGCGCGATAGTTCCAACTCGTGTGGGCGGGAATATCCCACCGCCGGCGAGTCTGAAGCGTTCCGGTATTCCGGGGTGTCCACTTCAAAGTCACCAACGGTCGCTTTGCCTTCCTTGACGCGGCCGTGGAAGAGATTCACGTTTCCGAGAAAGCTGTAAACAAACGGATTTGCCGGGTTGTCGTAGACGTTCTGCGGCGTTCCAACCTGCTCGATGCGGCCTGAATCCAGGATGGCGACACGATCCGATACTTCAAGGGCTTCCTCCTGGTCATGGGTTACGAAAACGCAGGAAACGTTGATTTCGTCATGCAACCGCCGCAGCCAGGTCCGAAGTTCTCGCCGGACTCGGGCGTCGAGTGCGCCAAAGGGTTCATCCAGCAGAAGAACTTTAGGCTCCACTGCCAGAGCCCTGGCCAGCGCGATTCGCTGCCGCTGTCCACCGGAAAGCTGAGCCGGATATCGCTGGGCGACCCAATCCAGCTGAACAAGCTTGAGCAGTGTCATGACACGATCGCGAATATCTGCTTTGGATTTCCGAATGCTCTTCGGCTGCACGCGAAGTCCAAACGCGACATTTTCCATGACGGTCATGTGACGGAATAACGCGTAGTGCTGAAATACAAATCCGACGCCGCGATCGCCCGCCCCGCGGTTTGTGGCATCGTCGCCATTGAGCAGGATCGAGCCCGTGTCCGGAGTATCGAGACCGGCGATGATGCGAAGCAGAGTCGTCTTTCCCGATCCCGAAGGTCCCAGCAACGCGACGAGTTCCGCGTCCCCAACGGAAAGACTGACATTCTTCAATGCTTCAAAAGTGCCGAATGTCTTCGAGACACTCTTGATATCAATGCTCATTCAGAAATTTTCCATTCCACGATCTTCTTGAGGGCCAAAGTAACAATCGCCATCAATGTCAGCAGCGATGCGACTGCAAAAGCCCCGACGAAATTGTACTCGTTGTAGAGAATTTCGACATGAAGAGGAATCGTATTGGTCTGCCCTCGGATGTGCCCGGAAACAACGGCGACCGCTCCAAACTCGCCCATAGCCCGAGCTGTACAAAGAATAATTCCATACATCAGGCTCCATCGGATGTTCGGCAAAGTGACTCGAAAGAAAGTCTGCAGCCCCGTTGCACCAAGTACCAGCGCGGCTTCCTCTTCTTCACGGCCCTGAGCCTGCATGTGCGGAATCAGTTCACGTGCCACGAAGGGAACCGTCACGAACATGGTGGCAAGGATGATGCCGGGAACCGCGAAAATGATGCGGATGTCGTGTTCCGCCAGCCATGGTCCAATCCAGCCCTGAGCGCCAAACATCAGGACGAAGATCAGTCCGGAGATGATTGGCGAAACCGCAAACGGAATATCCACGAGCGTGACCAGGATATTCTTTCCGATGAAGTCAAATTTCGTAATCGACCAGGCCGCAGCAACTCCAAATAGCGTATTCACCGGAACCGCGATCGCGACTGCCATCAGTGACAGGTAGATCGATGACAGGGCATCGGGTTCAACGATTGCAGCTCTGTAGGCATCCCATCCTTTATCAAATGCCTCGATGAATACCGTCAGCAACGGAGTGACCAGGAAGAATGCGAGGAACAGGAGTGCGGATCCGATTAATAAATAACGAACGATGGGGTTTTCAGAGTGGGCTCTCGCCCGCTGTTGAGATGACTCCATCAGACCGCTTCCTGAAAACGTCTGGTTCTTGCCTGGAGCAGGTTGATTCCGAGCAGCAGCGCGAAAGAGATGACCAGCATGACGACGGCGATTGCCGTTGCTCCGGCAGAATCGTACTGCTCCAGTTTCGTATTGATCAGCAGGGAAGTGATCTGAGTATTCGGTAAATTTCCCGAAATGAAAACAACCGATCCGTATTCCCCAAGTCCTCGTGCAAATGCCAGAGCAAACCCTGTCAGCAGAGCGGGCAGAATTGTGGGAACAATCACCAGACGAAATGTCTGCCAGCGGGTGGCGCCGAGACTTCGCGCGGCCTCTTCAATTTCTTTGTCCAGATCCTCCAGCACGGGTTGAACATTTCGGACAACGAACGGCAAGCCGACAAACATCAGCGCGACGACGATTCCGAGCGGAGTAAAGGCAACTTTTATACCAATTGGTTCCAGGTATCGGCCAAACCAGCCATTCTGGGAATAGATTGCAGTCAGTGCAATCCCTGCAACTGCCGTGGGCAAAGCAAATGGAAGGTCCACAAGAGCATCGACGATTCTTTTTAAAGGGAATTCGTAGCGCGCAAGCACCCACGCGACAAGAAGCCCAAACATCGCGTTGAGACAGGCGCTGATAAAAGATGTACCCAGTGTGAGTCTGTACGATGCCATCAACCGTGGTGCAGTAATCGTTGTCCAGAATTGCGACCAATCCACGGAAGCGGCCTTCAGGAAGACCGCGCTCAGTGGAATGAGAACCACGAGACTCATGTAAGTCATCGTGAATCCGGTGGAGATGCCGAATCCCGGAAGGATATTGCGTTTCGTCTTCATCCGTGGATTCGGCAATAGAGGCTACTTGTATATCTGGTCAAAGGTTCCGCCATCGTCAAAGTGTTTCTTCTGGGCTTTCTGCCATCCGCCGGAAAGTTCATCGATGGTGAACATCTTCACGGTCGGAAACCGATTGGCATATTTGTCCGATACCGTTTTCAACCGCGGACGGAAGTAGTGCTTTGCGGCGATCTCCTGACCTTCCGGAGTGTAAAGGAAATCGAGGTACGCTTTGGCAACTACCGACGTCCCCCTCTTGTTCGCGACTTTGTCGATGACCGCGACCGGCGGTTCGGCAAGGATGCTGACCGAGGGTACGACGATTTCGACTTTATCTTTTCCGGCAGTGTCCACCGCAAGATAAGCCTCATTTTCCCAGGCAATCAGCACGTCACCGATACCCCGCTGGATGAAGGTGGTCGTCGATCCTCGAGCACCGGTATCCAGGACCGGAACGTTTTTGAAAAGCTGTCTTTCAAATTCGAGGGCTTTGGCTTCGCTATTGGAATTCTGCTGCAAGGCATAACCCCACGCCGCAAGGTAATTCCATCGCGCACCACCCGACGTTTTGGGATTCGGAGTAATGACGGAGATCCCTGGCCGAACAAGGTCATTCCAATCTTTGATCTTCTTCGGATTGCCTTTTCGAACCAGGAACACAATGGTCGAGGTGTACGGCGAACTATTATTCGGCAGACGGGTTTGCCAGTTTGCCGGCAGGAAATTGGCTTTTTGCGAGATGGCATCAATGTCGTAGGCCAGCGCAAGAGTCACAACGTCGGCCTGAAGGCCATCGATGACCGAACGCGCCTGCTTTCCTGATCCGTCGTGGGATTGGCTGATTGTCACGTTGTCCCCGGTCCTGGTCTTCCAGGCTTTCGCGAAAGCGGCGTTGATTTCAACGTAAAACTCGCGCGTTGGATCGTAGGAAACGTTCATCAATTTGATATCTGCAGAATGAAGTACGCCTGCTGTAAGAGCGAAGGTCAGTGCGAGTGCAGCGATGGATTTTCGGGTAAAGAATGACATGGATAACTCCTTAAAATGAGACTTGAAAGCGGCTCAGGATGCCCCTTTCGGTAACACGGTTGCCTTCCGCACTGCCGTAAGTGAAGCGCGTTTGTTCATAGTTGAAGACGAACTTCGCATTGCGGTTGAGATACCAGTTCGCACCTGCAACCCATTCGCGAGCCAGATGGACGGAGCTTGCAGGGTTGGCAAATCCAAGATCGAAGGCGGACTGGTCGAATTTGAGTTCTCCAACCCGTGCCGAAAGCTCAATAGCGCCTGTACCATGTGTCGACCGATCGAATGGTGAGAGCGGAGAAATCGATTTGTAGGATTTGTTTTCTCCGGTTAGAAAATACGATCCAGCCACCTGCCATGCCCTGTTGGTGATTGTCTCCGCGACTGCCGCTTTCCGAAGGTCCTGGGCAGATGCCGTGTATTCGGCAAGAACGCCAAAGGGTCCGACATAGTAGTAAGCCTGTGGACCATACCGCTGGCGGTCCCCGTCGGCAATCACACCGGCGGAGTAGCTGAATATCGTCGATTGGCCAATGGTCTTATAGGTCGGGAGCGCGGCACCGGACTGGCGCCCGTGGGATGCCGCAAGCCCAAACCCAAGACCGCTGAACTTGTGGGATGTCCCCTTGTTTAGGAAGGGTTGAACAAAGACTCTGGCGACGCCGTCCTTAGCATCATTGGAATCGAAGTCGATAATTCCACCATCGACGACGCCATTCGTGACGGCAACGGAGTAGCTGAACGTGCCGCCGGCCAGATCTCCATAGAGTTGCACGCCTTCATCGCGATTGGGGGCCAGGGCAGTCGGAAACCCGCGGTCCACGAAGGTGATATCCGCAGCGGACTGCAAACGCTCCAGTCCAAATGGAGATTTGAATTTTCCAAAACGGAAGGATGCTTTCTTCCAATAGCGCAGGTCCGCATATGCTTCCTGAACGACGACATTTCCGCCCCCGAAATCCGTCATGATGCGGAAGTCGATGTTTTTGTATACCGTGCCCTGAATGATCGGGCGAATTCGACGCAGTACGAATGTGCTCGTATCAATTTGGTCCGGGCCCACAAAGAACCGGCCATCCGCCTGGATGTAGCCGCCCAGTCGAAGCTGAAAATTATTGTCTGAAGAACGAATCGTGAAGCCATCGCGGCTCGCATCAACCGTAGCAGTGGATGCGGACTTTGCGGCGGCGGCATCCTGATCCAGTTCGCGTTGCCGGCCGACAATTCTTACCTGCTGATCGAGTGCTTCGAGTCGCTCCGCAATGTCAGCGGGTTGGTTGGTGGTTTGAATTCCGAAACGGGTTTCGATAGCGGAAAGGCGCTGTTCGATCGCAGCAAGCCGAGCTTCTGTAGGGCTCACTGGAGTTTGAGCTGAAGCTGCTGATGAAACTACGAGCAACAATGATGCAAGTCCGATCCAGTCCGTCAAAGTCGTCTTCATTGATCTTCCAGGACCCGGTCCTCCGTGTGTTCGGTCAGACCTGATGGATTGAGGTTCTTCCCTCCGCTGTGCGGTTGGGGCTCCGGGGCTGCGTCCAGACGGATGCGCTCATGGCGGTCGATCCGCACCACCTTCGAATCGTGGATCACGATTTCAATCGTGCCGAACCGAAGATTTCGCATCGCCCGAAGTATGGTTTGAGAGAATTCTTTGTCTTCCAAAACAGATTTACTCGATGTAATAAGTAGACTAATGAACCCAAAAAAAACTAAATGTGATACATGAATGCGTGTCCCGCGGTCTCCAGCACCCCATGGCTCCGTTGGAGGAGGTCGTCGAGGCTGGTGCCATCCAGGATTTCCGCCGTCCGGTCGCGGACTTCTTTCATGACGAGACGAATGCCACAGGTCGTTTCGTCAATACATTCATCGCACCGGCGATATGCGGATTGACTGACGCATGGAAGCAGCGCGATGGTTCCATCCAGGGCCCGAATGATTTCTCCGACGGAAATCAATGCCGGGGGCTTACTGAGGTAATATCCCCCTCCCTTTCCCTTCTTGCTGTGCAGGATCCCTTTGCGCTTCAATTCCAGCAGGATCAGCTCCAGAAACTTGTGCGGTATTTTTTCCTCGCTGGATAGATCGGCAATAAGAATCGGCCCACTCCCATAATCTCGGGCCAGTGCCGTGAGCGCCCGGAGTCCATATTTCGCCTTCATCGATAACATTTGATATAAGTCTATCGGCTAACTCGACAAATGGTATGGGCATCTGCCGGATCTGTCAATTGAAATCTTGCAGGTTACGTCTGGCTGGACTTTAGCAAGGTTCTCGATGCACCCGATCCCTTTTTCCGGTAAGGAGGACGCGGCAGCCGGGGGAACCGTTCGATGGCGCGCTGGAAGCATTTGTCTTCGGCCTCACGCATTGTCTTTCCGAGCGCCTTCGCAACATCCAGGGACCTTGCGGGGTCTCCTTTGCGAGCCATTTTCATTCGGCATTCGTACTGAACATTCGCACGTGATATTTCAACGTAGAGGTAATCTTCGTTTGGGAAAATGCGGACAGGCTGAGTCGTGATAAGGACGTTTTTGGGTAGTCGCGCCACGGTAAGGATCCCTCCTTTGTCTGGAAGATTCGGGATTGGAACACACTGCAATATGTTTGTAAATAGTTCGACGCAATCTCCCATCTGTTACGATATTTTTCCATGAAGAAGACATTGCGTCTTGCAATGGCGCAGATCAATGTGATTGTCGGAGACATCGAGGGCAACAGCAGAAAAATTGCGGAATGGACGGACCGCGCGATCGAACTGCAGGCAGATGTCATCACGTTTCCCGAACTTGCGTTGACGGGTTACCCTCCTGAAGACCTTCTCCTCAAACCTCAATTCATCGATGCCAATATGGCCGCGATCGCGAAACTGGCCGCGCGTACCCACGGCATTACCGCTGTAATCGGTTTTGTCGACAGAAAAGAAGATATCTATAACGCCGCCGCCGTTATCAGCAACGGCGAGCTTCGGAGTGTCTACCATAAGATGTTCCTCCCCAATTACGGGGTGTTCGATGAGTTTCGATACTTTCAGGCAGGTCGCGATTGCCCGGTTTTCAAAATTGGAGATGCGACCGTAGGGGTTAGCATTTGTGAGGACATCTGGTATGCCGACGGGCCGTTTGTTCAACAGGCTCTGTCGGGCGGCGCCGAAGTGCTGTTGAATATTTCTTCCTCTCCGTATCACGCCGGGAAAAGAATGTGGCGCGAACGAATGCTGGGTGCAAGGGCTGGAGACAACACCGTCATCGTGGCATACAACAATCTGGTTGGCGGTCAGGACGAGCTGGTATTTGACGGCGACAGCATGGTGCTGGATCAGAATGGGACGATCATTGCTCGCGGTCGGCAGTTCCGGGAAGACCTGGTGATCGTTGATCTCGATGTTGAATCCGTATTTCGGTCGAGGCTGCACGACCCTCGCCGACGGCAACAGGAAATGAATACTGTCAAGCCGGCGGCGGAGATTCCGTTTTCCCGAAAAGTGCAAAAGCGCGATCCCACACCGCGTGGCGAAACCGAAACGCCACCCCCGCTGTCTGAAGACGCGGAGATTTATGATGCGTTGGTGCTTGGCACACGGGACTACGTCCTCAAAAACGGATTCCGTAAGGTGGTTCTGGGGTTAAGCGGCGGTATCGATTCGGCGCTCACTGCCGTCATCGCGGTCGATGCCCTTGGTCCCGAAAACGTCACGGGTGTATTGATGCCATCGGAATTTTCATCGCAGGGAAGCATCAAAGACTCTGAAGAACTGGGTAAGAATCTTGGCATCGCCCTGCAGACGATACCCATTACGGATGTGTTCGAGTCCTATAAGAAGTCGCTTGAAAGTGCCTTCGAAGCGGCAAAGCCGGATGTGACCGAAGAGAATCTTCAGGCGCGCATCCGCGGCACCTTCCTCATGGCGCTCTCGAACAAGTTTGGATGGCTGGTGTTGAGTACTGGCAACAAGAGCGAGATCAGCACCGGGTACTGCACGTTGTATGGCGATATGGCCGGTGGCTTCGCCGTCCTCAAAGATGTCATGAAGACCACGGTGTACCGGCTTTCCGAACATTGCAATCGCGTCGCCTGCCGGTCTCGAATTCCGCGCGCCATCATCGACAAGCCACCGTCGGCGGAGTTGCGGCCAAACCAGCTCGACGTCGATTCGCTACCCCCCTATGATGTACTGGATCCGATACTCAAGGCGTACGTCGAGGAAGACCGCAGCTACCAGGATATGCTCGACCTCGGATTTGACGGTTCGATTGTTCAGCGCATTGTGCGACTGGTTGACGTCAACGAATACAAACGCCGGCAGGCTGCGCCCGGCGTCAAGATTACTCCGCGAGCGTTCGGGCGTGACCGGCGAATGCCGATAACCAACCGCTTTCGCTAGTTCGATCGTGACGGATTCGAAACCTGGTCGGCGGAGGCGCACAACGATGACAGAAAATGTGCGCGGGTTCCCAGGTCGCCGGTTGGACTTTCACACAGCACGGTCACATCAAATCCATCCTTTGCCAGCTGCTCCAGCTTGTATTTGATCCCACCCAGTGTCCGTGCCGCGTCGCGCGTGAGTATTTCAGGATCGTAAAGACGATCGAGCACTCCCACGACCAGGATCTGACGCGCCTGCAGATCGCGTTGAACAATTTGAAAACGAGACCAGATTTCTCCAAGTGTTTCCAGCGTACCGAGAGCTTCCGGAACAGGTTGGGATGCGGTCGTCCTTATCACATGGAGTAAACCGGCGGAATGTGGAGCACATCGGCTGATATGCGATGGCTGAAAGCAGCCGAAGGCGTCCAGGATAAGAAGAGGTTCGCCACTTTCTGTTAAGTTCGCACTGAGTTCCAGCGCCGCGTCATGAATGGAACGGTCGGAAATACAGACGCGGAATCGTCCAGGTATTGTTTCAGCCATTGCGTCCACCATTGTTTCGGCGATTGTTTCGGCCGCAGCTCCCGCGCAATTGGGTGTCATTTCAGTATTCATTTTGATTTCTCACCTTTCCCGGAATTCCCTACAAGCCGCATCACCCCAGCGACCCGGCCGGCGATGCGGAAACTTTCGGAGTCCCTGCTGGAAATCACGATGGGGCTGAATTTGGGATTTTCGGCCTTTAGCGTGATGCCGCGCTCCGTCTTGTGAAATCGTTTTACCGTAGCTTCGTCGCCGATCAGCGCAACGACAATTTCTCCTTCCTCGGCGGTGGATTGCGGGTGAACCAGCACATAATCCCCATCCAGGATGTGAGCCCCCACCATACTGTCTCCCTTCACCCGCAGCAGAAATGCTCCAGGTGCTACCCACTTCTCCGGCATTTGAAGGATGTCTTCAATATTCTCCTGGGCCAGAATGGGCAACCCCGCAGCGACGCTGCCGATAACCGGAATGCCTCCCTTACGGGCCGATTCGGATACCGCGATGGATCTGGACAGAAATCGCTGTTTTTGCAGACAACCTTTCCGCTGAAGTGCGGACAAATGGTCCTGTACGGTGGCCGGATAGATTCCAAACTTCTTGCCAATTTCCCGAACCGACGGCGGATATTGGTGCTCTTCCAGATATTTCTGAATGAAATCGAGAATGGCCTGTTGTTTTTCGGTAAGCATGTCGACCTTATACCGAACACTCGTACGGTAGTCAAGCTTTGGTTGGATTCGTGCCAAACAAGGTGCCGTGAATTTGCAGCGTGGTTCCGCACTGGTAATGGCTTTGATGCTGTTGACATTCTTGCTGATCCTGGGAACCGCATTACTGACTTCAGTCACTCTCGACGTGAAGATTGGCGAAAATTATCGATCGGACACGCAGCTGCTGTACCTGGCAGAGACGGGAATTGAGGAGGCGCGGAGTCTGCTTCGAAGTTCAGCCAGTACGCCATCCCAGCTCCTGCAATCCGCAGCTGGCTCCGACGGTCTTCTATCCGGATCGCGAGATCTGGATACGTTACTCGCCTCGACCGATGATGTTCCTTTTATAAATGGAGGAGCCCGATCCATCCCTCGGCTGGCGATCGATACTTCGGGAAAACCGGCGGGCAGGTATTACGTGTTTCTTAGAAATGATGCCGCCGACGGCATCACGGGTCTGACCGATTCCAACAAGGTGCTGACACTGTTGAGTGTGGCGATTCTCGGTGATGCCCGGAAGGTCCTGGAAGTCACCGTCAGAAAGTGGCGGTTTCCGCCATTGCCGTCATCGCTGGTCTTATTCGGATCGCCGGTTCGGTTTGTTGCAGCTGATTCCAGTTCGGAAATTTCCGGGATCGACATCACCGGGAATGGAGGCGACAAACGGTCCATCGGAGTACGGACCGCCGTGGATCAGTTGGCGATTCTTGCCAGTATTCCCGCCGGGACTGAAACGCAATACCCAGGCCGAGGGAATCCCAGCCCTCCGCCAGCAGATGTTGGTGTGATCGATGCGCTCCTGGATCCCAGGCTCCGCACTCCCGCCGGTATGGAGCGGGTCGTGGACACAATCGTTGAAAATGCTTCGGATTTGATCCGTCCTGGATGGAGCGGAACAACGGTGCTGGGTAATATCGGAACCACCACCGATTATCGAATTGCTGTCGTGAATGGAGATTGCGTCCTGGGATCGGGCACAGGATTTGGAATTCTGCTGGTGCGAGGCAATCTGTCGGTGACCGGCAGTTACCGCTGGAACGGACTTGTCCTTGTCATCGGTCAGGGTTCGATTGCTGCTGTTGGCCCCGCTATCGGTACGATCTCCGGCAGTGTGCTTATCGCGCGAACTCGCGCGGATGATCGAAGTCCTGTAAACGAACTCGGCACAATGCTAACGGCGCCGGGCTCCAGCGAAGCGGACTTCGGCGCGAGCGGAAGCAGTCTTCGACTGGAGAATCCGGGCGAGGCGAATCTGGACCTCGTGAATCAGAAGTTTCCCTTCTTGCCGATCGCTATTCGAGAGTTTTAGCTTCGAGACTTCCGTGTGCCTTCCGGGTCTTCAAACAGGTACTTCACCCGGCTCTTATAGATGAAAAGATTGGGCAGGACGTTGCGCGTGATGCGAATGATGTCTTTATCGTAATACTCAATCCATCCACGCACCTCTTCACCATCGATCAGTTTCACAACAACAGGAGTCTTGTTTTTCGAAAGTTTGTCGATGTATTCGGTTTCGCGGAATGTCGTTTCCGGTGCGGCCTGCCAGCGATCGCGGCGGCTGGTAAATTCGGGCGGTGTTCGTGTAACCATCCTCAGAGTATGGGGAATTTGGCACGGCGAGGCAAGAGTCTCCGATTCGCGAATGCTAAGATCCTTTCGTGAAAATAGAAGCGCTGTTGTTTGATATGGGCAAGGTGATTCTCGATTTCAATTTTGAACTCGGGATGGAAAAGCTCGCCGGCAAGTGCGGACTTCCGCCCGAAGAGTTCAAGAAGGTTCTTTTTAACAAGGATTGGATCCGACCCTATGAGCGCGGCGAGATTTCGACCGCCGATTACCACCGGTATCTCTGCGAAACCGGCCAGCTTCGAATGGATCTCGCGGATTTCCACCAATCGTGGTCTTCCGTGTTTCTCCCCGATCTTCTGGTTCCCGAATCCCTTCTCGCGGATCTGCGCCAGCGCTATCCACTGATTCTTGTCTCCAATACGAACGAATCCCACGTCCATTACATTGAGAAGCACTACTCGGTGCTTCAGTATTTCAATGTGAAAATTTTTTCACACGTCGTGGGTTCTCTCAAACCGGACCGAAAGATTTACGAAGCCGCAATCGCAGCTTCGGGAAAGCCCCCTGGGGCATTGTTTTTTACCGATGATCGTGAAGAAAACATCAGGGCCGCCGAAGACTTTGGGATTCGAGCGCACCGGTTCACAACGGTTTCACGTCTGGTTGCGGCGCTTCGCTTCCACGGCGTGGAGGTCTCTCAGTCATTCACCTGATCTTTTTACATTCTTTTGCAGAAGTGAAAGGCGATCCATGACAGAACGTAATAACAGGCAAAACGAGCCGAGTATCTTTGAAATGTGGGAATCTTTCAGTGTATCCGCATGGATTTTTCTCAGGTAGAATGTCGCGGGAAATCAGAAAACGAAGAAAGTAATGCTGCTGTTTCAGCAGTCGGCCATAAGTTTAATGAGCATTTTTGAGTTCTTTTTCAAATACAAGCCCATCGTTTATCAGAAGGGCCGACTGGCCTTCCAGCTGTTGGGATCAAAGTGGTGGTTTCTGCCGGCGGCCGCGCTCGCCATTGTTGCCGCTTACTTGTTTTATCGCGCCGTCACGGGTGAAAAACGGTCTCCATGGCTGATCGTTTTGCGGGCCGTAACACTGGCCGTTCTGCTATTCATGTTCCTTCGGCCGGTGTTGAATATTTCGACCGTATTGCCTCAGGACAGCTACCTTGCGGTGGTCATCGATAACTCCGAGAGCATGACCATCAAGGACGACGGCAAAACTCCCCGTTCCGAGCTATTGAATAAGCAGCTGGCCGAAACCAGTCTGATCAAGAGACTCACTGAGAAATTCAAAGTCCGGCTGTATCGATTCGACAAAGACGCCGAGCGCACCGATAAACTGGAGAACCTGACCTTCGGCGGCAAGAGCACGCGAATCGAATCGGTTACCGAACTCCTGCACGAGGAGCTCGGTACGGTTCCTCTTTCCGGCGTGGTTCTAATCACGGATGGAGCCGATAACGGATCTCAGCAATTCTCCGAATCCCTCGCCCGTCTGGAAAGCCGCAAAATTCCTTTCTACACGATCGGCGTGGGGACGGATCAGATTTCCAAAGATGCGGAGATCCTGAAGGTCGCTGCGCCACGCGAGATGTTGAAGGATTCGACCGCAGTCGTCACGGTCTCCTTCCGAAGCCATGGGTTTGCTGGCCAGAAGGGAGTATTGAAGATCCGGGAAAGCGATGGGAAGCTCGCCAAGGCAGAAGACGTCACATTCGCTCTTGACGGAGAGATTGCGGAAAAATCGGTGGACCTGCCCGTTAAGAACGAGGGTTTTCGCGTTTTCACTTTTTCAATCGAAGCGAAAGATGATCGGATCGCGGAGAATAATCAACTGGATGCGTTGATCACAGTACGCAACGACCACCCGAAGATTCTCTATATCGAAGGCGAACCACGCTGGGAGTACAAATACCTGCGGCGTGCCATTGAAGACGACAAGAATCTCCAATTGGTTTCAATGCTGCGGGAGTCTCAGAACAAATGGATTGTTCAGGGCGGGGTGGACGACAACGACAAGAAGCTGTCTCAGGACGCTAAAGATGGCGGCGGATTTCCAAAAAAGAAGGAAGACCTTTATCAATATAAAGGGCTGATCTTCGGCAGCATCGAAGCCCCGTTCTTTACACAGGATCAGCAGGACATGGTTGTCGACTTTGTCAACAACCGCGGTGGCGGTTTTCTGATGCTTGGCGGAAAGAATTCGTTTTCCGGTGGTCATTACCAGACAAGTTCGATCGCCGATATTCTTCCCGTGGAGTTGCCATCCGATAAACTCAATATATTTCAGATCGTCAAACTGATGCTGACCGATGCCGGCAAGAGCAACACGCTGACGAAGCTGTCTCCCGAAGCAGAAGCAAACGCCAAGACGTGGGCGGACCTGCCGGCCCTGGGAGATTTCAATAAGACCCTTGATGCAAAGGCAGGAGCAGTTGTGCTGGCAAAGGGGCAGGCCGAGGGTGGCTTGAGTCCCACACTGTTGGCCTATCAGCGGTATGGCCGAGGCCGTTCCATGGCATTCATGAGTGGTACGAGCTGGCACTGGCAGATGGAACTGGATCACAAGGATCAGACTCACGAAATGTTCTGGAAGCAGGTATTACGCTGGATGGTCAATTCGACACCCGATCCGGTGACAATTACTTCGGATAAGGATACTTATCTGCCCGGTGAGTCCGTCAACCTCTCGGCGGATGTTGCCGACAAGGCCTTCAATCGAATGAACAACGCGCGTGCCGTTGTGAAAGTCACCGATCCGACTGGAGTGGTTCAGACGCTGCCGATGGACTGGGGTGGTTCCGAGGATGGCACCTATCGTGCACAGGTTCGAACGGGGCCGGAAGGTGTCTATCAGGTGAATATCGAAGCGGCGGCGGGCGAAACCCCACTGGGTACCAACAAAAGTGCATTCCAGGTGAAAAACAGGCCGGTCGAGTTCTATAACGCCTCACTGGATGCGAACTCCTTGAAGTCCATTGCCGGACAGACCGGCGGCCGCTATTACCCTCTTTCAAAGATGGGCGATGTTCCCGACGATGCGATTTATGTGGAAGGGGAGTCGTCTTTCGTCGAGCAGAAAGAACTCTGGGATGTGCCCGCGCTGTTTATGCTCCTGTGCGCTTCGCTCGGCGGCGAGTGGCTGCTGCGAAAAGTAAAGGGACTGGCATGAAACTTCGAATTCTTCTCGCCATGCTGCTATTCCCGATTCTTGCACATGCGGAATCCAGCGCGCTGATTATCAGCGGCGCACCTGGCGATGAAGAACACACGAAAAAGTACACGGCATGGACGGAATCGACACGTCTCGTTCTCGTTGGCGAGATGGGTTTTCTTCCGAACCGTGTGATCGTGTTGAGCAATGAAAAGGCCACCCAGGCGGAAATCAAGGATGCGTTTGCGAAGTTAAAAGATCAGCTGAAGCCAGGCGATTCTTTTTTCCTCTTCCTGATCGGTCACGGCAGCTACGACGGTCTGGAGTACAAGTTCAATAACGTCGGGCCGGACCTGACGGGATCCGATTTCGGCAAGCTGCTTGCCACACTCAGCGCCTCACGTATTGTCGTCGTGAACAGCACGAGTAACAGCGGCGGAGCGATCGAATCCCTGGCGGGGAAGAATCGGATGATCGTCAGTGCGACAAAGACAGGCTTTGAAGGCAACGATACGGTCTTCTATGAATATTTTCTGGCTGGCCTCCAGAAATCTGCAGCCGACGAAAACAAGGATCAAAAGATATCTGTCTGGGAAGCGTTTAAATTCGCGGTCGACGGTGTGGACCGCTTCTATAAGGATGCGGGGCGAATCGCCACCGAACATCCTCAGATTTCCGACAATGGGTCTCCGATGACTGGCGTGGTCCCGAACGCACCCGTCATGGCGAACTTGACATCTTTCAACGTGGACCGGCCGGTGACCGTGGCGGACGCGAAATTGCAGGCTCTGCTGGACGACCAGAAGCAGATCCAGCAGAAGATCGAATCCCTTCAAATCAACAAAGCCTCAATGTCGCCGGCAGACTTTGATAAGCAAATTGAAGATCTGATTCTTCAGCTCGCTCAAAAGACGCAGCAGGTCGAAGAGCAGCGGAAGATATCGGGGAAATGAAGGCGAAAACGATGAAAAAGATTGCAGGAATCGTGATTCTCGCCATCCTTCCGCTTTTGCTCCTCAATGACGGCGCATTTGGTCAGGCGGGTCCGGCGGAAGCCGTCGCACTTGCACGCAAGGGCGACTACGTTGCGGCGTCGACCGCGCTCGAGAGAATTGTCAACGGTGGGAATGTTATGCCTGCCGTCGTCGAAGGTCTCTACTACTCCTGGATTCGCAAGGGCGAGTATCTGAAGGCTCGAAATCAGTTTGACGCGTGGTCGAAGTCCAACCCCAACGCCGCTCCCATTCGACTTGCGGCGGCCCGCGCCAATCGAGTGACGGGCAACTACGCCGCCGCCTTAACCCATTTGAACGCCATCCAGGGCAGCGCGGATGTAGGTCTTGCGGCGCGAAACGAAAAGGCCGAGGTTCTCGTCGACACCGGAAAGCGTGAAGAGGCCGATGTCATCTATAAGAAGGTGATCGATGATTATCAAAAAGGCCTGCTGAAACGGAACGCCGATCAACTTTTTATCGCCCGCGCTCTTTGGGCAACCGGCAATTACTACGATGCGAATGAAACCTTCAAGCTGATCAAGCGTATCGATCCTCAAAATGCCGAAGCAATGGTGGCATGGGGCGATCTGCTCGCATACAGCACCAACGAGGCGGATGCCGTTTTGAGTTACGAAGACGCTTTGGCGGTAGACCCCAACATGCCGGAAGCTCTGCTCGGTATGGCGCGCAACCTGCCGGAGGATCCGGAGAATGCCGAGGCGGCATTCAAGCGGGCAATGGAAGTGAATCCAAACTCGATTGAGGGCCACCTTTTGGAAGCGGCGCAGGAACTCGACTCGGAAGATTACGCCAAGGTGCTGGTTTCCGTCGATAAGGCCCTTGCCATCAATCCACAGTCGGTGGATGCATTAAGTCTTGTTGCCACGGTTCACTATGTCCGCGGTGAAACCGACGAATTCAAGAAGAGCGTCGACAAAGTTCTTGCGATCAATCCCCAGGCCAGCGGTTTGTATTACACGATTGCCAGCAGCTGCGTGTCCTTGCGACTGTATAAAGAGGCTGTCGACTTCGCGCAGAAAGCGGTCGAGCTGAATCCACGCGACTGGCAGGCGATGAGCGTACTCGGGGTCAACCTGCTCCGCATCGGAAGAGAAGAGGAAGGCATTGCCACCCTCATGCGAGTGAATACGGCCGATCCTTATGATGTTCCGACATTGAATTCCCTTCGATTGACGGATACCTGGAAGGATTACGACATTATTTCGACCGAGCATTTCCGCATCAAGCTGAACAAGAAGGAAAGCGGAGCTTTAAAACCATACGTCACCGACCTGCTCGAGAAGGCCTACAAAACACTCTCTGTGAAATATGGCTTCACACCGGAAGGTCCGATCGGGTTTGAAATGTATCCCAATCATGACGACTTTGCCGTACGTACTCTCGGATTGCCGGGACTCGGCGCGTTGGGCGTCTGTTTCGGGAAGCTGGTCGTGATGGATTCTCCGTCGGCGCGCAAACCGGATGAGTTCAACTGGGGAAGCACGCTCTGGCATGAGTTCACGCACGTCATTACGTTGCAGATTACCAATCACAAGATCCCTCGCTGGTTCTCCGAAGGCCTTTCGGTTTACGAAGAACGCAAGGCGTATCCCGGCTGGGGCGATGACATGAAGCTGCAGTATCTCCAGGCGATCAAGGGGAAGAAGCTTTTACCCATTGCGGATCTGAACAAGGGATTCTTCGATAACCGCATCATGGTGTCTTATTACCAGGCGTCGCTGGTTGCGGACTACATCGAGGGCAAGTGGGGATTTCCGGCGATTCAGAAGATGCTCCTGCTCTACAAGGCGGGGAAAGGGACTGCCGATGTATTTAAAGAAGCGCTCAACGTCAGCCTGGAAGGGTTCGATGCGGAATTCCTGAAATGGATTGAGGCAAAAGCCGAGCCTGTCAACCCGGATCAATATCGCAAGCTGTACGTGGAAGGTTCGATGGCCCTCGAGGACGGGGATGCAGACAAGGCCATTAAATCTCTGACCAGCGCGGTTCAGATGTATCCGGAGTATTCCGATGAGGGGAATGCCTATGAGCCTCTGATTCACGCCTACATCAAGAAAGGCGACAAGCCGGGCGCCATTGAGACATTGAAGCAGTACATGACATATTCGGAGACGAGTTTTACTTCCTACGTCATGCTCAGTCAGCTTCTGCAAGAGGCCGGGGATACCGCGGGCGCCGCGAAGTCCATGGAAGGCGCCATGTATGTTCGGCCGATGGATCTTTCCGGTCATGAAAAGCTTGGCATATTGCTGTTGGGACTCAAGCAATATCCGGCGGCCGCGCGTGAATATGAAACGCTGCTTGCATTGAATACAACGGACAGGGCAGGCGCTTATTTTCACCTTGCCGAAGCAAGGCTCGGCGAAGGAAAAAAAGACGAAGCATACAAGAACGTCATGGAATCCCTGAAGATTGCACCGTCATATGGACCAGCATTGGCACTCTTATTAAAAACGAAGTGAGGTAATCGTGGAACTAACCGTAGAGCAGAAGAAGGATCTTGAAACCGTTGAACGCTTCCATGTCGAAATCAAGCGGATCGACACTGAAATACGCAAAATTATAGTCGGACAGGATAATGTCGTCGATCAAGTCATGATGTCGATGCTCAGCGGTGGAAATTCCATCATTACCGGCGTGCCAGGACTGGCGAAGACTCTGCTGATTGCAACGATTGCCAAAGTGCTGACCCTCGACTTCAAGCGCATCCAGTTCACACCGGACCTGATGCCTGCCGATATCACGGGAACGGAAATCATCGAAGAAAGTAAAGTCACCGGAAAACGCGAACGCATCTTCGTCAAGGGACCGATTTTTTCCAATATCGTGCTCGCCGACGAAATCAATCGAACGCCGCCCAAAACACAATCTGCGCTTCTGGAAGCCATGCAGGAACGTTCGGTCACGATTGAGGGTCATACATATCCACTCGAACCGCCATTTTATGTCCTGGCCACACAGAACCCCATTGAACTGGAAGGAACTTATCCGTTGCCCGAAGCGCAGCTGGACCGTTTCATGTTCAACATCATCATTGGATATCTTTCCGAAGAGGACGAGATCAAGGTTGTGAATCAGACCACCGCCATGCGGACGGTGGAATTCCAGAAGACCATCGGGGGACCGGAGATTATCGAATTCCAGAAGCTCGTGCGGAGAATGCCTGTCGCGGAATCCGTGACCCGCTACGCCGTTCAGCTGGCACGTACCAGCCGTCCATCGGGCGAAAATCCTCCGGATTTCGTGAAGCAGTATGTCAACTACGGCGCCAGTCTGCGTGCCTCGCAATTCCTGATTCTCGGCGCAAAGGCGTGTGCCCTGATGAAGGGCCGTTACAACGTGGCCGTCGAAGATATTCAGATGCTGGCATACCCGGTCTTTCGTCACCGGATTCTATGTAATTTCCATGCGGAGTCCGAGGGCATTACGTCGGAAACCATCATCAAGAAATTGCTCGAGACGGTTCCGGTTCCGAAATCGGGCGTCAAAGACTAAACGGTAAGGGAAGGTAAGAGTTTGAGCACTCCAATCGTCGACGGCCCAAAAAATCGATTTATCGATCCCAAGGTTCTGATGCGTATTCAGAACCTGGAGCTCACGGCACGCACGGTCGTGGAAGGATTCGTTTCCGGGCTTCATCAATCCCCATATCTGGGATTCAGCGTCGATTTTGCCGAATATCGCACCTACCAGCCGGGCGACGAACTCAAGCGCATCGACTGGAATGTGTTTGCGCGCTCCGACAAGCTGTACGTCAAGCTGTATGAAGGTGAGACCAACACGCGGGTCCTGATTCTTCTCGATATGAGCGGGTCGATGTCGTACGGCTCGGGGGACGTCAAGAAGATCGATTACGGCAAGATTCTCGCCGCGTGCCTGTCGTACTTCGCATATCACCAGCGAGATGGAGTTGGCCTGGTGACGTTCGATTCCGAGATTCGAGCGCATATTCCCGCAGCCCGGCGAACCGGCCAGTTATCGAACATTTTCAAGGAAATCGATCATGCGGAGGCATCGAAGGAAACGGCGTTCAAAAAGCCACTGCGCTATCTGGCCGAGATTCTGAACCGGCGGGGGATCATCGTCGTGATTTCAGATTTCTACGACGAGCCGTCCAGCATCATTGCGGGCCTGAAGGCACTCAAGTCCAAAGGAAACGACATCATGGCCTTCCATATCATGGACGACTACGAGTTGACCTTTCCATTTGAAGACATGGCGCAGTTCGAGGACCTCGAGACTTTGAAAAAGATGCACGTGATTCCGGAGTATCTGAGACCCCAGTATCTTTCGATACTCAATCAGCACATTGCAGAACTCAAGAAAGGGCTCAGCGGAGCCCAGATTGATTACACATTGATGAATACGTCCAAACCGCTGGACGCGGGTTTATTCGCGTACCTGGCAGCGCGGGCCAGCAGCGTCTGAGATCGATTTATATATGTCGTTTTTGAATCCATTCTTCCTGTTCGGCGCGGTTGCACTGGCGGTACCGGTGCTGATTCACCTCGTGCGCCGAGAGAAATCTGAAGTTGTCCGCTTCAGTTCCCTGATGTTTCTGCTGAAGGTGCCAAAACGATCGGTGCGTCAGCAGAAACTCAAGAACCTGCTGCTGATGGTGCTGAGGCTGTTGATCCTCGCGCTGCTTGTTGCCGCTTTTATGCGTCCCTATATGGCGAACAGCCCTTTGGCCGCGATTACGGGACAGAGTCAGGGTGTGGTGATGCTGCTCGACAATTCCTACAGCATGCGTTACGGCACCAACTTTGACAGGATGAAAACCGAGGCTGAAAAACGAATCAACGCTCTGGGTGCCAACGACCGGATGACACTGATCGTCTTTAATAATAACGCGAGCGTTCTGGATCGCCCGACTTCCGACAAGAGTGAATTGAAGGCGAGAGTGTCTTCGATCGAACCGTCGTTTGGCGGCACCCGATACTACGAAGCTTTTGTCGCCGCGGACCGTGCCCTGCAGCAGTTCACAGGTATGAAGAGACAGCTCATCATGATTTCCGATTTCCAGAGGGCCGGATGGAATCGATCGAGCCGTGAAAATGTCATTGCCAAGGACGTCAAGACCGAGATGGTCAATCTGGGCGTCGAGAATTCCACAAATGTCGGCATCGACAACGTCAGCGTCGACGCCGCCAGCTTTGCGCGAACCTTTGGCGGCCGTGTGACGGCTCGAATTCACAACTATCGAAAGGATCAGCCCGTCACCGTTCCGGCATCCCTCTCCATAAACGACAAGGAAGCGGGAGGACGCCGCAGTGTGACGATTCCGCCGAATTCCACCGCCCTGGCGGAGTTTACCGGTTTTGATCTGCCCATCGGAGCGACTAAAGGGAAACTGAAAATTGAAGCCATGGACCCCCTTGCTGTCGACAACGAGTTCCTGTTTTCCATGGTCCGCCTCGAGAAGTTGAAAGTCCTGATTCTGGATGGGGGCAAGCCTCGACAGAGCTTTTATCTGAAGAGCGCCTTTGCCTCCTCGACGGAACTTCCCATGGAAGTCACAGTGGCGAATGCGGAAACGATTCGTGCCGAAGACTTGCCCATGTACAGCATTGTCCTGGTCAATGACGTTCCAAAGCTCTCTGACAGTGTCCGGGATCGCATGACGGAACTTCGCAAGTCCGGACAACAAGGACAGTTCGTTATTCTCGGTGAATATGCCGATCTCGGCTGGTGGGGCAACTACGCCGCGTTGCCGGTGAAGCCCCTTGAAAAGATTACCGCAACCCGGAACCTCGGCAAATCTTCGGTGGTGATGACCAGTTTCGACAGGAATCACGGCATCTTCAAAAAGTTTCAGAATAGCGCGAAGTTCACGCTCAGCACCGCCCAGTTCTACGCTTATACGCGAATGGAATTGAAGCCCGGTGCAACGGCGCTCGTGAAGTTTGAAGACGGATCTCCGGCAATGGCGGAATTTTCCGGCAAAGACCGCGGCCTCGTCGTGTTTGCGTCGTCGGTCGACAATGCGGTTCAAACGGGCTGGAATGACTTCCCACTGAAAGCTTCGTTTGTTCCGATGTTCATCGAGGTCGCCAGGTACCTTTCGCATTCCGACGAAGTGAGGGATTGGTATGCGCTGGGCGAAGGCGTTCCAGTGGTTGGCAGTCTGGTGGGTGGAACGGCAGCGGTGGTCACGCCGAGCGGAGAGCGTGTATCGCTAGGGGAGCTTACCGCGGGTGAACAGAAATTTTTTACTCCGGAAGTGCCTGGATTTCATGAAATTCGCGTTGGCCGGCAAGTACGCGTTGTCGCCGTTAATCCGCCTTCGAGTGAAGGAAATCTGGACATGATTCCTCCGGGAGAATTGATCGACAGCGTACAGAGCACCGCGGCGGAAGCAGCGAAGGCAGGACTGTTCACGTCAGATGATCAACTGGATCAGGCCAGGCGTCAGCTATCCTGGTGGTACATTTTAGGGATTGCTATATTGGCAGCCATCGCAGAGATTTATATAGCAAACAGGAGCAATAGAGCGGCGGCCGGGACCCTGATACCTGGGAAATAGTTCCGGTATCCGGTTTTTCGGCAACGGGAGGAATGGATGAAACCAAACGAAGAGTTACTCCAAAAGATCGGTCAGGTTCGAACCAAGTGGAAGACGCTCCTGTGGGTACGGGGTCTGGCCTGGGTTCTGGGCGTGCTTGTGGCGTCTATCGCCGTAGGGCTGTATCTGGCCAGTACTCCCAAGGTGCCGTTCTGGCTTCTCAATGTGCTGAAACTGGCAGGCGTCGCCGCTCTGGTGACCGCCGTTGTTCGAACTCTGGTGATGCCGCTCCGGCGCGTCCCCAGCGACGAACAGCTGGCGCGCTTTGTTCAGGAAAAAAATCCGGGCCTTGAAGACCGTCTGGTCAGTGCCGTCGAGGCGATCCACAAGCCGCGACCCGACCAGGGAATGTTCAGCTATCTCGTCGTGAAGGATGCCCTGGACCGCACACGCAACGTGCAGTTTGGCGAACAGATCAACAAACGGCATATCACGACGTTTGCGCTTTCCACCGGAGCTCTGGTTCTCCTTCTACTGGGCGGACTCTACCTGTCGACACTCTATCTGCCCTACGGCGTTGCGCGACTGGCCGCGAACGTTCTGAAGCCGCCCGCCGTCGATAAGATGTCCATCGTTTTGAAGCCCGGCAATGTGACTGTTCCAAAAGGTGAGGACGTCACCATCGACGCCATTCTTTCGGGATTCGATCCGGAACGCGCGGACATCAATCTGCGTTTCGAGAACAGTTCGAACTGGGAAGTGTCGTCCATGCAGGTTGTTCCCGACAAGGAACCCACCTATCGATATCGAATTTTTAATATCCAGGATCCAGTGCATTACTTTGTCACTGCCGGGGGCCGTAAATCCGACGAGTACACGATCAAGGTCGCAGATCTGCCGAAGCTGGAGAAGATGGATTACACGTACCATTTCCCGGCCTATACGAAGATGGCCGACAAGAAGGATGAGAACGCCTTCGACATGATTGCGCTCAAAGGCACCACCGTCGACGTTATCGCCTACGGCAGCAAACCGCTATCCGGCGGCCAGATTGTTTTTAAGGATGGAAAAAACATTCCTCTGAAGCTTTCTTCGACCAATCCCAAGCAGGTGATGGCCAGCGTCCTCATCGACCGTACGACGACGTTTCAAGTGGAACTCACAGACTCCAACCGGCAGACCTATAAAGGTCTTGAAGTTTACAATATGGAAGCTCTGGAAGATCAGAAGCCCGTCATCAAGTTCACAAAGCCGGGACGCGATACGCCTGCGACCAACCTTGAGGAGGTCTTCACGGAAGTCCGTGCCGAAGATGATTTCGGAGTAAGCAGTCTCGACATCTATTATTCCGTCAATGGCAAAGCGGAAAAGAAGATTGAAGTCTTCAAAAACAGCGGGGAGGCTCCGCGAGATATTTCCGGTGGCCACACGTTCTTCATGGAAGAGTTCGGCGTCAAGCCCGGCGACTTTGTTTCGTATTACGCGAAGGCGACCGATACGAAGAACCCTGCGAATACCGCGACCAGCGACATGTATTTCATTGAGGTCCGCCCATTCGGACGGGAGTTTACGCAGAGCCAGGCCGGTGGTCAGCGCGGCGGCGGTGGCGGGGGTGGTCAGCGTGGACAGCAGGACGACTCGGCGCAGGCCCTGGTGAAACGGCAGAAAGACATTCTCAATGCCACATTCAACGTGAGCCGCGACAAGGAGAAATTCGCGCCGAAAGAATACGCGGACAATCTTCATGCGATTGCCGAAGGCCAGTCGAAACTGGCAGTGGATGTCCAGAACGTCGTTCGACGCCTGGAGGCACGGCAGCTCACCGACGACAAGCAGGTGAAGGAGATTACCGATTACTTCCGCAAAGCCACCGAGCAGATGGCTCCGGCTGCGGAACAGCTGAACAAGGAAAAACCCGAAACCGCACGAGACTTTGAAAGCACGGCACTGCAGTTCCTGTCCAATGCCGCGGCACTCTACACCCAGATTCAGGTGCAGCAAGGTGGGGGAGGCGGCGGCGGAGGCGGCGGTGGGGCTCGAAGCGCGCAGGATCTTGCCGATCTGTTTGCTCTCGAACTCGACACCAGCAAGAACCAATACGAACAGGTGCAGCGCGGCCAGGCTTCCGGTGGGCAGCAGGATCAACAGGCCCAGCAGGAAGTCGATGAATTGGCAAAGAAGCTCGCGGACCTGGCCAAACGCCAGGAAGCTGCAGCTCGTCAGCGCGCAGCTCAGGCAGGTCAGGGCGGTGGTGGCGCCGCGGATCAAGCTGCGCAGCGCGATTTGATGCGGGAAGCTCAGGCACTTCAACGTCAGTTGCAGAAACTGACTCGGGACACCCAGGATCCCAAAGTTGCGGAAGCTTCTCGACAGTTGGACCAGGCCGTCCAGAATATGCAGCAGGCCATGAACAACGGTACGCCTCAACAACAGCAACAGGCAGCGAACCAGGCGGCAAATGCAATCCGGAATAC
>Ga0163162_10000905_pt1 | contig 27617 bp, 22 predicted proteins | sample S55metaG_FD_115310 | JGI IMG/M metagenome (GOLD analysis project Ga0163162, IMG submission 115310) | Switchgrass rhizosphere microbial communities from Kellogg Biological Station, Michigan, USA - S5-5 metaG | ecosystem: Host-associated > Plants > Roots > Rhizosphere > Soil | place: USA... | reverse complement strand
TGAAAAAATGTGATGAATGAAGAATGGAAATGTGAGAATGTGAGAATGTGAGAATGTGGAAATGTGAAAATTCTGAAGGTCAATCTTCGATTATAAATAATGCCTCACTTATAATCGAAGATTGACCTTCAGAATTTTCACATTTCCACATTTCCACATTTCCACATTCTCACATTCTCACATCTCCACATTCTTCATTCATCACATTTGCCTTATCCCGCTGATCGTACAGCCTCGGGTCGTAGGTACGCTGGTAATATTTCACCAATCTTTTTTGTAGCGATCGCGACCTGGTTGCGAACAGTAAATACGGAGACATTTAAAATTGCAGCCACTTCCTTGTATTTTAGATTTTCTTCTTTTACCAATTGAAAAATAATCCTGCACCGGGGAGAAAGTTCCTGTATCGATTGCTTTATTTTGCCGATGAGATCGGCCGAGATGCAAATATCTTCAGGGCTTTTTATCTCAATCACCGCTTCGATGTCGATATCATCGAGTGATACGATCGGATTCCGGTAATTTTTTGCGATATAATTAAGAGAGAAATTTTTTGTGATGATGTATAAATATTCCTTCAGATTCTCGACTTCAATCAGGCGGTTTCTGATCTGCCAAAGTTTTACAAAAACGTCCGATACGATTTCTTCCGCTGCTTCATTCGATTTGACAAACGCATAAGCAAACCGGTGTAGACTGTCCGCCAATAAATCATATAAAGCGCGGTAAGCCTTCATATTTTCATAAAGCGCGATCTCCCTTTGTAAATCCTGTATCGAGGCAATTTGATTCACGGCAGTGTATTACGAATCGTTAGTTAAGCAGCTTTCGATCTTATCAAGCACAGAAATTCTGATCCAAGGTAAAGACAATTCGTTAGGAAACTATGCTGACCTGTACTGAGGAAATTTTTCTCACCATGCTCATTCGGATAATAAAATTGACTGGATTTCATGTCTTTCTTTGCGCCTTTGCGCCTTTGCGTGCATATTTTCCTGCAGTGCAGGTCACTTAAAAATGTGCACGCAAAGGTGCAAAGACGCAAAGAATACCTCAGAAATAATTAGCCAATACTGGTACTATTTTGCCAAAATCATTGTCTTTACTACGGGCCATGTGGAAGAGTCGGATAAAACGGGTTATTTGCAGAAGAAAGGGTCGCCATGCATAATACTCTGACTTAACTGATTTTTATGTTTGAATACTCAAGACAGCAAACGATTTTCGAAATAGATTCCGATAAAAAAACGCCGAAGTATCTCCAGATCGTCACTTCTATAACAAATTCGATCAAATCAGGCAAACTGAAAAAAGGCGACCGGGTCGTTTCAATCAATGAGCTGAGTAATGAATTCTTTTTGTCGCGCGACACGGTTCAAAAAGCGTATGAGATCCTCGAAAAAAAGGGCATTCTCTCTCCTATTCGTGGAAAAGGTTTTTATATCAACCGAACGGATATCACAACGCCATACAGGATCCTTCTTCTTTTCAACCGCATCAGCAATTATAAAAAACAGGTCTACGATTCGTTTGTGAGAACCATGGGTGACAAGGCTTTTGTCGATTTGAAGATTTACCACTGCAACACACGTGTCTTCGAAAACCTGCTTAATGAACACCTGCACGATTACGATTACTATGTGATCATGCCGCATTTTTATGAAGACACAAGACTCGCCTTTGCAGCCATCGACAAAATCCCGAAAGACAAACTCGTGATCCTCGACAAAAATCTTCCGAATCAATCTCAGTTCAATTATGCAGCTGTATTCCAGGATTTTCAGAATGATATTACGGATGCGTTGGAATCAGGGCTCAACCTTTTAAAAAAGTATAAAAAACTTATTTTGGTTTTTCCCTCTATTACTCGCTATCCCAGTGAAATCGTCACCGGTTTCAGAAATTTTTGCATGCAATACAATTTCAGCTACAAAATCATCAGTGAAGTAAATGCGCAATCACAGATCAGTGCGGGCGAAGCATATATTGTTATTGAAGAAAATGATTTGGTGAACCTCGTCAAAGCAGGCATGTCGAAGAAATTAAAGATCGGAAAAAACCTTGGCGTGATTTCATTCAATGAAACTCCATTAAAAGAAATCTTATTAAACGGTATCACAGTCATATCTACCGACCATTGCCGAATGGGCGAAGAAGCCGCCAGGCTGATTTTAGAGAACCGAAAGGAGAAGATTAAAAATCCGTTTGTGCTGATTAAGAGAAAATCATTGTAAGCAGATGTGGAGATGTGGGAATGTGAAAATGTGAAGATGTGGAAATGCGATGAATGTGCCGGGAGTCGTCATTTCGAACGGAGTCCGCCGGAGGCGGACGAAGTGAGAAATCTCGTGCCATTTATTGGAACTAAATATATCTGTATCGGTATGATTTATCTCGGTGTTAATGGCTGAAGATTCGGTTAGATTTCTCACTTCGTCCGCCTCCGGCGGACTCCGTTCGAAATGACGACTCCCGGCACATTCATCGCATTTCCACATTCCCACATTTCCACATTTTCAAATCTTCACATTCCCACATTTCCACATTTCCACATTTGCTTTACATTCGCAATATGAAAACCCTCAGTCTGCTGTTCGTTGTTTTTGCCTTCGTTTCGTGTAATCAATCAAATACTTTATTCCGCCAGGTTTCTTCGAGTGAATCGGGCATTACTTTTAACAACATTGTCGTCGAAAATGATTCCATCAATCCACTGGATATGGAATTTTTGTATAATGGCGGTGGCGTTGCTGTCGGTGATTTTAACCGGGATGGCCTGCCCGATCTATATTTCACCGCGAGCCAGACTCCGAATAAATTGTACCTGAACCAGGGCAACTTAAAATTCAAAGATGTAACCGACGAAGCAAAAGTTACCGGCGACAATCGTTGGTGCAATGCAGCTTCAGTCGTGGACATCAATAACGATGGCTGGCCCGATATCTACGTGTGCGCGTCCATTAAAAAAGATCCTGCGCTTCGCACCAATCTCTTTTATATAAACCAGGGAAATGATAAAAATGGAGTCCCCGTCTTCAAAGACATGGCCAAAGAATACAACCTGGCAGACACAGGATTTTCCGTTCATGCCGCCTTCTTTGATTATGACAATGATGGCGACCTGGACATGTATCTTGTACACACCAAGCTCGCGCAAAGAAATAGCGCACGCTTCGATGGTAGCGGCACACAAGAAGATAAACAAATGCTCAACGATAAATTATTTCGCAATGAAGGAAGTGATTCGCTTGGACATCCTTTTTTCCGCGACGTCTCCCAACAGGCAGGCATACACGATGACGGGTACGGATTAGGAATTGCAATTGCAGATTTGAATAACGATGGGTTACAGGATATCTACGTCACCAATGATTTTTTTACCAGTGACTTGTTTTACCTAAATAATGGTGACGGCACTTTTACTAACCAGATAAAAAAGTCATTCAAACACACTTCGCAAAATGCGATGGGCAATGATGTGGCGGATATCAACAATGATGGGCTTCCGGATATAATTTCAGTCGATATGAACCCGGAAGACAATTATCGTAAGAAGAAAAACATGAGTAATATCAATTATTATCAATACCAGGCGATGATGAATGGTACGATCATGTTGCAGTATGTAAGAAACACATTGCAATTAAATAACGGAACGATCCCGCAGGACAGCGGGAAAAAACCGATCCCCGTGTTTAGTGATATTGCTTTCTACTCCGGTGTTGCGGAAACTGATTGGAGTTGGACACCCACTCTTGCAGATTTCGACAATGACGGGAACAGGGATCTTCTCATTACCAATGGCTATCCAAGAGATGTTACCGATCATGACTTTGCTGTGTATCGAAGTCATGCTTCGCAGATTGCCAGCAAGCAAATGATGCTGGCGGAAATACCAAAAATCAAAATCCCAAACTACGCATACCGCAATACGGGTTCGTTGCGCTTCGAGGACGTGACAGAAAAATGGGGAATGAATATTCCGTCGTTTTCAGCCGGGGCAGTGTATGTCGATCTCGATAACGATGGTGATTTAGATTATGTCGTTAGCAACATAAACGAGGAAGCATTTGTTTTTGAGAATCGGCTGGATAAATCCGATAAAAAGCATTTTCTGAAAATAAATTTTAACGGCGATACGCTTAATAAAAATGGATTCGGCGCTGTTGCAGAATTGCACTATGGGCATGGCAAAATGCAGATGTATGAAAACTCACCCTATCGCGGATATCTTTCCACGGTTGAACCATCGGCGCATTTTGGATTGGATACAATATCAGTTATAGATTCTGTCTTGATACGCTGGCCCGGCGGCAGGGAACAGTTGTTAACAAACGTGAAATCCGATCAAACTATAACCGCTAACATAAAAGATGCGGCGTTTAAAAAGAAAGTTGTTGTTCCAATAACTACACTCTTCGAAAACATAACTGCAAAAAGTGGCGTTCATTTGCGCCACCAGGAAAATGATTTTATCGATTTTAACATTCAAAAATTGATCCCGCATAAATTATCCCAGTACGGACCTGGTATTGCAGTCGGTGATGTGGATGGCAACGGTTATGATGATATGTTTATTGGGGAGCCCGCGTCTGGTCCGGCCTGGTTTCTTCTCCAGCAGCCAGACGGAAAATTTATTCAGAAGGAGCTACCACAGGTAACGGGAAAGGACATGCGCCGCCCGGAAATGCTGGGAGTATTGTTATTTGACGCGGATGGCGACGGCGATCTTGACCTTTACGCGGCAAGTGGCAGCAACGAATTTCCTGCTAACACCAAAAATTACCAGGACAGGATCTATGTCAATGATGGCAAAGGAAATTTCACATATGATTCCGCTGCTCTTGCAGAAAACTATACCAGCAAGAGTTGTGTTAAGGCAATAGACTTTGATCACGATGGCGACCTCGACCTGTTTGTTGGTGGGCGCGTCGATCCCAATAGATATCCGCAGCCTGTCAGCAGTTTTATTTTACGAAACGATTCGAAGGATGGCGTAATACGTTTTACTGATGTAACCAACCAAGTGGCCCCTATGTTAAAGGACATCGGGCTTGTTTGTGATGCATTGTGGACAGATTTTGATGAAGATGGCTGGCCTGACCTGGTTCTCGCCGGGGAATGGATGCCTGTGACTTTCCTTAGAAACAATCACGGTAAATTTGAAAATATTACTTCGTCTACTGGTATCAGTGATAAAACTGGTTGGTGGAACAGTATTGTAGCGGGCGATTTTGACAACGATGGAAAAACAGATTACATCGTAGGCAACCTGGGATTAAATTCTTTCTATAGAGCAAGCGAAAAAGAACCTGTTGCCATATATGGTGGTGATTTCGATAAAGATCAAACGTACGACGCGATCCCAACGATCTTTTTGAAAGATGAAAAGGGAATCAAAAAAGAATTCACAGCAAATAACCGGGATGATATTATCAGGCAAATGGTCAGCCTGCGCAAGAAATTTCCTACATACAAGAATTTTGCAGTCGCCGACTTCCATACATTGCTTTCTGACAGTACACTGAAACAGGGAATTGTCTTGAAGGCAAATTATTTTGCCAGCTGCATTATCAAGAATAATGGCAATGGGAAATTCGGTATGCAGCCTTTGCCACCAATGGCACAACTCGCACCGTTGAATGGAATGGTGGTGGATGATATTAACCACGATGGAAATGTAGATGTGATCATGTGTGGAAATGATTTTGGAGCAGAAGTTAGCAATGGCAGGCAGGATGCGATGAATGGTCTTGTATTATTTGGAAATGGAGACGCGACTTTTAGAATAGGACTGTTTCCGCAAACCGGATTCTTCGTTCCCGGCGATGCAAAAGGACTTGCAAAAATCCTGGTTGGAAAAAATCAGTACGCTTTAGCAGCAACACAAAACAGGGACTCGCTAAAACTATTTGCGCTCTCACCCGCGCAAGATATTATTCGTTTCAACCCGGATGATGTCGCGGTATACATTCATTTGAAAAATGGAAAGACAAGAAAGATGGAACTGCAATATGGAAGTTCTTTTCTTTCACAATCGTCTCGATTTATGATGCGCGATGATACGATAGAGATGGTTGAAGTGATGAATTCCAAGGGCTTGAAGAGAAGGATGCAATAATGAGGTTGAGTCGTAAGTTTTGTGTTTCACACAAAGGGTAATTTTATCTCTTTGATCGTTTGTGTGAAACAAAAAACTTACCGATCAGTCTACTTCACCACAAACGTTTCCACCGAGCTTCCCATCGTTCCATTGTCTGTCATTCCCTGCAAAACAATTGCATATTTGCCGGGAAGATCGGACGTGTAAAAAGATAGAGTGCGTTTTCCAGAGCTGTCCGTTTTTATTTCGGGTGCCCATAGCAGCACATTTCGAAAATCAGGGAGATGACTGCTAATTTGTTGCTCTGTTTCATATCGCGGTGAATAAAATTCTCGTTGTAACTGGATCGATTCGTAATCGACGGCAATAGCGCGCGGATCCAATTCGAACCCGGTGAGATCGCCTTTGTATGATGTAAAGCTCGCAATGCCGTCGTAACTCGAATATCCTAAGACATATTTTCTCGCCATTACATCAAGGCGGCTTATTTTGAGCGGATCATACTGCATTAGTTTGTCCATATCAAAAACCGGCACGCCATCGAACAAAACTAGCGGATCGTTTTCAAATGTTTCGTGGGCCACGTTATCCATAACAGGGATATGAAATTTACCGGCCCTCCTTTTTACAAGAACCGTCAATACATATTCTCTTAATACTTCTTCCATCGTTGTGAATCGCGTGTATTTGTCGAGATAATATCGCTCGTCTGGTTTTGCATAAAAATTTCCCGTGTCTATCGCCGGAGACAGGTATTGCTGAAATTTTGATCCGGCATAAATATTTTGCACTTGCATGTTGATGCTGGCATCGAGGAGGCTGACTGGATTTTTATCCGGCATTGCAAAATAAGGGACGGGCGATTTTGAAAATTTATCAGAGAACGGGCTTGAAATGTCCACCCGGTAAAAACTATCCTTCATTGGGTTTGTCTGCACTATAATCTCCTGCGATCCATAAAAATCCTTTAGCTCAAATTTTATTTTTCCATTTTCGTCGCTTGTTGCCAAGCGAAACTGTGACCTGGTGCCGGGCACGGAAAGATACCCGTCAATATTTTTCGCTGGAAGATTCGTTTGTGTATCAACGATCTTTCCTGAAACGATATGACCATAATATTCTGGCACATATTCAAAAGCTGCTTTTTTATTTTTGAGTACATCGTCCCAATTAAATCTTCGCCAACCATGAGTGAGCATCACGACGTCCATGGATTGCCTGGTTTCATCCGATACATTCTTGAAATAGTAAGCGGGAGATTCAATAGCTCCAAGATCTGAAACCAACCAGAAATAACTACTGATATCAACTTCATCCGGACGTTGCAATGAATCGAGTCGAAATACAGATAACGACAGATCCGCTGAAACAAACTTTCCATCCGCGACTGAAGAGAGAATATCCGCATTTATTTTTTTGCGGGAACCATACTCTTTGTTGTTGGTCTGAACAGATAGTTTGAGATTGTTCGCCGGATATTTAAAATAAAGTCTTTCGCAAACAGGCTGACGTTCGTTGCTGAATACTGTAAAATGAGTGATCCCATCCCCGAGCTTGCCGGCATCAACAATAAATGCTGCTGTGCCATTTTGCAATGATACCTCTTGAACCGACTTGATCGAACCGCGTGTGTGTGCAAACAAATACAAAGGTTGATTTGACTGCCCGGTGACATTTGACCTGACGATGATCTTCAGTTGATCATTCTCATTTGTCAATGTCATTGCATACCCATGATCCATCGCAGCAGGAAGATCCTGCGTGATTGATTTTCCATCAGCAAACCGGATCAGTGCTTTGTACTCATGATGCGATGTGGGTGTAAAATTGAAACTGCCAAGACCAAATTTTTGTGGATAAAATTTCAACAGCGTATCATTATTATCCATGAGTACCCCATTAAAGCCGAGGCCTTTTCCATATTGATCGGTCACGCGAAATGCGACCTTTGCCGGAATCGACTGAACCATGCCGCCCCCCTCCGGGAAAAACTGAATATCATATTTTGCCGGGGATTGAGATATCTGCGCATCATTTACTCTTTGAGAATTGATAACTGTTATCGTCTTCTCAAAAAAATAATCTGGTTGAAAATTCTTCATCCAACTTGTATATGCACGCAGTTTATAATTACCGGAATTCAGTGTAACAGGAAGGTAGACTGATCCATTTCCGCTTCCTTTATTCAGTCCAAGTTTTGTTTGAAGCAAAGGTTTGTTGTTCCTGTCCAGCAATTCAACATATGCGATGGTACTAACGGAAAGGGGCAAGTGAAAAAATCCGTCTACATCATATAATTTCATCCAAAGGATCTCACCGGTGAGATACACATTCTTGTCCGTGTGTACAAATATTTTCTCCTGCAGGGATTGGCGCCGAAATGAATCAAATTGATCCTGTAGATTTTTTATCGCAGTAGTTTGAGCACGCATGCCGCCAGCATAGCACAAACCCAACAAGACAATGATATTTTTAAACCGAATCATTAAATAGAATTTATTGTGGCCAGAATGATGGTTTCTTATTCGTTCCGGTTAAAGTGCAGTCAACGCATACAGGCTGGGCTACTTCAACTTCCGAGACAACACCCTGATCAATTCCGACAATATCCAGCGGCACCCAACCAATTCCGGCATATATGCGAAATGTATTCCCTGGTGTATCACTTACGTCTTCTTTCAAACAATCTGTCTTATATCCCCAATTCAGGAAATCACTGTTTCTGATAAAAATTCTTTTAGTTTCCCGCGAAGCGATGGTAGCAAACCCGATCACCTGTGCACCTGGATCATTTGTGCAATGAATGTTTCCTTTTAATTCCGATGGCTGCGGATCAAACACCGATCCTGTTTCTTCTGTATTCTTCTTCATTCTCTGCAAAAAATCGTACGCGTCTTTACTAATTGCGTACTGACTTACTAATGCACTGTACAGAACACTTATTTTAACGGACCCATGAGGGATTTCCATGAGAAGAAGATTGCTGATAATATCTTCACTGAGTTTAGCCGTCGTACCAGTGAGAATATTTGACGCCATTTGGTAAACCCAACATTTTTCAATTGTTGTGTCTGCAGGAACAGTCCGAACATTGATGCGAATTCCAGTCGGCCCGGGAACGGTGTCCCATTCTAAAAAAGAACGAAATGGAGAATGGAACTCCCATGTTTCTTCATATGTCCAGTAATAATACCTGGTGTTGTTTTGCGCATCGTGTGTGCTGACGGATATTTGAACACCCTCGTCTTCGTCTTGCCACAAAACAGTGTCGATCGCCGGCGTTGCCATTGCATTCGCGAAATCCGACAAGTATTCTCTCCCGTCGAGTGTTTTTATCCGAAGGCGATATTTCTGCGAATTATCCAAATGAAGTTGATCGATACTATACAAACCAGTTCCTTTATCTGTTAAGTTAAAAATGCTGTTGTCTTCTCCTTCCACCTGCACGGCGGCTCCGCTTTCATGCCGTAACGTATCTGCACCGACCGGGTTGGTACGCGACAAACTAATATTAGTTTCTCCCTCTCCGCTATTAATAATCCCTTCGACCACCAGGTATCCTGTTTCCTGTGATACGATGCCCGGGACAAATTTTTCCCGGCAAGAACAAATTATCGAAATCAATATGACGACGTAAACTTTTCTCATGTGTTTCTTAGATATCCTGTTTGTGGTGATAACGTTCGATGGATATTTGTCTCTCCACGAACCGATCATCCAAATCAACAGGTTGACGTGAACTTTTCTTATATGTATAAAAAGTCTTCAAAGTATCGACGTAAATCATGGCCAATACGGTGGCTTTACATTTGTTCCTTTCAACGTGCAATCAACGCATCGTACATCCGATGCCGTAAATGCCGTTATTTCCCCGGTCTCATGGTTTTTTATAAGAATGTCTATTGGGACCAGGTTAAATCCTTTTGCCATCTGAAAAGACAAATAGCTTCCACCTCCTAATTGGTCGACACTGTCAACGCCGCAATTGTATTGGTATCCCCAGTTGGGTATTTCATTCGCTTTTATAAATATCCTTTTTGATTGCTCCGTGGATGCTGACACGAATCCCAAAACGATTTCAGATGGATCGTTCACCGAATGAATGTTCCCTTTCAACTCCGACGGTTGCGGATCGAATATCGATCCCGTTTTTTCGGTATTTTTTTTTATCTTCTGCAGAAATTCATACGCTTCCAATGTCAATGCGTATTGTCGCACAATCATACTATACATATAAGCCAATTTTTCCGACCCTTTTGGGATAACTGCAATAGGATAATCCTGGATAATGTCCGCGCTCAATTTGTTGGACGAAGCAATCATAACGCTCGTAGAGGCTGCACTCGGCCAGCAAACTATTTTGGAATAATCGGGTTGAATCGGCAGAACAACGAGATGTTGCGCGTTTCCATAAGTTTGCGTATCCCATTTAAGAGTTGACACATACGGAACGTGAAATTCCCAAGCTTCTTCATATCTCCAATAATAATAGCGCGTATTTTTATTTGGATCATGCGTGCTCACAGAAAAATTCACGCCATCGTCACCATATCGCCAGGACACCGTGTCAATTGCCGGCGTAGATTTCACGGGCACATATTCCGACATATATTCTTTGCCATCCAATGTTTTTATGTAAAGCCTGTATTGTTGCGATTGGTTCAAATGAAGATCATTTACGCTGTAAACACCTTTTTGTGTTTCGGTAAGACCAAACACCGAGTTGTCGTCACCTTCAACACGTACCACTGCTCCTGTTTCAAATCGCAGCGTGTCCGCATTAAATGGATTGGTGCGCGACAATAATATATTCGTTGGACCGTCACCGTCATTAAGTATTCCTTCGACAACCAGGTATCCAGTTGGAGGTGATTGGAATGAAGGAACAAATTTTTCCCGGCATCCAAACGGCAACAATAAAAGTAAAACAAGGATTCTTCCTGATATCGTTCTAAAATCTCTCATGTGACTACAGTATCCAGTTTTTATTTTGCTAAAAACTAATATTAAAATTCACGTAGGGTATTGCGCTTCCAAAAATGGAAAGCTTATATCCGTTGACGATCCCATTCTGTGATACGAAATAAACCGAGTACGGGTTTTTTCTTCCTGTCAGGTTATACACACCAATCGTCCACGAATTGTGAAATTTCTGATTGACTTTATGATTTCCCAATATATTCATCGCGAGATCCATTCTGAAATAATCCGGAATGCGATATGAGTTTCTATCTGCATATAAGGTTCGCAACGATCCCGAATAATAGAAAGTACCAATAGGAACAGTAATTGGCCGGCCGGTACTATATGTCGTGTTGAATGAAACACTGAATCGATGATTTACCCGGTAATTCGCAATGACTGTTAAGTTATGCGGCATGTCATAGTTTGCCGGATAATATTCACCGTTGTTGATGACTTCACCAGCACTGGGATCGTCCTGTTTTAATAAAGTCCGCGAATATGTATAACTAATCCACCCGTTTAATTTTCCTGTGTTTTTTCTTATGAGCAATTCAACACCATACGCTTTTCCCTTCGTGTTGATCACATCCGTTTCAATGTGATGATTCATTACAAGCAGGGCGCCGCTTTTGTAGTCGAGATAATCCTGGATTCTTTTGTAGTATACTTCGACAGATGTTTCAATCGTGTTCGATTTAAAGTTTTTGTACAAGCCGATAGAAAACTGATCGCCATATTGTGGTTTTATATTTGGATCGCTCAATTTCCAAATGTCCGTCGGTGCCTGCGCAGTTGTATTCGACAGTACGTGTATGTATTGCCGTTGGGAATTGTAACCGGCTTTTATAGAAAAGCTATCCGAAAATGAGTACCGTGCAGATATCCTGTATTCCGGACCGGAATATGTTTTTATAAAATCACCCTTTCCATAAGTTACTGTCCCGGTAATATTATCTTCTTCCTTTGGTAACCCGGGTGCGTAGGTATTCAGAGTTTGTGGCCCGATATAGTTGAACATCGAATAGCGGATACCGGCATCGATCGAAAAATTGGATGTTACATTGAAATGGTCGCTCACGTAGGCAGCGCTTTCCAATCCCTGCTCTGCTGCCACATCATCGGGCACGACGAGTGATTTGCCTCCCACCGGTTGATATGACCCCGGATGTAACGTGTAATAGATCGAACTAAGGCCAAATTCAATCGTGTGTGCGCTGCTTACATAGTAATTAAAATTTGCTTTGAAGTAACCCTGGTTCACATCAAAATTTAGTTTGTACGCATTCAGTGTATCGTGATCACTTTCGATATTGTATCGATACCTATCATAGCCGGTAGTAAAGACGCCGGATACCTTGTTACTAAAAACATGTTTCCATTTCAATGAAATGTTTTGGTTGCCATAATCGTAAAGGGTATCACTATTTAAATTGAAGCGATCCTTGCTGATGTATGCGGTCAGGTAGATATTATTTTTCTTGTTGATCTCGTGACTTATATTCAAATCGAGATCATAAAACGACGCGCGACTGTTTTTATATTGATCCGGTAAAATATTGAGCAACCAATTCGCATACGTGGTTCTGCCACCGATAATGAATGACGACTTGTCTTTAATCAATGGTCCTTCGATATTGAGTCGAGTCGTAAGCACACCAATTCCGGCGGATCCTGCAAAGTTTTTCTTGTTCCCTTCTCGCCCACTAATATCAATTACTGAAGAAAGACGACCACCATAACGGGCAGGGATACTGCTTTTGTATAATTCTACGCCCTTAACAACTTCCGGGTTAAATGCAGAAAATAAACCAAAAAAATGCGACGGATTATAAATCGTCGCATCATTGAAAAGAATAAGATTTTGATCTGCAGAGCCACCGCGTACATTCAATCCGGTGCTGGCTTCACCCACAGATTTTACACCTGGAAGCGTCATGATGACTCTCAACAAATCCGCTTCGCCAAAAACAACCGGTACTTGTTTGATGGTTTTAATATCAAGTCGCTGCACTCCCATTTGCGTGCTCCGCACATTGCTCAATTTTTGCGCAGAGACCACTACGTTCTTCAATGTCGTAACCTGTCCCTGTAATTCAATATTCATTTTCCCTTCGCCATACACAGCTATTTGCCGCCTCGTATCCTTCATTCCGATACTTTGAATATCCATAATATAACGACCCTTGGGAATCGAAATAGAATAGTACCCATATTGATCAGTCGAAACACCAATTGTTGTTTTCTCAATGTAAACCGACGCACCTACGATCGGTTCACCCGTCTTTGCATCGAGCACATAGCCGGCAATGTTGACGTGGGCATTTCCGATATCGACGGACTTGTCACCGACTTCGTACAATTTGTTTTCCAGGGTCGCGCGCTCGACCGGCTTTTTTTTCTTTTCAACATCTGTTATAAGAATGCTGTCTGTTTCCTTTTTCGGATCCGTGGAGCCGTTTAAGAGTCCGGCTGGAAGCGAGGTTTTCACCGTTTGTCCTTTGCTGATAAAGATCCTGTTTTGATCGTCGATTGAGTACGAAAATGAATTACCTGCAAAAGCCAGGTCCAATACCTTCGATAATGGTTGATCGTTTGCGGTAACACTGATACGCACGCTATCAAATTGCGAGACGTCGTAATAAAAGCGAAACCCGGTTCTACTTTCAAGTTCGTGAACAAATTGATCAATCGTTGCTTCATGGACATCTATCGAAACAACATCGCTCGTTGTTTTTTGCGCTCGCACAATAACAGAAAGAAGAAGGAATACAAAGCAAAATAAAAGCTGCGGGAGTTTTTTCATATTTGCTTTGTTAACTGTTCATAATACATCACTGATTGCAAAATCACATTTTCCTTATCCTTTCTAAATTTCAATTTATTGTTTTTCATGAACTGTCGAAGGTCTTTGCTTTTATCCTGCAGAATATTTAAGATATCATCTTCGCCTTTTACCGTGTAAATGATTCCATTCTTTTTTATAAAGTAAACAGTGGAGGTAACGACAGATCTCTCGAGACCTTCAACAATTGAAGGTTCTTCGTGGATTGATTTTATTTCCTTTTTCAAAACACTTGTTCTCGCATTATACAAGATCTCATAAAAGCCTGTGACAGGAATTTGGTGGTTCAAATCATTTTTTTCCAGGCGTACAAATTGATGACCCGCTAATTCGAATTCATTTATCTTTTTGCTATTTAATTGAACCCAATACAGGCTGTCCTGCGTGATAACAAGATCCTGCATGTTATCATACTCGAGGGCAATATCATTGTAACGGATTCCATCGTAGACTACACTTCCTCTAAGCAATAAAGTATCCGGGAAAAAAAGCGCGTTGCCTTGTTTAAATCTAAATGGATACCCGTAATACAGCGAACCATTAAACAAAGCATTCTGATCACCAGATGAAGAATGATATTGATCGATTGCATTCGATATCGCAGACCGATAAAATGCACTATCATTTTGAGTCATCTGCGCAATGCTGGAATTGAAAGCCGGTAGGGATAAGAAAACGGTTATCAGCCAGGAGACAAAGCAGTTATTTTCCATTACTTGAATTATTGATAGCCGGCTACGTAAAAATAAATTTATTGATCGAAATAAAATGCATAAACAATCAATTTGATGGATAAACGATAAATATTGATGATAAATAACTGTTGATTGATTTTTTATCCGTGGAATGCAGCGAATTCGAGTTGGATATTGTCAGAGCAAATCATTCATCAAAATGATTACTAGTTGGGCCAGAAGTCCTGTTTTACATTCGATCCCCGCAGCGCGCAATCGATACATGCTTGTTGTGCCGCGAGATAACTGACATATTGCTTTTAAGGTGTGATCAATTTGTCCCCATCACGCATTTGAAACGAGCATGAAACTGTGCTGAATGCCCTTGTAATTATTATAGATAAGAATTTTCTTAAAGGGTTTAGGCGTTCCGGCATTTTTTACCGCGTGTGCAGGAACCTCGTTTTTATTGATAAGATAAGATGCTAACCACAATGCAAATGCCGGAGCCGTTGGAAATTCGCCGGACATATGTTTGAACCGGATCACGGTAGTTTTGTCCGCGAGAACTCGTTCACACGCGTCATAATACTCGACGAGGCGATTATCTCCGTTTTCTCCAGAAACAAATGAATCGATTTGTTCGCCAGTCGCAAGGTTATTTTCAAGAAAATTTTTCAATTGGTTTTTTACCGCGTTTACGTTGTCGGTTTGTGTGACAAGTATTGCTGATAAGGCGGCTGTGGCGTCTTCTTTTTTACCGCTTACTAAGAACATCGCTGATGCTTCTCCGGCGATCGTTCCAGGAGATGCAGATTGAAACAAAGTGGCATTTGATTGCGGTTTCTTTTTGTAAGAACCTTCCAAAAAATCGATGTTATAATTGTAAGCGGAAATTTCATCAACTCCGCCGAGCAGGTATTTTTTAGCCGGACTTTCGCGGGCAAACATCATCGCATCGATCACGGCGTTTTCAAAGGCGAGTCCACGATGTACGTGTGTAATATTATAATTCTTATTTGCGCTCATCAACCCAATTTGAGACGCGATCGCATTCGAAGTGCTTTGTACAAAATTTCCCGGAGTGAGTAATCCTTCTTCATAGTCGATGATCTGGTTCAGGAACTTAATGCAATCTTCCATTCCACCATTGGCAGTGCCAATAATAATTCCGTCTAACGCTGAACTTTCTTTTATTAGTGGCAGCGCGGCGCCCACACCGATTCTAACGGCCTTGCCCATACGCCGCAATAAGCCCGGAGGGATCGCTTCATATTTCGGTTCGATTGCGTGTAGTTTGTCGACGGATTCCTTCAGGTTTTGAATATTAATTTCTCCAAACGTCTGCTGAGGCGAAATGCAAATGGCACGATGAATATATAGCATGGCGTCAATATTTAGAGAAGATCAATGATGTACAATTTCCACCAAATCCAAAAGAATTTGACATAGCATGACTAACCCGCATATTTTGATAGGCCGTTATAGGCTTGAGCATGGTTGACGGGATCGCTTCTTTAAAGTGAAGTGATGGATAAATTTCCTGCTTATACAAATTCAATATGGTGTATACGGCCTCCATAGCCCCGGAAGCGCCGAGCGTGTGGCCCGTGTACGATTTTGTTGAAACAAAAGCAGGTGGTTTTTCAAACAAACGCAACATAGCACGGCTTTCCGTTTCATCATTGTTTTCAGTGCCCGTTCCATGTGCATTGATGCAATCAATTTTGTCCGGGGACAGATTGGCTGCTCTTAGCGCCTGCTGCATCGATAGAAATGGCCCCTCGCCTTCTTCGGAAATGGATGATGGGTGAAATGCGTCATTTGTATTGGCATAGCCAGTTAACCGCGCATATACCTTCCTGTTATGAATATCTTCTTCTTTTTCGAGTACAAGGAAAGCAGCACCTTCGCCGAGGTTCAGTCCTCTCCGATCTTTATCGAAAGGCGTACACATTTCCGGCGACAATATATGCAGTGAATTGAATCCATTAATCGTAAACTTAGCTAGACTATCAGTTCCCCCAACAATAGCTCTTTTGGCAAAACCATTCTCGATCAGACGTGCTCCATACATAATAGCATTGGCAGATGAAGAACATGCTGTATTGATCGTGTTAACGATCCCTCCAATTTCATGGCGGCGTGCAATGTATATTCCTATAGATCCACAATCGTATGACGATAGATATTCTGATCCGCCAGACTCCTTATTAGCATCCTGGTATAGCTCATCAGTGAGACACATGCCGCCAACGGTTGTTGCGTTGATCAATGCAGTATCATGAGTGCGCAATTGGCCTTCTGTCCATCCGCAATCAGTCAGCGCTTCTTCAAAAGCGTGCAAAGCAAGCAGCGTCGTGCGTGTAACGCCAGGCTCCTGCACTTTCAATTTTTTTCTTAGTGTTTCAGTCGGGATTTTTATTTCACCACATGGGCGCTTATCTGCATAAGCAGTTGGAAAAAGAGTAAGTGTTCCTATTCCATGTCTGCCATTAACGAGTGACATGTGATTTTCTTCTACCGAATTCCCGATAGCACTGATCACGCCCATTCCTGTTATAAAGATTCTGCTCAAATTTGTTTTTTGTAAAATGAAAGGTGTGAGGTGAAAGGTGCAGGTATGGTTCTATTTGAGAGTTATTATAGAAAGTTTTGGAAGCAATTTTATCTTCTACCTTTTTCCACTTACCTCATTTCTCATTTCGTCCTGTTCTTTTCAATATAATCAACAATCGTGTTGATATCTACCAAAACTTTCCTCCCTTCTTTCGGATCCTGGATAGTGATTCCATATTCACGGGACAGCAAAACAATCAATTCAATGGAGTCAATAGAATCCAATCCAAGTCCTTCTCCAAATAAAGGTTCATCATCTCTAATGTCATCAGGATTTACCGACGTCAGGTTCAGGAATTCCACGATCTGTTTCTTTAACTGTTTTTTTAGCTCCGCTGTTTCCATGTGTTGTAATTCAAATTAAATTTTTTCTTTTCAGACCATATAACGTGATCAATTGGATCAACGATATAATGGCCAATAAAGATAGAATATTCGACAATATATCTCCGAGTTTTCCTCCTTCAAGAAATAAACCATAGTATGCTTCTAATCCCCAGTGCAACGGAGAAATCTTCATAATTGTTTGAAATGATGCGGGCATAGCAAATGAAGGAACAAGCAATCCTCCAATCGCTGCAAGAATTATAATCGAACCGGCGCCAAATCCGTTTGATTGTTCTTGAGTCTGTGCAAGCACGCCAATGCAAATCGCGAAGCTAACTGCACACCATCCGCAAATGAGTGTGACCACAAACAATCCACCAAGATCATCCGGCAAATATAATTTCGGCAAGCCAATATGAGGGAACAACCATACACCTAATGAAAAAATAATAATTGCCTGCAGTAATGTAACCGCCATGTAAGTGATCTGTTTTGACAGCAATGCCGTTATATAACTCGTCGGCAATGTTTTCAATCGCAAAAAACTTCCACTCAATTTTTCCCTGACAACGCTACTGCCAAGTGATATCACAATAAAAAACATTGCAAAAATGGTCCATGCCGGAACATTATGCTGCGTAGCATTAGGAATGTTTCGCGTACCACTTCGAGACACCGGAATTTCCGTTACCGGAATATCATTGTGTAAAATATCATTCTCCAGTGAAGGCGGAATTTGCTTTTCATGAAGAGAATAATAGAGATTTTTTAGTATCTCGTCGCCCTGCACGACCTGCAAAGCACTATGGAGAGCGCCCTCTATCGATTGCCGGAACGATTGCTGCAGCACAGGATGATAATACAAAGTAATTGGGATGATTGATATCGATGCCGGTTTGGAAGTATCTTCACTAACTCCTAAATCTTTCAGCGAACGCGTCGCAATTTCCTCCGCCTTGTCCGACAATGATTTTGAAAAATTTTCCGGAATAATAATCGCAACAAGTGCATCTTTTGCGTGCATGCGTTCCGGAATCTGATCTGCATTTTTTCCATCAACTACCTGCAGACGGAACATTCCAATTTTTTCGATTGCTTTGATGAAACGTATACTTGCGTCGCCAGTGTCTTTGTTGCTAATGAGTAATGAGATTTTGTTGTTGTTTACAAGATCGAACGTGCTGTTTTGAACGCTGGTTATGACGATCACTAATAAGATCGGCATAACAAACATCATCAGTAATCCGACTTTGTCGCGAAACAAGATCCGGAGATCTTTTAATATAGTGGCGCCAAGTTTATACATCCTGTATTTCTTTGCGCCTTTGCGCCTTTGCGAGAAATATATCGCGCAAAGGCGCAAGGGCACAAAGCTTTATTTTTGATTTGTTCTGTTTTGTTCTGGCTTCATGCCGACCCTGTTTCACACAAAGGCACAAAGAAGCACAAAGTATTTTTAGTCCCGATATTTTTTTCCGGTGAGATCCAAAAACAATCCTTCCAATCCATCCTGCTCATGTTCGTGCAATAATTTTTTCAGATCGTCGTGTACAATAATTTTTCCTTCGTCAATCAATGCAATTTTTTCACAAAGCTCCTCGGCTTCATTTAACTGGTGTGAAGTATAAATCAATGTTGTTCCTTTTTGATTTAAAGTTTTTAGGTAATTGATCATTGCGTGGCGTGTTTGTACGTCCACACCTACTGTTGGCTCATCCAAAAACAATACTTGTGGTTCGTGGATCACGGCAATTGCAAGATTCACGCGGCGTTTCATTCCGCCAGAGAATTGACGCACGGGTTTACGCGAAACATCATGTAGCCCCAATACTTCCAACAATTCCTTAATTCTTCTTTTGATATCATTTTTTTTTAACCCGCACCACGCCCCAAAAAATTCAAGATTTTCTGTGGCACTCAGCTCCTGGTAAAATGAAAAATCCTGCGGAACAAACCCGAACAATTTATTGATCGATTTGCGATGATCTTTCATTTCATGTCCAAGCAACTGGATTTTTCCTTTTTCATGCGTGAGTAACCCGGTCATCAAATGCATCAACGTGGTTTTGCCGGCACCGTTTGGTCCAAACAATCCGAATCTTTCGCCCGTTTCTATTTTTAAATTGAGATCGGCTAAGCATAAATGAGATTGTCCCGGATATTTAAAGTCCAGGTTCTCGATACGTATTGCCGGATTGTTCATGGATTCCATTTTACTTTGGAAAGGTCGATAAAGGCTTGTTTTTCCAAATCAGCGATCTCCAAAAGATAATCGCTCATGGTATTAAAATCTTCCTGCTTGCCTAATCTTCCTTTATAAATTCCTGCTGCCTGAACGGCCGCGGTTCTCCACAGATCACCTGTCTGCGTAAATTTTTTAGATATTTCAGGCAATGCATCGATGGGATGATATGCATATGCTTGTTGCAAAAACGCACCGTAAATAAATCGGAACCCTCCACCGCCTGTTCCGATTTCTTCCTGCATGCGCACCAACTGCGCAAGGTAACTGCCTGCTTTTTGTGGACCGAGTTTATCTTTCCACGAACGAATTTTTCTCGCCGTATATCGAATGCCACGGATGCCTGCTATGTTACCCGGAATATGCAACATGTCGCGAACATTTCTTTTAATGCCTGTACGAATTGCTTTTCTTATTTGTCCGTCGGTGACATGCACTTTTTCTTTTGGATAATATAATTGTCCCCTTGGGGCAAATGCGCCCTTGGCAAATCGAACGCGCTCCAACTCGTAACTACTGAGGGAAGTTGTCTGTTCCATTACCGGGTCGCTGACGAGAAAATCATCACCTTCTTTTCCAAACACTATTATATTATGGGCGTTAAAATGAAATCGATATTCTTTGGGGAAATATGTCAGGTAGTACACTCCCACCTGGCATCCAACCGGCTGACCAGCCTGGAGGCATTCTTCCAAAACTTTTTGCGCTTCTTGTTTCGAACTGAATTTTTTCCGGATGATTTTTATACCAAGCGATTTACATGTCCTTTTAAAAATAAGTCCGGGCTGCGTGCGAAAAGCAATAGCCGGACCATTATTAATTTTCATGAAAGGAATGTAGATATAAAAAAGTCCGGAGCCGATTCCAAATGCGAGCGGCTCTGTTATTTTTTCAATTCCATTATGTCGAAGTAAACTGGTAGTAACGCCATTTTCACAATGTGCGGCCTGGATGTGCTGAAAGTCGAGCTTCATGTAAGTTTAATGTTTTTGATATTGTCCACCGTGGTTTCAAAAACCTCTGCATATTTCTGCAATTTATTATCGGACAATTTTTTAAAAGCTGATGGTTTCAAATGGTTCTTCACCTGCCATTTCCAGAAACCAGTATATGCCGAAACAATAGGTATGTCCATTAATTTTAATTCCATCAGATAAAGCAAAGGACTTGCCTCGCCGCTGATCACTTTTTGTTTTGCCCGGTTAATACGTTCTTCGACGTCGTGCCAGGCAACGTCGAGGGCTTTAGCTTTTATTTCCCAGCCTTCGCTCAGCTCGGTTGTGTATTTGCCGGAATCGTCAACGGCATAACAAACCTCCTTTGTGACTTTGCCAAGAGCGCCGAGATCATGGGGAATTTCATCTTTTTTCATAATCTAAGTTTACAATAAAAACTACTCGTTGAAAATTCAGAATTGAACACTGATGGTTGGATATTACCAAAAAAAATACTCAATACTCAATTTTCAATTTTCAACCAGTTGCAGATATCGTTTGGCTGTAAATTATCAATTTCTCCTCAAACCACCGTCAGTAGTGCATACATATAAGAAAAACGGCTACTTTCCGGAACCAGCAATAAAATTTTCTGTCCCTTTTTTAGCCTGTCGCTGTGGAATAATTCGTCAACCATAAAATAAACCGATCCCGCACCGACATTACCCAAAGTATCCAGGTTGACTACCCATCTGTCGTATGGGATAGGCGTTTCATTTTTTTGTAGCTGGTCGTAGATTTTTGCTTTGAAGAATTCGCTGGACATATGTGGAAGAAAATAATCTATTTCTTCCGGCTTCATTCCTTTTTCCTGGAACAATGACTTCAACTTGAGTCCGCCAAGCGGGACGATATTTTCTCCCAACAATTTCACATCCTGTTTGATGCTCAATAAAGATTTAGAAAGAATTTCTTCGGGAGAAAAATCCATATAGCTTTTTAAGGTGCCATCAGCTTCTTTTTCACTTCCCATGTACATGCAGGCCTCCATTTCATTTGCGTATGAAATGCCTTCGATCCACTCTACACGGAAACTAAATCCATTCTCATTTTTTTTGTCAGACATCAGGAACGCGGAAGCGCCGTCGGACAACATCCATCTCAGGAATTCTTTTTCAAAACCGATATATGGGTTTTCTTCGAGTTGTTTTAGCTTTTGCGCCTCGTCTTCAAAAACTTCCGAGCGAAGTGAGGCCGAAAATCGTTCAGAGCCGGTCGACACCGCCGTGTGTACATCACCTGTTTTAATTGCCATGAATGCATATTTAAAAGCATGCATACCGGCGCAACAAACTCCTGACGGAGATACGACTTCAACTGAACGCATCTCTGGCAATTCGCCGTGAACCATCACGCCATGTGAAGGCATCATCTGGTCCGGTGATGACGTGCCACATGAAAGTAATTCTATCGATTTCAATTCCGCCGGATTATCAAACAAAGCCTTTACAGCTTTTGCGGTCATCTCTGCATTTGTGTGTGTAGCTTTCCCTTCTTTTGTCAACGCATAAAATCTGCGCTTAATTCCATTATTTCTTAGTACGATCCTTTTTGATTTGGAGGGATTTTTATTAATAAGGCCCAGATAGGCTTCCATTTCTTCGTTCGAAACCGGATCGTTGGGGAAATAACTCGCGGTGTTTACAATATAAACCTCGTTAAACGACATCTTCTGCATGTTAAATCACTCCTGAATAATATTGTTTTTGCCTTTTGATGCGTGCCGACAAAAACGGTTTAAAAAATATTGCATCCACGGTCAATATGATTGGAGCCGCTATAAAGAGCGCAATTAAAAGATAATATTTGAATGCAACAAGCCAGGGTGTTCTTTTTTTCTTTTTTACGATGATGCCTGCCCAGACTGCAAAAATTTTCCTGGCTTTTGACTCTATGAACATCAGGTTGTATTTGATTCGCACCGCATCCTGCTTCAACAAATCAGTTTGCAATTCACTCCATTCACCTTTGTCAAGATATTGTTTTATTGTTTGACCAAAAACTTTTGTGTGCAGAATGTCTTCATCCGAAACACCCGGCTTCGGGAAAATATTCAGGTATCGATCCTTTTTTCCTCTGAACATCCAGTGAAATATCGTAACAAAACTTACAGGATTTGGATGACGATCGACCAGCGCAATGTTGCCGACAAGTTTTCCTCCAAAATCCTTCAATGATTTTTTCACGCGTTCCATCGCACTGATCCACATATTTCTTGCTCCGGTTATCGTGATAACGGGCGTATTTTTTACAACGGACTGAAATGACGGATGATTCAAAATAGAATTCGATGGAATACTGGGTGATAAAAACCATGCCTGGTATCCAAGAATAATGAGATCGTATGATGATTCTTTAAGCTGAAAGGGTTCGAGTTGAGTCGGCACACCCTGAACGCAATCAGGCATTACGGCAAAAAACTCCTTGCCTGTCCAGGGGAATGGATAAGAAGCCTGAGGTTTCACACGAACTTTTTCAACGGAAACACCAGATTCAGTCAAAGGACTGGTCAAATTGTCAATGATTTCTTCTAACTGGCCGGATTGGGTGTAGTAGATCGCTAATACTTTTTTACTCATTCTGGTGGCAAAATTAAGAGTCCTGCAGCTTCAAAACCTTTGATTTTTTATTATAGTCTATCACTGCTTGCTTAACCGGTTCCGGCAAAGTTTTATACCCTTTGCGGACGACTTCACTATCCTTTTCTAATTCATTTTTATAGCCAAGGACCTTTGGCGCATTTTCCTGAATCATCAATCTCAAAAATCGGTACTCCACATTGGATGGATCTTTTTGGATCGCCTCTTCCAATTTTTGATGACCGGATTTAAAAATCTTCAATTTTTTACTTGCACCACTTGACAATCCCGCTTTTTTCATCGTCAGTGCGCCTTCGAAGGCTTCTTTGCCAACGATCGCCGCATCCCTGATCTGGTTCAATACATCATTTACAAAATCGATTTTATTTATTTGCATCGCTTTGTAAAATGAATCCCTGTCAAATGTGGATTGTTTATCCTGGCCGTGCACACAAAAAGCCAAAAAGATCAGACCAAATAACGCCGAAATCTTCAAAATCTTTTTCATACTATCTGGTTTCAAATATAAGAATAAAGTCCTAACGGCGATCTATGCGTCAGACTGTGCCAAGCTGTTGTGTTAAAGAACTAAAAAATCTATATAAAAACACGTGCCACGTAATATTGGCAAAATCTACAACGTTGTTAATTTTTTTTCCACCAGTGTTAGTAACGTGGGTAAGCGCCCAAACAAGATTTTTTTTCGTCTTATATTCGCGTAATTTTTTAAGCTTAAATGAAACCAAAATGAAAAAACTAATTTGTATTGTTATCGTTGCGCTTGGCTTTAGTTCTGCGGCATTTTCACAAAGCAAATCTTCAAATCCTTCTTTTAATAGCAGTAACTATACAAGTGGAATCGGTGTAAGGTTAGGAACGGCGTACTACGATATCTTCTCTGCTTCATTCAAAACATTTCTTGCAGAAACACCTGGTGCCCTCGAATTAAATTTGGGCTTCAGACCACAGACCTATCACTATGGAGGGAATGGCTACGATGTGCTGTATTTATCTTTTGCCGCGTCGTATCAATATCACTTTGATATAAAACCGGTGCCGGGTTTTAAGTGGTTTATTGGCGGTGGAATTTCGATGTACAATGCATTCGTCAGTGACAACAGTGCCTACAGTTCCGGGTTTGGGCTAGGTCTTTTCCCAACCGGTGGTGTTGATTATAAATTCAGCACTATTCCGCTCGACTTGTCTGCGGACCTCAGACCAACATTTGGCCTTACCCGTCCAAACGATGCGTATGACTATTTTACCGTGAATTTTGGCGTTTCTGCCCGATATACTTTTAAGTAGTTGACTGTCTTTTTTCACGCAAAGGAGCAAAGAGTCCCGAAAATTCAGGTATCCAATCCTTCAACTCTTTGCGCCTTTGCATTTCTTCGCGCCTTTGCGTGAAAAAAATTTTTCAACCTTTTAACTTTTCCATCTTCTCCGCAGGAGTCGGTGGCTGCCTCCAGGAGTTATCGTATGACTTTAAACATGTCTTCTTGTGAAGCTCATCGAGAGATATTTTCCCATCGATGTATGCAGTGAGCGTCCTAAATGCGTTTTTATTTTCTTCTTTTAAAATCAACAGCGTTGCATTTGCTCCCGCTTTCACAGCGATGGGTACACCGCCACCGAGTTCGGCCCAGTGGCCGCCGAGCAAAAGATTTTTTACCGGAGTCTGGTAATGAGCAACTTTATTCTGCATATTCTCGCGACCAGGCTTCGCTCCCATCATGGTTCCCTCCCTGTTGCCAGTATATCTCCAATGCGTAACCGGAGTTGCTACTTCAAAAAACAAAATATGTGAACGAAGATCTATTTTCATTTGTGATTCGACTCTGTCAAACAAAACTTCCGCGATACCATTCTTCAATTTTTTATATTCTTCGCCGCGGATATAATTTCCCTTTTCATCCTTCTTCGTCATCCATTCATCCCGGTATCCCATATACGCAGGCATATAAATCGTAAGCGTGCCTTTGCCCGGAGGTGCAAGAGACTTATCTCTCAATGATGGAGCGAGGATACTAATTTCTGTCGTATGTGGGTCCCCGTTGGAATACGCATCAAAGGGCAAACCTTCAAGCGCCAGGTGAACAAGTTCTTCATTGAAGCCAAGGTCTTCTGTGGGACAATCCAACGCAACCGACACCGTAACGGACGAGCTATAAATTTCAGCACCGCGTAATTTGTTTTTTAGTTTGGTGGGAACGACGGATTCTGGTAGCATCTTTTCATAAAGTGTTTCGACGTCGCAAGCAGCAATGACATATTTGCTTCTGACTTCAGATGTTCGCCCGCCATATTCAAAACTGACACCCGTACATTTGTTCCCTTCCAACAATATTTTTTTTACTGAAGATTTTAAAAAGACACTGTTGTCATAATAGGTGACCAAATGATGCAGCCATTGGGGAATAACCTGGCTGCCGCCTTTTGGGGGACTTTGAAAATCGCCAAAGTACGCCCAGCCAATTGGTACAAGGCATGACAACAACTCTGTTTCCGATGCAAAAATTTTGTGAAGATTCTCATCTTTGAAGAATCGCCTCAAACCCTTGCGCAAGCCTTTTTCACCTGTGTAAGTGACATAAGGAATAAAAGGCATTGCAAACTCGAGCAGCCTGAATTTATTTTTCATTCGTTCGAGCAAACTCATTGTTTCTTCAGAACGAAAAACACTGTTAAAGTTTTTGAATGAAACGCCAAGTCTTTTTGCGGCTCTGAAAAATTTCTCCAATCCTTTTTTTTCGTCGGGAAACGCAGCGATCAATTCGTCTCGCAATTCATCCGGGTTATTGGTAAGAAGGTAATCAAAAGATTCTCCTTTATATCTTCGGATTCTTTTTTGTGCAACCGCTATTGGATAATCATCACCGAGGATGCTAAACACTTTTCCGATCAGTCCTTCCCGCTCGTATTGATTCAACCAGTGTATAGCAGTATCAAATCGAAAATGTTCTCTTCTGAATCCTGCCAGGTAGCCTCCAATATGTGGTTCTTTTTCTAAAACGCAAACAGAAAAGCCTGCCTTGCTGAGCAGGGCTGCCGCAGTAAGTCCCCCTACCCCGGCACCAATCACAATCACATCATAATAAGCTTTCAATTCCGGCCGATGCATGAGGCCAAGTTACGGAGCAAATTTGAGAAATGTGGAAATGTGAGAATGTGGGAATGTGGAAATTTGGAAATGTGGAAATGAATCGCGGATTTGCCGACTTACGCGGATTTCGAATCGCGGATTTGCGGATTTACGCGGATTTCGCGGATTTTAGGTTGAACGTTGCCTATTGATATTTGAAAATTAAGTTCCAATTTTCTGATTCAAGAGAAGTTCACTAATCAATGAGTAATGTTCAATTTGAGAATCCGCGAAATCCGCGTAAATCCGCAAATCCGCGATTCGAAATCCGCGTAAGTCGGCAAATCCGCGATTCATTTCCACATTTCCACATTCTCACATTCCCACATTCTCACGTTTTCACGTTTTCACGTTTGCTTTGCTAAATTTGCACGCAATGAAATCAGCAATATTGCAGGCGAAGTTTACGGATCTTCAAACCTGTGTGATCATTCCCACTTACAATAACGCCGCCACCCTGGAACGGGTGATTGCTGATGTGGCTTCTCGTACAACGAATATCATTGTTGTCAATGATGGTTCAACGGATGGTACCGAAAACATTCTGGAATTTTTTCCTTTTATCAATATTGTTCAGTATGAAAAAAATGTTGGAAAAGGTTGGGCGATCCGAAAAGGCTTTGCAAGAGCCGTAGAACTCGGTTACCATTTTGCAATAACGATTGATTCCGATGGACAACATTTTGCAAAAGACCTTCCCAGGTTTATTGAAAAACTGGAAACGAGTAAAGAGGCGATCATTATTGGTGCGAGAAATATGGATCAGACTTCAGTTCCTGGCAAAAGCAGTTTTGGGAATAAGTTTTCGAATTTCTGGTTTAAAGTAGAAACGGGGATCACTGCGCCTGATACACAGTCCGGTTATCGATTGTATCCCGTTTTTTTATTGAAAGATACCCGATTCTTTACCCGCAAATATGAATTTGAAATCGAAGTATTGGTACGCGCTGCCTGGAAAGGAATTCGAGTGGAATCAATTCCGGTTACAGTTTATTATCCGCCTAAAGGAGAACGCGTTTCGCATTTCAGACCATTCAAAGATTTTACAAGGATCAGTATACTGAACACGATTTTGGTACTCGTCACATTTTTCTATATCAAACCAAGAAACTTTTTTCGAACACTTTTT
>Ga0163162_10000904_pt1 | contig 27647 bp, 21 predicted proteins | sample S55metaG_FD_115310 | JGI IMG/M metagenome (GOLD analysis project Ga0163162, IMG submission 115310) | Switchgrass rhizosphere microbial communities from Kellogg Biological Station, Michigan, USA - S5-5 metaG | ecosystem: Host-associated > Plants > Roots > Rhizosphere > Soil | place: USA... | reverse complement strand
GTTTGGTAGACCGTTGAACTACAACGTTCCGGACGTGCAAAATCGCAATGGACTGGTTGCCAGCAACGGCGTGGCTCACGATCAGATTATTGAGACGTTGTCGCCGTTACTTGAAGAGTTCGGCCGGAAACCATTCTGAATGTCCGATAAACTTAGAGCCGCTTGCAAATTCAATGAAGACATTGAAGGCAAAATAGGGGTGGCTTCTACTGATTTGTTGACAGAACTTTAATGCACCTTCATCTCAAGCACTCTCTGACATACTTACCTCATTGCCTCGTGCCGTTATTGTTACTCGCCGCACTCAACTACTGGAACGGACTCAAAACTGTCGATGCGACATTAAGCGCGCAAGCCCAGCGCCATCTCAACTCTCTTGCCGGCGAAGTTGACAGAAGACTGCGGGACGAAGAAGTTGAGCTCTCGCGCATTGCTTTGTCGCCACAGCTTCGAGATCTACTCAATTCGAAAAAGAATACTACCGCTGCGAGCCTAAGCAATGGGCCAGTGCAACCACCTCAAGAGTTATTTCTAAACCTATCTTCAGCACTGCGCGGACGAGGGCACTGGCGTCGGATTGCAGCCTTCGATGGTAGGCATCACGCGCAATTTCAGATTGAAAGAGATCGCAACGCCCAGAACCCCGACAGTGTTAAGTCTGTTCCGATTGAGGGCGCAGGAGCTCCTCCCATAGCCGATCTTCTTAAAAAGGACACAGACGTCGAATTAAATGGCTCAACTCTGCGGTATTCGGTTCCCGTTCCAAACGGCTCATCAGAACTCGCAGGAACTCTTACCGGGGAGCTGAATCTTGAAGAACTTATTTCTGAGACAACCGCAATCATTAGCTCCGGCCCGGAGGTAGCAGGTCATCAACATTCCTTCGTCGCTGCGATTGATTCTTCGGCGAAGATCGTTCAGCACACAAACAATGAAGTTGAAGGCAAGATGGTAAGCAGTGCCTTACCGGAATTTCTTCCAATCGCGGAAAAGTTAACGCGCGGTGTCTCTGGTATTGAACGCTTTCAGTCATCGAAATTCGGAGATTTCATTACCGCGTTCTCACCGCTTCCGAAGTGGAATGTTGGTCTCGCAGTCGGCTACGACAGAACGGAAGGAACTGCTGCGGCACATCGATGGGGCATCCTGGGGATTGTTCTTGCACTCTTCGCGGGAACAGTCGCCGCATTGCTGATTTCACATCAAGCCCAAAAGAAGTCTGAGGGAATTGAACGCGTTGAAGAAGGCCTCTCTGCGATTGCGAAGGGTGAACTCGATCGGCGCATCGAGCTTGGTTCCGGCGACGACGCACGAGTGATTGCCGACAACATCAATGTGATGACCGAAAGGTTGCGCGCCCAGATTGCGCGCGAAGAGGAGACCAAGCAGTTCCAGTCGTTCGTGCGTCTCTCGGCGATGCTTATTCACGATCTCAAAAACTCCATCGAGGCACTGTCACTGATTGTCGGCAACATGGAACGACATTTCGACAATGAACAGTTCCGCGCCGATGCGCTGCGCTCGCTGACAAGCGCGACCGAAAAGCTCAAAGGAATCGTTTCTAAGCTCAGCCGCCCATTGTCGAGCCTTAGTGGCGAACATGCGAAACCGAAGAGTCTCGATCTCATACCAGTAATCAAGCGTGTCGAAAGATTGACTGCCGAGCCGCTGAGAGAAAAGCACGCTATTGAAATGAAACTCCCCGCCAACCTCTTTGTCTATGCGGATCCGGAGAGAATCGAGAAAGTGGTTGAGAACCTTATTCTCAACGCACTCGAAGCGATGGCACATCAAAACGGAAGACTGACCATCGAAGCGGGTCTGACTGCGAGAGGTGCAGCGACCTTCTCAGTAAGTGACACGGGACCCGGTATGAGTCGCACTTTCATTGATCACCAATTGTTTCGACCTTTCTCAACCACCAAAAAACATGGAGTCGGATTAGGTCTCTATACTTGCCGAGAAGTACTGCAAGCCAGTGCCGGCTCGATCGAAGTTGAATCAGTTGAAGGAGTTGGTACGACTTTTCGCGTCGTGCTACCATCCGCATCACACGACTCGCGCAGCTAAAGAAGGAGTGCGGCAATTCCTCCCTTCTGGTCAACAGTTGCGCGGTTCCTCTTGCAGCTTCCTGCCCCAGCATTACTTCCGTAAGCGGCAAGTTTCAGTTCCGAGAGATCGTTAAGGTTATGAGCAGTCAAACGCCAGCGAAAGGCACCATTTTGGTTGTCGACGACGACGACGCTGTGCGCAGCGGTTTGTACTGGGCACTTAACTCCGACTATCACGTGCTCCAGGCTTCCTCACGTGAACAGGCCATATCGATGATCATTGATGAAGACATCGGAGTTGTCGTCAGTGATCTTCACTTGCCCCCGCGCGTCGATGACATTGGTGAGGGCCTGGCGCTTATCGATGTTGCACGCGCGCAGGATCCGCCTTTGCAAGTGGTTGTGATTACCGGCAGCGACTCAAAGCGGGGAGCACTAGAAGCAGTTAGGCGTGGCGCCTACGGTTTTTTTGAAAAACCGTTTGATGCCGCAGAGCTCTTGCATATCGTCAACCAGGCCTCACGTATGCGACAGCTTGAGATTGAGAATCGAAAGTTGCGAGCAGAGCTTCCGCGACCGCCCGGCTTCTTACATCTGTTGGGCACGAGTAAATCTCTGGAAACGGTTATGAAGCAGGCTCGTTCCGTGGCCGCAGCGACCAGTGCCACTGTACTGCTGAGCGGCGAGAACGGTACCGGCAAGGAGATGCTCGCACGGGCCATCCACCAGGAGAGTCCACGAGCAAGCGGACCGTTTGTCGCTGTGAGCTGCGCAGCGTTGCCGGAGACATTGATTGAGTCGGAGTTGTTTGGACATGAGAAGGGTGCCTTCACTTCGGCGACGCAATCTCGTAAAGGTCGCTTTGAGTTGGCGGACGGCGGCACGCTCCTCCTCGACGAAGTAGGCGACTTGAGTCCCGGTGTGCAAGTGAAACTTTTGCGTGTGTTGCAGGAGCGATCGTTTGAACGAGTCGGCGGCAACAAAACATTGAGTGTCGACATTCGACTGATTGCTGCAACTAATCGTGATCTTGAAAAGGAAGTAGAAGATGGCAGATTTCGGCAGGACTTGTTCTTTCGTTTGAATGTCGTCCCGTTGTCGCTGCCGCCTTTGCGCGAACGAGTCGAAGACATTCCAATCCTGGCGGCACATTTCGCTGCCAGGTCTGCACAGAAGTACGGCCATCCTGTACCTGAGTTGTCACCAAAATTGGTTGATGTTCTTCAGGAATACGACTGGCCCGGAAATGTACGCGAGTTGGAGAACCTGATGGAACGCCTGGTCGTGTTAAGTAATGGCGAACCACTTGGTCTTGAATTCGTTCCGGAGAAGATGTTGCAAATTTTGCCGGGCTCCAACGTACATGATGAATCCACGTTGGAAGGCGCTGTGGAGGCCGTGAAGCGTAAGATGATAGTAAGTGCACTTCAGGCTGAAGGTGGCAATAAGGTCGCAGCGGCCCGGAAGCTGGGAATTAGCAGATCGTACCTGCATCGTTTAATCAATGAGTTTGGGATTTAAGTGAGAATTTAACCACTCCCCACCCTACTTGAACCTTTCCACTCAATCCTCCATCATGCAATCTCAGTATTTCGTTTATGGCAAACCTGCAGCAACGCTTACCTGAGAATGTGCCTGGTGATTTCTTTGTGGATTCAACCTGCATTGACTGCGACACGTGCAGTCAACTTGCGCCGACAGTCTTCCGCGACCATGGCGAGCAGTGCAGCGTTCATCATCAGCCGCAGACTGATGACGAAACGAAAAGGGCATTAATGGCCCTGGTTGCGTGTCCGACGGGTTCAATCGGCTCGACCGAGAAACACGATCCGCATATTGGTATCGACGCGTTTCCTCTTCACATTAGTGATGACGTCTATTTTTGTGGTTTTACATCGGAGGCCAGTTTTGGAGGCTGGAGTTATCTCATCAAGAGGCCAACGGGAAATGTCCTGATCGATTCTCCACGCTTTGCATCCCAACTTGCAAAACGCATTGGAGCGATGGGCGGCGTCGCACAAATGCTCCTGACCCACAAAGACGACATCGCGGCTCACGAATCGTTTCGCGTGAGGTTTGGCACTGCAAGAACAATGCATCGAGCAGACGGAGCCGCGAGATTACAAATCGAACAGGTTATCGATGGCGAGGAGTCGATTGCACTCGACGAGGACTTGTTAGCAATACCGACCCCTGGCCACACTCGCGGTCACGTGGTGTTTCTCTACAAACAGAAGTTTCTGTTTTCCGGTGATCATCTCGCATGGTCTCCAGTTCGAGAAACACTGACTGCTTTTCGCAGTGTTGCCTGGTATTCCTGGCCCGAGCAGATTCGCTCTATGGAAAAACTGTTGGCCTATGATTTTGAGTGGGTGTTACCGGGCCACGGAGACATGCATCACGATAGCGGACCGAATATGAAGTCCCATCTCGAACGATGTATCGCCTGGATGAAAACCAGGAATTAAGCTCGTCGATCAAACTTCCAAGAGGAAACGATGAACAAAAATCAAAAGATTGCGCTGGGGTGTGGCGGAGCCGGGTGTTTTGGATTGATCTTTCTCGTGATTGTGGGAGTCGTAGTCTACTTTGTATGGGTCCGACCGGCCGCGTTAGCTCGTAGTTACAATTTCAACGTCAGTACTAACAGAAATACGAATTCAGACTCCAACAGCACCAGCGCGTCCAACGACAATTCAAACTTCAACAGTGACGGAACTTCTAAGTCAACTTCAGCTAATTCAATGTCGGATGACGACAAGCACAGACTGTATCAAGCAGCGAACATGACCGGCGACACAGAGTTGATTCGTCGCGTATCAGTGAAACTTGGATTGATGAACGACGATTTCAGTCCCGGTGATGAGTATGCGGGTTTTCTCAAGGATCACATCACCTGGGCCTTTCAAAACACCGATTTTATTCAGTCATTAAATTCAAAGGAAAAGGCAGTGGCGTACGTGAATGAGCATTTTCCAGATTAATCAACGAACCAGGGGTAGTAGCCCGACTTTTAGGGAGGGCTCTGAATATTTTACGCCTCCGGGAAGACCTATCTGATGGATCCATCTCGCATTAGGAATTTTTCGATCATTGCGCATATTGATCACGGGAAATCCACGCTTGCAGATCGTCTGCTTGAACTCACCGGCGCGCTTACTGAGCGTGAGATGGAAAACCAGGTCCTCGACAACATGGACCTGGAGCGCGAGCGTGGCATAACTATCAAAAGTCATGCTGTCCGTCTCGACTACAAAGCTCACGACGGCAACAACTACATTCTGAACTTGATCGATACTCCTGGACACGTCGACTTCTCCTACGAAGTATCGCGCTCGTTGTCAGCCTGTGAGGGCGCACTCTTGATTGTTGATGCGTCACAGGGTGTCGAAGCCCAAACGCTCGCCAATACCTATCTCGCAATTGAAAACAACCTCGAATTGATCCCGGTCATCAACAAGATCGACTTGCCCGGTGCCGAACCTGAGAAGGCGATTGAACAGATCGAGCACTTCATCGGGCTCGAAACTCACAATGCGATCTTTACAAGTGCAAAGACCGGCGAGGGTGTTGGAGATGTTTTGGAAGCGATCGTTCGCGATGTGCCATCGCCGAAGGGCAATCCTGATGCGCCGCTCAAAGCCCTGATTTTTGATTCGTGGTACGACTCGTATCGAGGCGTAATTGTTTTGTTTCGTGTTATCGACGGTTCCATTCGCACGGGAATGAAGATTCGTTTTTTCAATACCGGTCGCGACTACCAGGTCGAAACACTTGGCGTTAACCGGCCGCGTCCGACGCCAATTAAAGAACTGGGTGTCGGCGAGGTTGGATTCTTGACGGCCTCGATCAAGGCGGTGGCTGATGTTCAGATCGGTGACACAATTACCGAAGCTGCACGACCAACAACAGAACCATTTCCGGGCTTTCAGGAAATCAAACCAATGGTGTTCGCAGGGCTTTATCCGGTTGATACCAACCAGTACGAGGAATTGCGAGACGCGTTGGATAAGTTGCGACTAAACGATGCGTCGTTTTTCTACGAGCCGGAATCATCAACTGCGCTTGGCTTTGGCTTTCGCTGCGGATTCCTCGGTTTGCTACACATGGAAATCGTTCAGGAGCGGTTGGAAAGAGAGTTCAATCTTGATCTTATTTCGACAGCTCCAAGTGTACGCTACGTCGTAACGACTACCGACGGCGTAGTTCAGGAGATCGATTCACCTGCGAAGATGCCTGATCCTGGCAGGATCGTAAAGATTGAAGAACCAGTTATCCGGGCTGTGATTCTGACGCCTGATGAGCATCTCGGCGGCATCCTGCCTTTACTGGAAGAGAAGCGTGGTGTGCAGAAAGGTTTTGAATACATCACATCGAATCGTGTGATGCTGACTTATGAATTGCCACTCAACGAGATTGTTCTCGACTTCTACGATCGACTCAAGTCGGTTTCGCGTGGCTATGCTTCACTTGATTACAACCTGGCCGGATATTGGGAAAGTGATCTTGTGAAGCTGGATGTGTTGGTGGCTGGAGAACCGGTGGATGCTCTTTCGCTGATACTTCATCGCGGCACTTCACAGTCAAAAGGACGAGCGCTGACGGAAAAAATGAAGCAGTTGATTCCGCGTCAACTTTTTGAAGTCCCTATACAGGCGGCCATCGGCAATAAAGTGGTTGCACGTGAGACTGTTAAAGCGCTCGGAAAAAATGTGATCGCCAAATGTTATGGCGGTGACATCACTCGGAAGCGGAAGTTGCTCGAGAAGCAAAAGGAAGGCAAGAAGCGAATGAAGAAGGTCGGGCGCGTGGAGATACCGCAGGAAGCATTTCTGGCCGTACTGAAAGTCAATGAGTAACTGCGAATCATCATTCCTCGTCCAGTGGTCAAATAGTGAGTAAAACAACGCGGTAGAGAGAGTATCAAAACTCGAATTACCGCTGGACCGGATAGAAACCTTAACCACGAAGACACGAAGGCACAAGAAGACTCTTTAACAAGAGCAGCAAGATGTCTCTCATTTAGTGTCTTCGTGTCTTTGTGGTTCAGTCTTCCGCCATTTCTAATTGACTAGTTTGTTGGAACTTCTACTTAAGTGACTTCTTCTAATCCAGAAGCGAACGCAATTGCTCGTGCTGAACACGAATTGTTGTTGTGCTGTGTCAGTCCCGGGCAGGAATCTGTCAATCGCGATCGCATTCGGGCTTTGGTCGGGATCGACATTGATTGGAACTATCTCTTTCTCCTCGCGCGACGACATGCAGTGCTCCCGCTTCTTTATTCATCTCTCAACAGAACAGCCGCTGATGTTGTTCCTGACTCCGAGGCCCAACGTCTTCAAAAATATTTTCTGGAAAACTCAGCGCGTAATGTTCTACTGACTGCCGAGTTGTGTAGTTTGATTGAACGGCTCAGTCGAAACGGCATCGAAGCGATTCCCTACAAGGGACCAATGCTCGCTTTGTTTGCTTACAACGATCTTTCTCTTCGTCGCTTCGTGGATCTCGACATTATGGTGCGCAAGGAGGACGTTGCACGGTCAATCGATCTTTTGCTGGCCGCGGGTTACGAATTGTCGAAGCCTCTCAGCGCGACCCAGCGGCAACTGTTGCAGCGAACTCAGCACAATCTGCAGTTTCGGCGTCACAAGGGGCAGTTGATCGTCGAACTGCACTGGGAGGTTGCTTCAAACTTATTTGCGTCGACTGTTCAGGCCGAAGATCTTTGGAAGAACCTTGCAATCAGAGAGCTTAATGGCGCTGCGATAAAAACGCTGTCACCCGAAGATCTCATTTTCTCCTTACTCATTCACGGTTCACGTCATCTTTGGGAAAGATTACTTTGGATATGCGATGTGGGTTGGATTGTCTCCCAATACGATTTGAACTGGCAGGCATTGCTTGAACGCACGCGGAGTACAAAGACTGAACGCATGTTCCTGCTCGGTATAAGTCTTTCTAAGACGCTCTTGAATGTTTCGTTGCCGAGCGTTATAGAAAAAGAGATCGCGCAAGATCGTGTGTTGGAAAAACTGGCGCGTCTTGTTATAAAAGGAATATTTAGCGGACCGGAGAACCAACCAGTTCCTGTCTTCAAAATGTTTGAGTTCAACTTGAAGGTACGCAAGGCATGGTCATCGAGGGTTCGTTATTTCCGGCACGTGCTTGACCCTACAGATCGCGACTTGAGTGCAGTTGCGTTACCGAGAGCGCTCTCTTTTGGCTACTACTTTATGCGGCCGGTACGTTTATTATTTAAGACTCGCGAAGGCGTTCGATGAGGGCGAACAGACGCGCTAATGCAGTGGCCAGGGAATGTTTCCCTCTTTGATTCAAGTTTTGTCGAGAAAAAAGTGAAAATTGGCAGTGCCAGTTTTCTACGGCAACAAGGGTCAATTCATACAACAATCATCCGAAGGTTTAAAGCTTCCAGTAATTCTCATAGTCAAACAAGGAATACCAAGCTTGAAAGAAAAACTTCTTTGTCATCGCCGTATTCGACTGATAGTGGTACTGATTCTCCTGTCGGCGTTCAACGCTTTCGGACAGGAAGCGCAAAAGCCCGAGGTGGGTGCCAAGCCCCCCGTAAAAGCCGAGCCGGCAAAACACCAGTCCGAGAAAACAGCAGATAAGCCGCAGTTTTCACTGTCGGTAAGAACAAAACCAATTCTGAGCTTCAGTTTGAAAGCGGAGAAAGTCAAACTCGTCGACATCGCAGCTGAAATGTCCAGACGACTGAAGACGCCTGTATTAGTTGGACCGACACTACAGAACGAAGTGATTTCGATCGAGTTTTCAGATTTGACACTCGAGCCGGCCATGCAGTTGATGTCGCCTGCCGTTTATATAGATTACGAGATCGAAACAGGATCTGGGTTGGCACCGAAACCTCTGGGCATATACTTTTGGACCACAACTGGCGAACCGCCAGTGACTCCTGCCGCGGCCGGTTCTAATCAGTCGCTTCTCATCGAGGGTGATACGGAGGAGGGCGTTGAGCCGCAAACCGACGAAGATCGCAAGCGCCAGGAGGAACAACCGCTGCGGGTTGAGTTTCAGAACAACATCCTGAGTGTGAAGGCTAAGAAACAACCGCTGGTTTTCGTGCTGTTGAAGATAGGTGAAGAACTGGGAATACCGGTGGATATTCAGTACGAGACAAAAGATGTAATCGATACTGAAATATCAAAACTCTCAGTTGAAGACGTGGTTCGCAAGTTGTCGCCCAACATTCGACTTTTCATCCGTGCGGATTTGTTGCATTCGGAGAGGCGAGCCTTACGCCTTGTCTTGACTGATCCAACCAAGACAGCACAACAAGGCTCTTGAGGCTTTGATCCATGACCTAGATTTTGGTTGCCATGAACTCGGTCCAGACATAATATGACTACGAACAATCTCGAGGAGGCGGCACACATTGACTAAACAAAACAGTTCTTCGTTGCACGAAGATTCATTGATTCAAACGGACTCATCAGTTGAACCGAAGGTAAATCAACCAGCAAAAAAGCAATTTATCGAACCCGAGATTTCTAACGCGGTCGATGTCCTTGAAGCCACAACTTTCTTTCAGGCAGTTTCAACGGGATCGACTAATTAGGCAAACCTGGGTCAAATTCCCTCTTTGCTGGAGTCTGACTTGCTGACACGACCGGCAGCTAAGATGTACTACTCAGTTGCCGGTCGAACTGTTCTTATCGAAGCTTTCGACGATTGGTCCTTCAGTGCCGTATCACAGCTCTTTGCTGGTTGGTTCCTGACTCTTCTTCCGCAGTCAACGACACATAAACCGGATCTCACATTGAGAGTACGATGTGGACAGACTCCACCTTCGGTACCCACCGGTCTAACTGTTTTTGAAATCGCTCTTGGTGGCAGGTGTCACACTGACAATTCTTCCTTTTACCTTAGGTTCGACAACTCTCTGGTAGTTTTTGGCAGTGATACTTCTGCTGCTGTCGACCTGTGGGTGGATCAACCTTACGATTTGTCGTCCGCAAAAGTGGCGCAACTTATCTGTCACGCTCTTTCGCCTGCGATGCGCCGGTGTGGCGTTTTCGAAATTCACAGCGCAGGTGTAATTCCACCGGGTCGGACCATGGCTATGATGATCCTGGGACCGTCAGGGTCAGGGAAGTCCACCCTTACATCTCGACTGGCGAAGTGTGGTTGGCGTTATCTCTCAGACGATGTCCTGTTGCTTCTGGATTCCGGAATTGATTTGAAAGTGGGGGCATTCCGTCGCTTTTTTGCCCTGACCGCCGAAACACTTTCCGCTGTCGACTTGCCTCAAGGGGTCTTAAATGAATCATCAGGTGCAGCGAAGGAGAAAATTATCCCCCGGGAGCATTTTGACTCTGATCCTATCGAACAGGCGACGCCGGGCTACGTGATCTTTACAAACGTTACTCGTGAACCACGGAGTAGATTGGTATCACTAGCTTCGGCCGAAGCGATGACCAGGCTGTTGCGGCTGTGTCCCTGGGCGTCTTACGACAAGCCAACTTCTGAGGAGCATTTGCGAATTCTTGCTCGCCTGGCAAATACCACGTCAGCTTTTGCACTGAACGCCGGAACAGATATTCTTAACGAGCCGACGCTCGCTGCGGATTTGATTCAACAGACCATCGGTGAACCTGCCTTCGTGGGATAGTTATATGACGCATAGTGGTTTCGACAACAAAAGAATAACGGTCGAACTAACTAATAGCTGCAATCTTCATTGCAGCTATTGCCTGCGTGATGAAGATGCGCTTTACCACACTCCTGCGAACTTTTTGTCACCCGAGTTGTTAGGTCGAATCTTGAGCCAGGCGCGTCAAGTCATGGGCATTACGTCCGTCGTCTTCACTGGCGGCGAGCCTACTCTACATCCTGAGTTCGCACGTATCCTCGAAGTATCTGAGACAAATGGTTTGAAGAGCAGCTTTGTAACTAATGGATGGCACTTCGAAAAGATCTGGCCGACAGTTCTCGCATTTAGAGATTCACTTAGCCATATCGGTTTTAGTCTGGATGGAGTAACTGCCGGAACACACGACGCGTGGCGTGGGGCTGGCTCATTCGTCAGGATCGTCCGAGCTTTCTCTCGTTGCTTTGCGTCCAACATTCCCTTTGCCGTTAAAGTGGGAATTCGACGAGACACAATTCAAAGCCTGGAACAGTTCGCACTTTTCTCCGCCCGCCTCGGCGCATCAGCTTTGAACTTTGCTCACATCATGCCGACTTCAAATGAAGTTGCGGAGGCCTCGGCTTTAACCTATTCAGAGCGAGAGCGAGCCGATCAGGAAATCGCAAATCTGTCTAGAATCTTCAAAATGAAAATCGGCATCGATGTCGGGTATCACAATCTCGATGTTTCAGCGCCCTGTTCTGCCCTTGCCGGAAATAGCTGCAACGTCGACTATCGCGGGCGGCTCTCGTTGTGCTGCAATCTGTCTGGGTTCCGGGGCGGTGCAGGCGAGTTGGATGTTATCTCCGATCTCTCGACGGAAGATTTTGGATCTGCGTTGTCTCAACTGTCTGAGCTTGGTGCCAATCAATTACAGGCGAGACGCAATCGACTCGAAGCTATTGATAAGACGGATGCCGTAGATCCGTATGTCACGTCGCCTTGCCTCTTTTGTCTCGACACGTTTGGCAAACTTCCATGGCGCGACAGTTTTGCCGAAAGAGAGCTGCGGGCACTGCCGGTGTTACAGAGTCTCTAATTCCCTTCGATGAACTTCCACGACAAGTTGGATCTTGAGTCTGTTACTCACCGTCTCTGGAGTGCTTCATGAATCAGTCAGACTCAGGTCTTAAAAACTCAACCATCTCAAAGCACAGCATTGACCCTGAACAGCTTAAGTGGTGGCTCCCTGTTGATGCGCTTATCGATGGCGGTCGACCTGCCGTCGAATGGATGGATTTGCGCGACGTGTCGTTCAGTGAACCCTTCTTCCATGAAACCATCGAACGGATTAAGACAAACGGCGCAGTGCAGTCATACGTAACGGACATCGACTTCCTGTTACAGATGGAGAAGATCTGCGAGAGTGCAGATCCTGCAGGTTTTATCTTTCATACATCACGTTGCGGGTCGACGCTGCTTGCGAACGCGTGTAGAGCGCTGCACGGGTCCATTGTCATTTCAGAAGCACAAGTGCTGGACAAGATTGCCAGTCGTTTCTTTACTGACGCCGAGCCCAACTCAACAAAAGAATTGCTCTACCTGCTCTTCCTGAAAGCGGCGGTTACTACACTGGGTCAACGTCAAACGAGAGTCGCGAATAGATATTTCATCAAGTTTGGATGTAGCTCTACATTGCAGATGCAGCGGATCCGTCGCGTGTGGCCTCACGTTCCGTTCGTGTTCCTTTATCGCAATCCTGTTGAAGTTATAGTTTCAAACCTCCGATCGACTCCTGAATGGATGAAGCCGCAGCCAAATCTTAAAACAGCTGCTGCAATCGTCGGAGTTGAAGTCAGCGAAGTCGAGGATCTGTCCCCTGAAGAGTTTTGTGCACGGGCGGTGGGAAGATTTCTATCGGAAGCCCTGGCAAGCGTTGATGGCCAAACGAAACTTATTAATTATGAAGAGTTAACTTCGCCGGACGGATTGATCGACGCAGTAAGATTCTTTGGTATTCAACCGGTGACAGCAGAGATTGATGCGATTGGAGAAGTGTCTCGTCTATACTCTAAAGACCTAACGGGCGGTGTGACTTTTCAATCCGATGGACAGTCTAAACGAACTTCCGCGTCAGCATCCGTTATCGATCTGGCAGCGAAGTGGGCTCTACCTTTTTACGAACAACTCGATAATCGACCGTAAACTATCCTGGAAGGAAATTGATTTCATGCTTTCTTCAAAACTGGTGCCGCTGAAAGACATCGTCTATACAGATTTTCAAGGCACAGGTGGAATTCTTGTCGACCTGAATACAAAGCAATACTACCAGCTGAATGAAACTGGTTCGTTGATCTGGCGCGCATTGGAAAAGGGAGATTCCATTGAAGACATCGTTTCAGAGATGCGATCCGTTTATGAGGTATCAGAAGAGCGCGCCAACGCGAGTGTGGAAAAGCTTTTGCTCAACCTCGAGTCGTCCAATCTAGTGCGACGCGCCTGATCCTGTTTCAATTACTCGTATAGTTCTCCAAAATAACTCATTGACGCTCGCAATTTGACCGTGTTAGGTTTCAATCCCACATTGGCTTTTCCTGTGGCCCAACCATGAAGGAGAAAATACATGTCGCAATCAGCTCGGCTCTTTTGGGCCCTTGCTGTCTTAGCTCTTATTTTTCAGGTAGCCGTATTGGGAAGTAGCGGACGTTTTCAGGAATCGGCTGCTGACGGTTCAGACAAAGCGAAGTCTCAACAAACAACCAAAGCTTCAAAGAAGCGAAAGAAGAAAAAGGCAGTAACAACTGTGCCTTATGTGGTTTTTAGTCCTGCGCCACCTCCAGTAATCCCCTCGTCACCAATCACAACCAATTCAGTTGAGGAGTTGTCGACAACACCACCTCCCTCTGCAAGAAATATATCCGGCGCGGAAAAGTCTCCGGGTGTTCACGTTTCACCTAAAGGAATACAACCTTCAGGACCCGTACCTGCTAGCAATTTGGTTATTTCTGAGTTCCGACTTCGTGGTCCCAGTGGGGCGAATGATGAGTTTATTGAGATCTTCAATGGTAGCGGTGCTGATCACACCGTCGCCGGAGGGGGTACTGGTTATGCGATCGCTGCGTCGGACGGCGTGGCTCGTTGTGTGATTCCAAACGGCACCGTGATACCAAACAAAGGACACTATCTTTGCGTTAACAGCGTTGCCTACTCTCTTAGTAGCTACCCGGCCGGCAATGGCACTACGGCAACAGGTGACGCCACTTACACAACGGATATTCCTGACAACGCAGGAATAGCGCTCTTTGATACCAGCATTCAGGCTAATTTCAACCTTGCCCACAGGTTCGATGCAGTTGGCTCAACGTCTGAAGCAAATACACTCTACAAAGAAGGAACCGGCTATCCAGCTTTGGTTCCTTTCTCAATTAATTACTCGTTTTATCGGGACAATTGTGGCAAGGGCGGTAGCATTACCGCAGCGGGCCCTTGCCCAACCGACGGAAGTCTTAAGGATAGCGATAACAATGCGGTCGATTTCATCTTTGTGGATACCAATGGCACATCAGCAGGTGCTGGCCAACGGCTTGGAACCCCGGGCCCTGAAAATCTTTCAGCGCCGATTGAGCGAAATGCTTCGTTTGCAGCTAACCTGCTTGACACTTGTTCCGCGGGCCCTACACCGCCCAACCGAGTTCGAGATTTCACGTCCGATCCAGCGAATAACTCGACCTTTGGCACCATTGATATCCGGCGAACAGTTACCAATAACACCGGCGGAAATGTCACCCGGTTGCGTTTCAGGATCATCGATTTGACTACATTTCCGGCGCCTTCTGGATTTGCGGATTTGCGGCCCCGCACTTCCCCAGCCGTCGTCGTCACAGTTGACCGTCCACCGTGTGGCTCCGGCACGAGCAATGTGACAGTGCAAGGAACTACACTCGAACAACCGCCGACACAAGCGAACGGTGGGGGCTTCAATTCCTCAATGAGTGCGGGTACAGTCACCCTGGCTACACCATTGGCAAATGGAGCCTCACTCGACGTTCGGTTCTTACTGGGAATTCAGCAAACGGGACATTTTAAGGCAATCGTCAACGTCGAAGCTTTGCCGTAATAAAAGATTCGACCCAGATCCTTTTTCGAGGCGCGGCCGACCGCGCCTCGTTTTTATTTGGACGAGAGTATTGCTAGCTCGGGTTTGTAGTCGTCGTCAGAAGGAAATATGTAAGTCACAACGTATTCCGGTAGGGTGTTTTCCAGGATCGGCTTTCCATTAGCTTCAAGCCAGGCATGGCCTGTGATTGTTTCCTTGGATTCACTCTTAACGCCGAACAGAATGCGAGTGGAAATTCCGTTTTGAGAGAGGTATCGCCGCAAGACTGCCGCACGCTTCCAACATATTGGTCTGAAGAAAAGAACGTTTGCCGAAAGCACTGAGTCGATCGAGCGAGCCAGCTGTCTTGGTAGCTCAGCGTCCTCGGTTGCGACCTGGCGTGATTCACCTCCGGAAACTAACTCAAGAGCGCGTGGTAACGAAAGCCATCGCGCTGACGCTGACAGAAACCCAACCCACCACGCCATTCGACAGAGAAGCAGTGCCTCGCGCGGGTGAGTAATACACTTTCGGCCGGCAACGAAGAAGAGTCTTGGTATTTTTGTGAAAGCGTTTTGACCCATGACTGGATGGATGCCGATTCTAACTGAGTTCGTGTTAGGCTAGGAAATACAAAGAATAAATCCGGTGTCAGAAGTTATCGAAAATAAACCCCCGCTCAAAAAGATTCAGATTTATTGCGACGGATCCAGTTTGGGTAATGGGCAAGTTGGAAGCCGCGCCGCCGGAGTTGCCCTGCTGGGTTACAAAGGAGTCTGGCGTGCCGTCGGCGAATACCTTGGCGCCGCGACCAACCAACAGGCCGAAATTGCGGCAGCTGCAATCGGATTGGAATCGTTGCGCGAACCTTGCCAGGTCGATCTCTTTACGGATTCTCGTTACGTCGTGGAGACGATGAGTGGTCGCTTTCGACGCAAGACAAATCTCGACTGGTGGCGAAGGCTTGATCGAGCTGCAAATATTCATACGGTCAACTGGCAGTGGACCCGCGGGCACGTCGGCCATCATTTGCAGGAAACGGCCGACGCTACAGCCCGTCGAATAGCAGCTGAACAAAGAGTGACTGAGAATGCGCTTCGTGACGCTGTGGATCGAATTGGAACGACCGATGTGATTTGATGTCCGATATGCTTTAGCTTGTCGGTCAGTAGGAAAGGGATCGACAAGCTAAAGCTTATCGGACACCGGGACAGTTCGCTTTCACGTGGTTTGGCGCATATAATTTTGCCTCCCCAAATCGAAACTTTTGGATCGGAATAGTGCCTCTCGGACTGTTTAGAACAAAGCACGCCTCAAACGCTTCCATTCTGACAACGTCAGTCTGCTATGCGCTACTGTTGTTTCTGGTGACAACTTCACGGGCCCAGGAGCCTTTCAAAGGCTGGCAATGGCAAAACCCTCTGCCGCAAGGTAATTCGATTAACTCAATCAAATTCGCCGGCGATAAGAAACATGGCTGGGCCGTTGGTGGCGATGGCGTGATTCTCTCGACTAGTGATGGAGGATTTGAGTGGGATGAGGAGGAGTCAAGGGCCAATACCACCCTCTATAGCATCTACCTCAAAGATCGGGACCATCTAGTTGTGTCGGGCGCGCGCGGTACGATCCTGACCACCAAGAACGGTGGAGAGAAATGGGTTTCCAGGAAAACGGGAACGCGCGATCACCTATTCTCAGTTTCGTTCGCACCAGACAATCCTTTGCTCGGGTGGTCGGTCGGAACATTTGGAGCAATCATTTTCACGACGGATGGTGGCATCACCTGGAAGCCACAGACCAGCAACACAACAGCTCATCTCTTCTGCGTCGCCTTCACAAATGCGAAGACTGGAATTGCTGTTGGGTCGCGCGGAACAATTTTAGTAACCAGCAACGGTGGCGCCGATTGGAAAGAAAAGAAGGACTATGCCTCTGTCGTGTTAACCGGAGTCACGTTCACTTCTACGAAGCGCGCAGTAGTGGTCGGGTATCGAGGGACAATTCTTGAAACAGACGACTCAGGTGAAACCTGGCAGACAATTTCTTCACTGGTTACTACTGATCTTTACTCCGTTGCATTTACAGATGACCTTCATGGCTGGGCGTCAGGTGAGAGCGGCGTAGTCTTAACCACCGGAGACGGCGGACACATCTGGCTACCGATCAACGTCAGGACCAGTCCTCGTCTTGGCACACTCTTCTTCGCCGATGGAGCTTTAGGATGGGCTGCCGGCGCCGATGGTTTGGTGTTGCGAACTGACGATGGCGGGCTTTCCTGGAGAAGGTTGACCCATGGCGGACGTGAGGACCTGGCGAACATCTTTTTTATCGACAACTCGCACGGTTGGGCCGTCGGCGAGCATGGTCGTATTCTTTTTACAAACACTGGCGGAAAGACGTGGACAGTTCGGCCTTCAAATTCAACTGAAAACCTAAATGCGATCACGTTCGTGAATGAGAAGAGCGGGTGGGTGGTCGGCGATAAGGGAACGATTCTTCATTCAGTCACCAGCGGAGTTACGTGGAACGCGGTAACCACACCGGCGACTGAAAGCCTCTTCGGTGTATCGTTCGTCAGTGAGGCAAAGGGTTGGGTCGTTGGAGCCCGCGGTGCCATTTGGTTTACTGAAGACGGCGGATCGACATGGCATTTCCAACCGACAAACACGATGAGTTGGTTGGAGGACGTGAAGTTTATTGATGACCTTCACGGCGTTGCCGTCGGCTCAAACGGCACTATTCTGAGGACTGAAGACGGGGGAAAGAATTGGAAGCGCGTCGACCGGAACCTTAAGGAGTGGCTGTATGCGCTTGAGTTTGTCGACGCGTTGCGCGGCTACATTGTGGGCGCCCGTGGAATTATTCTTCGTACTGACGATGGTGGAGTTACGTGGAGGGATCTGGAGAGTGGAGTCAATGCGAACCTTTTTGGGATAGCTGCTGCAAATCGTAACGACGTGTTAGCAGTTGGAGATCAGGGAAAGATTATTTACAGCAAAGATGGAGGCCAGAGCTGGGAGCTACAGGAGAGCATCACGAGTGCATCGTTGTTCTCAATAGCCTATCGCGGCGGAAATAATATCTGGGTAGCAGGCCGCGGTGGAGCAATTTTGAGACGAGTCGATCCTATTGCGACAGTCAGTTTACCCGTTTCAAGACTGCCTCCGATTCTGAAAGGCGCCAATAAAATCCCGGATGCTTCTGCCGAAGGTTTTGATGATGGTGATATTCCTCGCGCGCTGCCTCCCAAGAAACCAAACTAGTCTTTTCACTCCGAGTTTCTGATTTAATTCCTCACGAACCGTTTATTAATGTCGAAGCTTTGCGTAAGTGCGAGGTAGGAAGAAATGGAAAAGGCAGGGAGCAAATCTCCCTGCCTTTTATTTTCGAACCAATCGATCAGTTCTTCTGTTACCTGATCGGGTGTTCCTTGGCATATGAGTATGCGCAATAGGCCGCAACCAGGTGGCAGATCCAACCGAGTGTTCCGCCGGTGCCAATCCAAAAGCCGGGAGTAAAGATGAGCCAAAGAATGCCGGCTAGAATTCTTCCGTTGTAAAGCTGACCAACGCCCGGAATAATCAAACTCAAGACACCTGCTAAAACTGGATCACGCATTTTGTTCGCACCTCCACTGACTCAAACAAAATACGACAATCGCTGAAATTAGTTCACAGTTTGAGTTGAGGCTTGCAGGAGAGTTGTCATTGTTTATCCACGCCTGCGCAAGAACAGTGACAGGGAGTCACTTTTCGATCCGTCTCACATCGACAATCTCACCACGAAACTTCTTTACCATCTCTTGAACAATTGGGTTGCTTTCGGCGGCGGCGCGTAAATCTTGTTTTGCCTGACGTTCCTCATCTTCACGGGTGAGTGGTTGGTTTTGTGCTGCCGGATCTTTGACTGCAATACGGACGCCGGTTTCCTGGCCAGTGATCTCCTGACAGGCTTCTCGAAGGATCTTGATATTTTCCGGTCTTGCCAACGTATCGCGGGAATGACGAGACTCCGGAGAGAACTCTACGTATAGCTCTCCGTCATCGAGCAGAAGCGACTGTGCAGAGTCGAGAACCGTAACCAGCAACATCTTCTTTTGTCGTTCGATTACGGCTTTTATTCTTTCGATTGGAGACGCATCAGCGGCGAGTTCAGTTCGAGGTTCTGCCTCCTGTAGCGTGGGACGTATTTGCGAGTCACGCGGCGCAGCGGCGGGTGGGCTTTCCAAAGCCGGCGCAGTCGCGGTGGCTGTGAAAGACGAACCTGCCAGGTTCGACCTTGGTCTGCTCGTTCCGCCCCCGCTCGACGAACTCCCCGAACTCGACGGTGCTTTGTTTGATGAAGGCAATCCCTGTCCTGACTCTAACGCGGCCAAACGTCCCAGAATCTCGCCAATCGATTCCACACCGCGGAGTTCCATCAACTTCACGATTCCAATTTCTACTTGATAACGAGGTTGTGTCGCAGTTCGAAGTTTCGTCTCCGTCTCCGCCAGCGAATGAAAGAAACGAACAAGGTCTGACTCTGAAAACAAAGCCGCCTGTCGTTTCAGTTCTTCGGGTGTGCAAACTGCTGACTCCAGTAACTCTTCATTGGCAGAAACTCTTGTGAGCAATAAGTCCCGAAAATGCGCTAACAAGTCGCGACAGAAATTTCTGAGGTCATGTCCACGCATGACGATATCATCAATAACCGTGATTGCCTCGGCTGGTTTGTTGTTGGCGATCGCATGGATGATGCGTGAAAGGATGTCTGCGCCGGCAACTCCCAGCGCCATTTCGACGTCTTCTTTCTTGATTTTATCGCCGGCAAAACTGATCACCTGGTCGAGCGCCGACTGAGCATCGCGCATAGATCCCTGACCTGCTCGAGCGATCTCACGCAACGCGTCGTCGGGGATGGTGATCTTTTCGGCCTTCGCAATCAGCTTCAAACGTTCAAGAATCTTGACGGTAGCAATCGTGCGAAACTCGAATTGCTGACATCTTGAAAGGATCGTCTCCGGAACTTTGTGCCGTTCAGTCGTCGCCATGATGAACACAACCCTCGGCGGTGGTTCTTCGAGCGTTTTCAAGAGTGCATTAAAAGCCGGAGTGCTGAGCATGTGTACTTCGTCAATGATGAAGATCTTGTACCGGTCGCGTGCCGGAGCAATGCCCACGCTGCCGATGATGGCATCCCTTACGTTATCGACCCCGGTATTTGACGCCGCATCGATCTCCTGCACATCGATCGACCGGCTCTCGCTGATTTCACGACATGACGAACATTGAGTTGGATCGTCAGTTCGACACGGAGTCGGTGTGGGTGCTGTTGCCTTATGGCAGTTGAGTGCCTTCGCCAGTAAACGCGCGGTCGTCGTTTTGCCCACTCCGCGTGCGCCTGAGAAAAGGTAAGCGTGATGAAGCCGCTGATGCTCGATCGCGTTGCGCAGTGTGCGTGTGATTGCTTCCTGGCCAGTTACTTCGTCGAAGGTTTGCGGGCGCCATTTACGCGCGATGACTTGATAGGACATGCCGTCTGGTTTGATTTCGCTTTCGGTTAATTGGTTTGAGTTTGCTATTGCTTCAAGAGTTTGCCTATCACGTGTGCCCCCGATTACTGAGCAGCGGTACTCCTCGCAACCTCAGGCGTTGTGAAATTCTTTAAGAGCTTCCAGGCAATGATCAAACTACCGTCAGTATCTCTCCGCACAACCCTCAAGCCGACAAGAATGTCGGTCCGCGAATATGAGATCGAACGAAGGACGTATGTAGTGTTCAGTTCAACCGGAACACTGTGCTTTAGCGAAAGGTCGTCAATGACGGTTCCCATTGCGAATCTTCGTTGTTCGTTACGAATCGCGGGTTCATTAGACGGTGGTTCATATTTGATTAGTGATGCGACATACGGGTGCTCGGCGGAAAGTTCGCGAAGAGAAACGCCGTCAATCTTCGCCAGCATCCCATAATCCAACCCGGAAAAACCGACTGACAGTTGATCGTGATCGAGCAAGATGTCAGGCCCCGTAGCAGGGTCATGAGCTTTTTTGGCGAACGAGTAATATGCGCCACCGCCCCTCATCGTTATTGTCTTCTCGTTCTTCTTGTAAGTTTCACTATCGAACTTCTCCCTTGGAAGCAGCCGAAATATTCCGGTGTCAGGCTCGACAAGGAGATCCGCGTATGCTGCTTTATCGGATTCCGAAACGGCGAGAAACTGCTGTTCGAGTCCTTGCAGCTCGTTTCGCCTGGCAGCAATCTCATCGAGCAACTGTTCACGTGACTTTGTTTGTGCGAGTAAGGTCGAGCTGCAAATGGAGAAGAGTATAAGCGTGAAAACCAGCATCAGTTGGCGTTTCATAAGAGGAACTCCTTCTCGAAAAGGCGTGTTAACTGACTTTATCAGAGAGGGGAGAGCGGTTTGATCAGATCTCAAATCGCAGATCTCAGATTAAGACTTCAGATTCTAGACTGCGCTTTTCATCGCTGTGAGATCTGCAATCTGAGATCTGAGATCCTTGTTGTTCTGGCCAGACCCCGGACTTTCCCGCAACACACGCTGCCGTTGCTACCGTTGCTCCGTTCCCGGCCTGGCGGAGTTCACAAGGCTAGCATTGTGCGGAGCCCGGGATCTGATAAGGCGAATTTTCAAAGTAGCACGATGAATTGCTGATTGCCTGGTTTGACAGGGCGTCTCGTAATGAATCCGAAATCAGAAATCAGCAATTCATCCATCGTTCTTAAATCTGAGTTTTGCGGTGTGCAAGCATCCGCAACAATCCATTAATCAGCAAGTGCAGGATAACGTATGAGACCAAGGCGACAAGAACGGGCAACAGTAACGTATGGCCCTGGTCTGTTCGCGGACTTGCGACGATCCCCTGAAACGGAGCGTAGAACGGGTTACTAACTGCGACGATGAATTGTACGAACCCGGCACTGCTTCGAGCGGCAAGTAATGCCAGGAGAAATCTCATTCCCAGCAGCGCGTAGATCACATAAAAAATGTAATCGACGATTTGTGAAACTCGCGCCACACCTCGAGAGCGTTGCACTTCACGCTCGGTGTCAATGACCTCATCAACTGCTTTTGAACGAAAGTCGCCTGCGACCCGTTCGATTCTCTGCGACTGCGTTGGCGTTGTTCTTTGTGCAGCTCTTTCAGTAATTTCTGCCTGCACATTGTCTTCAACCTGAGCCTTCACGGCCTCGTGCTGAGTAGCGCGTCGCGCTTCCTCAACGGCCAATTTATCGTCTTCCATTTATTCCCCCCGAAGTAACGATTGATTGATCCTTGGGGGTTAAGGGGAACTAACGATCAAGCATTTAGGATTTCGAATTTCGGATTGCTTGTTTTCGAACTAGTACATGAGTCCGCAATCCGCAATTCGAAATTGATTTCTGGCGGAGAGGGTGGGATTCGAACCCACGGAACGGTTTCCCGTTCACAGCATTTCCAGTGCTGCCAGTTCAACCACTCCTGCACCTCTCCCAAGCCATTGACGATTTCCGATGGCCGAAACAATTCGCCAAATCATATCGGACACAAATCGGCAATTGGCAATCGACATTATTTTGGCGTCGCCAGAGCATAACGTATGCAACTGAGTCTCGTCACGTCGTCCCTCAATTTAAGATATTTACCATGCAATTTGAGTTGATTCTTAGTGAAGAAGGGGCGAGTCAATGCCCATGCTGTGGCGAAGGAAATATGCAAGAACGAGCTGCGAAACAGCCGACATCTTGTATCGAAGTTATGTGGAAGGTGAATCGAGATGACTCACATCGGGTAGGAAGTTGCGACGACTGCGTCCCCATCCGCGATCTCAATCATACCTGGCGTGACGTCACGCTGACTCTGCTGCGAAAGCAGATTTGTGGCAGCATCAACATCGATCGGTGGTGAGAAGAGATAACCCTGTGCATATTTGCAACCAAGGTGTTTCAGCTCTTTATTTTGCTCCTCGGTCTCGACCCCCTCAGCGATGACTTCCATTCCCAGATTCTGGGCTAGCGTACAAATCGTCCTAACGATCGCAGTGTCGGAAGTTAATCGCATTACAAAAGAGCGATCAATCTTGAGGTAATTCAATGGGAAACGGTGTAAGTAACTGAGTGATGAGTAACCTGTACCGAAGTCGTCGAGGCTTAGCTGCACGCCAAGTAATCGTAATTGCTTAAGCATCTGAGCAGCAGCTTCAGCGTTTTCCATCACGACGCTTTCTGTAATCTCGAGTTTCAAATGGTGTGGCTGGAATTTGCTTTTGGCCAGCACATGCTTAATTTGGTCAAGTAGATCAGGTTGTGCGACCTGACGTGCTGACAGGTTTACGCTCAGGTTTAATGAGCGGTGACCGGGAGAATTAACCTGCCATTCACGAACCTTGGTGCAGGCTTCCTCGAGGACCCATTGGCCGATCGGCACAATCAATCCGGTCTCTTCAGCTACAGGGATGAAGTCCGCAGGTAAGACCAGGCCGCGACGGGGATGATTCCAACGGACAAGTGCTTCAAAACCGGCGAGACGCCCAGTCTCCATCGCAATTATAGGTTGATAATGGACGCAGAACTCTTTCTGTTCGACGGCCTGACGTAGATCGCTTTCCAACTGGAGTCGTGAAACTGCACGGGCGTGCATTTCAGGATCAAACATCTCGTATCGAGCCTTTCCGTTTTCCTTAGCGCGATACATGGCAGTGTCAGCATCGCGAAGAATATCTTCAGGTCGGTCATAGCCAGTCGAACCCAATGCAATACCGATACTAGCTGTAGCGAAGGCTGAGTTTCGGTCGAGTTCGAAAGGCATTCTTAATTCAGAATGAATACGCTCAGCGATACGAACAGCGTCAGTGGTATCGCCGATGCCGCTTAGCAGCACTGCAAACTCATCACCGCCAAACCTGGCCAAGGTATCGAGGGGGCGCAAAATCTTTTCCAGTCTCTCGGCAAAGGCGACGAGCAACAGATCTCCGTGTGTATGACCTAAACTGTCGTTTATGTACTTGAAGCGATCGAGGTCGAGGAAAAGAACAGCGAACAGGTGTTCTTTGTTGCGTTTCGAGCTTTCCATCTCGGCCTTCAGCAATTCGGTAAACATCGCTCGATTCGGTAGACCGGTTAGCGAGTCGTGAAATGCTGCGTGCCGGAAGTGTTCCTTGGTCTCCTCCAAAACGCGGCTGATTCTTTCCTGCTCTGCGATGTAGTTGTTTAATTCGTGGACATGTCGTTCAGCCTGTTCGGCTCGTTCGCGCTCTATTTCGGCGCGAGCGCGTTCTGCGTCTTCCGCCTGGCGCGCTGAGGCTCTGACTTCTCGCATGTAGCGGTCATAGCTGAAGTAAACAATGACAATGATTGGAATTGAAACCAGTGATACCCAGAAACGAGTAGTGCCCAGGCTGCTAACTATAAAACCGGCCGCGGCGGCTCCGCCAAAATAGCTTATTGAGATCCAGAGAAAGTTTCTGCTCCACATATGCCAGATTGATTCCCTGGCTCGGAGGGCTGAGCAGATCGCTCCAATCCCCGTATGTGCCAGGTACTGGACCAGCGCCATTACACATAAACCGATTACGGCAATTGATGCCCCATGATCGAAAAGTTGTTTGGCTGGGCCAAATACGGCCTTCAATACGGTTGCGGTCACAAAGACTGCAGAGGTCAGAGCTGCGCCACCAAAGGCAACGGTTCGAACCTTCTTACTAATTCTCCCGCCGGAACATACGCCTGCGACTGCTCCAAGAAGAATTGCGGCTTCCGGACCATAAAGAAGCAGGGCGATGAAGACGAACGTGTCATCGACCGTGATGTTGACGTTTATTTGTGGGATGCGGATAGCGACCTGCGAACCGACAACAGCCGTGACGATGGTCAGCAGGAGAAAATAGACATCAATACTGCCAGCCGGGATGTTTACGGTGGCGTAAAGACATAGCGCAGCACCAACGGTTATTACGAGCCATATGTAAATGCCGGCTAAATGGTTTCGTAAGTTTTTCATCTCGCCCGGTCCAAACCTTGATAGTAAGAGAGCTATCTCATTCCTGATCCGGAATCGCCGAGTGAGCAGTCGCCGATAGCAAATCCGTCACCTATCGCGAAGCCATCTCCAAGCGCGAAGCCATCGCCAATCGCATAGCCGTCACCAAGTGCAAATCCATCTCCGAGAGCAAAACCGTCCCCAAGCAGAAGGACGTTGCTGAAGAACATTGACCCACCGAACTGTGATGTACCATCACTTCTCACTAAGTAATTGCCAAGCGAAAGACTCCGGACCCACATGTTGGTATTCATGTTTTGTGAAACAGAGCCCTCTATAATTCCATCACCGAGTAGATATCCTTTGCCGTAGCTAACCTGGTATTTATTGATCAGGTCGTTACCAGCAATCGTTGCGTGGTGCAGTATCAGACCCTGAGTCCAGGGAAAGGTCCAATTCGAGATCGTTGTTTGTGGAGCAGGGGCAGACTGACTAAGCAGAGCTTGACCAAAAGTCGTCTTGCCCAAACCTAAGAGACCGCCACTGCTGTAGGTAACCAACCTGGCAACTGTTACCGCGCCAGCGACGTTTAGTTCTCCGGCTCCCTGGTCCAGCGTGTTGAAGTTAGCTAGCGGTTGTGCGGTATACATCAGCAGCATCTTTATGAGATTGGGTGTCAGATTTGAGTTGGCCTCGAGAAGTACTGCGGCAGCGCCAGCGACCATTGGCGTGGACATCGATGTGCCACTCAGGTACATCAAGCGCATGTCGGAAGTTGAATACTTGTTTGTCTCGAGTTCAGGGTATTCAGCCAGGATTCCATTGTTTGTAGCTTCCGCTGAAACGATCTTATTTCCCGGAGCCACAAGGTCTGGTTTGATGATGTTGTCGAAACGTTTAAGACCGTATTGGTCCACTGAGAAACTGCGAGTCGGACCACGTGAGCTGTAGGAAGTGACGCTGTCGTCGTTTCTTGGGTCTGTTCCGTAAGTATTGCTCGCGCCCACGGTGATTGCGGAGGGTTCATTGCCAGGGCAGTGAATTGCGCCGTAGATCTTTTGCCCGTTCGCGTCTTTGCCGAAGTTACCTGCTGCAGCCACCACAACTACACCTGCGTCCACTAACTTCCTAACGGCTTTGCAGATCGGGTCGTCCTTATATGAGTTGATTGCCGGTGTTCCAAGACTCATGTTCACAACGCGAATGTTGTAGGTATTCTTGTTGCTAATGAGCCAATCGAGAGCGCCCAATACACCCGAGACGCTGCCAACGCCCGCCGAATTCAAAACCCGCAGATTTACCAGGTTGGCACCCGGTGCGATGCCTTCGTAAGCTCCGCTGGTGGGAGCCCCGACACCGGCGGCGATAGCTGCCACGTGCGTTCCATGTCCCCACGGATCGTCTGTACGGTTCTCACCGGTGAAGTCTTTACTGACCTTGATTTTTCCCGTGGAAGCAAATGACTTGTGTCGTGCATCGATGCCGGAATCGAGAATGGCAATAGTCACTCCGGAACCGTCAAGGGTGTCCAACAGTCTTTGTGTGCGAATCTGCTGAGTACCTGTCGTAGTTGTAACGTGGCCCGAGCTACGTACCGGGGCGTCGAGAGAGACATAAGTTACGTTTGGATCTGCCGCGATTACAGGCGCTGAGTTGGCATTAGTATCGACGATGCTAATGTTCAGATTCGAGAGCAATGCTTTGAGAGTGCCACCTACCAGTTGGAGCAGTCCGCCGATTAGGCCTAGCTGGCTTGGTGCCGTTTGCACAATCAGCCTAACCCGCGAGCCGCCGTTGCCCGACGCGATGAGTTGTTTCAGGTCGGGCGAAAGTTTCGAGAGCGGTAAGACTGGCGTTATATCAGCCTTGACTGGTTTGTCGATTCCCACGACAAGTGCCGCGCACAACGAGAAGAGCACAGTAAGTGTTAAGAGTTTTTTCATCAGTTGAGGGTGATGCATTCGATTCTCCATGTTCGAGGCGAGCTTCATTTATCGCTCCTGGAACGCCTTCCGAATTTCGTGTGCTCTACTTTTGTAGTCCATTAAGTTTGCTCGTTGACTAAAGAACGAACTGCCGAGACGCTGATTCTCAGCGAAGCTCGTGCCAGTCATGGTTTGGTTGGGATGCGACGGATTCTGGGACCCAAGTCGCTGGGCTCTCCCGGCAATGTGACCGAGACGGAGGTCAAGCTGAATGAACGGGTCTACTTGAAAGAAATAGAGAATTAGGTGAACCAAGAACGGCAGGTGACACGCAACCGACGATGGGTTCTGACTGGGCATCAGGTAGCGAGAAGCTTTGGTTTCGCGAAAGGTGCCAATATTTTTGGCGCGGCGGTGTTAACCAGTAAAGCCACTTTTCTTTGGTGAACCAAGCCAAGACCAAGTACGTAAAGACTCTCCGGAGGACAGCCTGATGCAAACATTTCTACAGGACTTGAAATACGCGTTTCGCATGCTGAAGAAGAATCCGGCGTTTACCGCCGTGGCGATTCTGACGCTGGCACTCGGCATAGGTGCGAATTCGGCTATCTTCAGCGTTGTGAACTCGGTCTTGTTACGAGAGTTGCCTTACCGGCAACCGGGTCAACTGGTGCGTGTCTATAGTGAATTCCCAACGATGCAGCTCCAGAAGTTCTGGTTGTCACCGCCGGAACTACTCGACATTCAGCGCGAAGCAAAATCCTGGGAAGCGATCGGCGCCTGGGCGCCGGGTGGGCAGAACGTTGGCACTGAAAGTGAGCCACTCCGGGTAACATCCGCCGCTATTACGCGCAGCTTGATCGATGTGCTGGGAGTGCAGCCAGAACGCGGTCGCAACTTCAGCGAAGAAGAGGATCGAAATGGTGGACCCAATGTCGCGATCATTTCGCATGGCCTCTGGCAAAGAGGCTTTGGCGGCGCGAACGACATCATTGGAAAACAGATCC
>Ga0163162_10000903_pt1 | contig 27662 bp, 26 predicted proteins | sample S55metaG_FD_115310 | JGI IMG/M metagenome (GOLD analysis project Ga0163162, IMG submission 115310) | Switchgrass rhizosphere microbial communities from Kellogg Biological Station, Michigan, USA - S5-5 metaG | ecosystem: Host-associated > Plants > Roots > Rhizosphere > Soil | place: USA... | reverse complement strand
TTTTAAACTATCGTAGTGTAAGATTGCCAGGTATTTTCATTTCTATATACTCCAATCGAATTTTTGGTCTCAAACGTTTCTCTTACTCATCGTTCGGGCCAAAGGCCCGGGAGAACATAGTGGTACGAAGTCGGAGACTTCGTACAGCGCAGCTACGATGGTTTTTAAACTATCGTAGTGTAAGATTGCCAGGTACTCTCATTTCTATATACTCCAATCGAATTTTTGGTCTCAAACGTTTCTCTTACTCATCGTTCGGGCCAAAGGCCCGGGAGAATATAGTGGTACGAAGTCGGAGACTTCGTATAGCGCAAGCTACCGTGGTGTAAGATTGTATTGAATTTATCTATTCTCCTTCTGCGGCACCCTTGTTTTTTGTCCATGACCGGTGTTTGGCGCCATCCATTTTTACAATTTTGGGTGTGAATTTCCCTACCACATCTACCAATGCCTTTTGCGACTGCATTACTTCATGTATGTCTTTATAGGCAAAGGGCGATTCATCCAGTCCGCCACCCAATAGCTTAATACCAAATTTCTTCAGTTCATCTTTAAACTGCTTGTCGGTAACAGATGCTATGGCGCGGCTGCGGCTCATTTTTCTTCCGGCACCATGCGATGCGGAGTTGACAGCAGCGGCTTCACCCCTTCCTTTTACAATAAAGCCATCGGCGGTCATAGAACCCGGAATTATTCCCAGCACATCCTTGCCCGCTGGTGTGGCGCCCTTGCGGTGAACAATCACATCCTGCCCTTCCCATTTTTCTTTCCATGCAAAATTGTGGTGGTTCTCTACCATTTTCAGTGGCCTGCGGCCAAGTTGTTTGGCAATTTTTGCATGGATGATATGATGACAGGCAGAAGCATAATCGCCCGCAAGATTCATGGCTATCCAGTATTCCATCCCTGCTTCTTCATCCAGCGTAAGCCATGCAAGATTTTTTGCTTCCTGTGGCAGATGCCTTTTACTAATCGCAATTTTTGTATAATGATTGGCAATATTGGCACCCAGGGCGCGCGAACCTGAATGCGACAATAAACCCACATAGTTGCCCGCTTCAACGCCCAGTACAGCATCTTTTTCTGCAATCTCAACCACGCCAAATTCCACAAAATGGTTACCGGATCCGGATGAACCCAGTTGTTTCCAGGCCCGGCCGTGCAGGTTTTTCAGCAAAGGCATTTGATAAAATGCTTGGTTGTCCATTACTTCATGGTCGGTTGTTCCGCCGTGAGCGGAATCAAACTGGCCACCGCTTCCAAACAAAGTAGCTTCATTGATCTCTCTGGCAAAGTATGCTTCCTTGTCAACCAGTTCTTTTGGGTTGATATCGAAAATACTCAGGCACATACGGCAGCCAATGTCTACCCCTACGCCGTAGGGAATGACGGCATTTTTTGTTGCCAGCACTCCGCCTATCGGCAAACCATAACCGCTGTGTGCGTCTGGCATTAATGCACCGGCCACACTAACCGGAAGTTTGGCTGCCTGGTACATCTGGTGCATGGCGCCTTCTTCAATATGCTCCTGTCCAAATACACTGAACTGAATGCCATTTTGATTCAGCGATATTTCAGCGCCTTCAGCCGCAACCTTTGGTATCAGTTGCTGTGCTATCAAGCCCAATACTGCATCGTTTTCATATTCTACCGGCGCAGCCAGTATGTTTTTTAATATTTCCATCGCCTCCTCCTTTCTGGTGTGTTTATAATTTTTTTCCATTACGCGCATGGCTATGCTTACTACCGGTCCTTCCGGAAAGCCCATGGCGCGTAGTTCTTTTCCTGTTATTTTTAGCTTGCTCATTGCTTAATTTTTTTTGAACCACCAGGACAGGTCGGCACAGAGTTGTATTGTTTTTTCTGTGTCGCGGTATCTCTGTGGTTTGTTTAGACTCCGGCATGGTGTTTTCATGGCGGCATCGTTGCCTGCCTGTCCGGTAGGCAGGTGTCACTCACTTGTACTATAAATCTTTATCAGGCACTCTCACTTCCATATTCTCCAATCATATTTTTAGTATTCTAAAGCATTTCTCCTGCTCTTCGTTCGGGCCAAAGGCCCGGGAGAACATAGTGGTACGAAGTCGGAGACTTCGTACAGCGCAAATTCATTGTCTTGCATAATACACCTCATGCATTAAAAATGGATTTGAAAACATCCGGCACCAACACGATGCCAGATGTCGCATTAACTATTTTTATTGGCTGGTACAAAGATCTGTTTCAACTGTTCTACCAATACACCGTTACCGCTTACGCTGATATTGCTGATTTTATCTGCGATCTTTTCCACGTATTCCATCTCTTTCAGTTTCCACAACATCGCATTTTCTTCCATCAGTTTGGCAGTGTTCAGCAAACTACGGGTGCTGGCGGTTTCTTCACGGCGCATGATAGTGTTGGCCTGTGCTTTTTTCTCGGCGATTAATACCTGGTTCATGATCTCTTTCACATCGCCCGGCAGAATGATATCACGGATACCGAAGCCATTTACTTCCACACCCAAATTTGCCGCATCTGCTTTTACACGCTGCAAAATATAAGGCGCGATGGCTTCTTTTTTCTCCAGCAATTCATCAAAGCTGTAACCGGCAATGTACTCACGCAAAGCCAGTTGAAAAGCTACGTACAATTGTTTATCATATTCCCTGTTTTGCAACAGGGCCTTTTCAATATCGGCCACCTTGTACTGCGCCCAGGCGTTGATACGCAAAGCGGCTTTGTCCTTGGTCAGGATTTCCTGGCCGTTTACTTCCAGTTGTTGCTGGCGGGTATCTACTTTGCCTACATGTACTGCAATGCTGTTCTTCCACCAGAAATATACACCACTTTGCAAAGTTTGCGCATATTTACCGTCTGCAAACAATACTGCTTTTTCATAGCTTTCTACGCTGTAGGTACGTACGTAACCAATTACCAAGCGGCTCAGCAAAGTGGCGCGATCAATGTTTTCAGTAATCTCAATCTTGCTGGTATCTGCGCGAACAAATTCATAATTGATAGCGCCTTTCCAGAAAGTATAACGGCCTGCAGTCAGTACCTGTTTTAGCAAACCATTCTCGTACAGCAATACAATCTCATTGTCCTTTACATCTGCTACATGCAATGCTTCTGCCAGTTCCCCATCCTGCAACAGTATGTTTAACTCTACCGGGGCATTAAAGGGTTTGGTAACATCGTACAAGAATACATCTTCAGTCCAAAACCAGTATTTACCCTCTTTCAGCATGCGCTGGTACACACCATTTTTAAACACCAAACCCACCTGGTAGGCATTTACTTTAATCCTTTTCATTTTGTTTTATTTAAAAATTTTCAATTCGATTTTAAAAAAGCCGGTGTTGCCTGCAATCCGGTAACCACGGAAGCAGGGTTTAATCATGTTTTTTGTTCCAGTTTAGCAACAACTATTTTGTTGGCAAAGTGAAACAAGCTGCACCATTTGCCGCCTGCCTGCAAATGCGTACCGGATTGCGCAGTTCCAAAACTTTCCCAACGGTACTCATTCTTTCAAGTCCTTGCTAACTGCATTGCTGCAAATAACAAAGAGTCATAGGCATCTGCGCCTGCAGGCAACACCAGTTTTTTTGTCTGATCACCTTTTTTAAGAAGCGGTGGACTTCTGCGTCCATGCGTCCGCCGTTGGCGGATTGGGAATCGAACCCATGCTGGCTGTTACTCTACCGCTGAGTTATCCCGCCGCAGGCAGGAAGAGGATTCGAACCTCTGACCCACAGGTTATGGCTGGCATATCCTGGTGGCAGCAATAGCATACAGATAGTTATCACTTCTGCACTGTAATGCTTCTTTGAAACATTTACCTGGTTTGCTGTCAACAGGTGTATACCAGTCTTGCCGTTAAGCAAGCTTTTATTGACCCGCCATTTTACAAGCGCGGTCTTGTAAGAACTTAATTTGTTATTATTTCATGCCGTCTGAAACCAATCACCTGCGTTTTTTCAGGTGCTGGTGTTTTTTCATGCGGATTTGCGATCTCGGCGATTGTCATTGGCTGATTAATTGGCAGGTCAAATCCAAAATGGGCTGACAAGCGTTTTGCTTTTGCTATACCCAGCTTCCCGAATTCATACTTGGCAATCAACCTGCCTTTTCTCATCAGTGCACTGTCTACCATCGTTAATGAACTGTTGAACGTACAGATCAACTGCACATTCAGAAAATCTGCCAGTAACCCATCTGATATATTTAACAGGTTGGATACCGCTGAACCTGCATTGTGTTTTCTGTCCATGATGATGTTTTCTGCATCTTCAATAATCAGAACGGTATTCGGGTTGTCAATCAGCAGTTCAATAAAATCCGGGTTCATCAGGTTGCCCGCTACAGATGGCGATAAGAACAATACTCTTTTCTTTATCTTCCCAATCAGGTAGCGCAGGTAGGTTGTTTTACCTGTACCCGGTAAACCGTGCAGCAAAACAATGCCCTTGTCATTTTTCTGGCTTAACCTTTTTCTTATCAATGCTTCCGGTTCCTTAAAATCATCTTCATAAAAGAGATCCAGGTCAAGTTTTGTGCGTTTTATTTCCATTGCTTTTAGCTCCAGCCGGTTTCTTGCCTGTACTACCAGGTTGATCTCAAGCGGTTGCCTTCTTTGCCTTTCTTTGAACCTGTTTACCAGTTCTGTTACGTCCGTCACAAATTGGTCCTGTTTACCATCGTGCATAATCTCGCAATAGCCATCATCAAATTCTACTATACAGTTATTGTTTAAAAGGATGATTGTTTTGTCGAATTGATACTGTTTTCTTTTCGTTTTATACCAACGATACTTGTGTATGTTGGTAATTAACTCTGCGTATTGTTCTTTGAAGGCGGTAAAAGCCTTCTCCCCGTCTACCTGGTTCATAAAGCTGGTACTTGGCAGACAGTTGAAACAATACAGGTACAGTGTTTTTGTATCCAGGAAGCGATCTGTAAACACGTTATTCGCGTTGATCACTTTCTGAGTATATAAGTTGTCCATATTTTTTATTTTAGAAATAGTAAAGTTGTTTCGTCTGTAAGAAAGCTGGTTTACTATTTCAATACAAGAGTGCGCATAGCTGTATTTTTAAATTATTATTTATTGAACCTGATTTTTTAGCCTTCCAACCTCCGCTTTTATTGCACCACTTTATTAGCACAACTTGAACTTGCAAAAGCATCCGGTTTGGCTTTAAAAGCAAACCCCATCCCCATGATATAACCCATTGCTTCTTTCAATGCATCATTGCTTTTAAAGTTGGGGTTGGTGTTGATATCGGCATGTACTTCCATATCTACATTGTACAAAGTGAATAGCCTGCACAATTCATAGGCGATATCAATACTCTTTGATACTTCCACCAGCATCCTTTGTTTAATGCTCATTTTCTGCCGGGTAATTTCATTGTGTATATACATGAAACCACCTTTTCCTTTCCGGATGAAAACGATAACAGTGGCAAATTCTGTTTCTTTACCCTTTACCTGGCTATCGGTACCAATGCAAACTTTCAATTGATGACCCATTTGTTTTTCTCTTATAATAGCTTCCCTTACTTCATCAACAATCGGTTGCCGCAATCTTTGCCCGTTAAGTTTTCTCCAGTTTTGCTGTTGTTCCATTGTCTTAATTTTTTATCTGCACAGGTTGAAGGATTCGAACCCTCATACACGGGTTTGGAATCCATGCTGTTGCCATTTACAATAAACCTGTATTGTGGTGCCTCAAGGAATCGAACCTTAATAACCGGCCTTTCAAACCGGTGCAATAGAACCATCTCTGCCAAAACACCTTTTTGTTGGCTGCTGGTAATGCCTGATATCCTGTTTCCTCACTGCCTTTGACCCGCCATCAAACAAATTGCGGGAACAGGATGATTCGAACATTTCCCGGTGTAAAAGACCGGTACTCTGATCCAATTGAGTTACGAACCAATCTTTGATGACTGACAGACCCGAACCATCAACTTCTACGCTATCAGCGTAGTGAGCTGCTATAATGTCTGAACCGGGATTTATGAGACGAAATGGATTAATGTGAAATCATATCCTTCATATCCCAACAATCCAATAAATCCCAGTTCAGACAGTGCGACTTTCAGATTTGAACTGAATACCGCCATCTTATGTTTCCCTCTCAGAAAGAGCAGGAAGATGACTGTGTTGCCGTTTACACCAAGCCGCATTCTCTTTATTGTTGGCCAGATCAGATTCGAACTGATAGCCTTGAACGTATAAGGTTCCTGCTCTAACCATTGAGCTACAAGCCAGTCTGTTTTGGTTGACTCCGGGGCTCGAACCCTGTTCTCCACATTCACAGTGTGGCACTTTACCAATTAAGCTAAAGCCAACAGTTGTTGTTAAGGACAGATTCGAACTATCATCATCAGTGTCAAAGACTGATATGCTGCACCATTGCACCACTTAACAATTCAGGTATCGTGATCTGTATGAGCATTGAACCCATATTCCAGGAATGAAAATCCTGTGTCCTTGCCTGTTAGACGAACAGATCAGATTGACAGCATTGCTGCTGCCATTTTCATAGCTGGTTTAATGGTTGATCTTTTTTTTTGGAAAAGCATCCCCGTTGCATCTCACGGGGAATGCTTGTTTCCTCCTTTCTGCACCTAATCTTTTAATTCCCTTTCAGGGCCCGATTTTTTCTTTATGGCTTTACTAACCAGGTAAATCACAAACCGGAATAGAAAGACCATTACTATAAATTTCATCGCTTGCCTGTTTTTATTTTTAGATAGACGGGGCAAGAAAAAGCCCGGTCGTTTGCTGCGACCGGGCTTCCCTTAAGGCATAATGAATACCTAGGTTAAAATACACGGCCGTATATTTTTGCTGTTATGCTGATTACCACTGGGTATACCAGTCCTGTTTGTCAGTGTATGCCAATAGCATATGGATAATGACAGCAGATCATTTCTCATCAGGTTCGTAAATCGTTTATGTTGTCTTTGTTCCGGCATTTATATTTTTATGTGTATAATAATGTTTAGTTCAGTTTAATGCATAACCCTGGCACGCTCTTTTTTTGAGTATGCTTCTTTGCTTTAACGGTCCAGCAAACGACAATAAAAAACCCCGCAATCTCTTGCGGGGCCTGTGTTGTATTGAATCAGTTGTTTACTTCTCCATTTTACAAAACGCCCCGCAAATAGTATAGTCGCCTTTGGGACTAAACCAGTTTGTTGCTTCAATATGTAATTGTATGCGTAGCATTTTGATTATTTTTTTTTGCAAGGCAAAGATGCAAATATTTTTCTGATGTTACCAAATGTTTTTAAGGAAATTTTAAAAATATTTTTTTCTGCGTCTGCAGAACCATGAATGCGGATGGGCAGGGCGTTTGCGTAATGTTGGAGATACTGCGTGTTTACGTAAACATCGTTTCCGCAACGGCTATCGATTCAGGCTTGCCTACATCTGCAAACTTATCGCCGGTATGGTCATAGCCCAGTATCAAATTATCTTTTGCCAGCGACAGATAGGTTTCGACAATTGAAAATTTACCGCTTTGCTGAATAAGCGAAAATATGCGTGGCTCAAATACTACCACGCAACTATATGCCCTTTCAACAAGATTTCTTTTTGGGATGGCAATAATTTCCTCTTCTATTTTTTTATTTCGCCACCCGCAAAGACGATCATACTCATCAAACAAAAAATAACGGGATGTTTTTCGGTTGGTTACGCCAAATGATACCAGGGGTTTATAATCTTTGTGGTAGTCTATCAGGCGTTTCAAATTTAAATCTGTAAGTATATCTGCATTAACCGTAACAAAGGGTTCATCGCCTTCCAGTAAATTTCTTGCTTTTAATAAGCCGCCGCCTGTTTCAAGTACTTCATTGGTTTCATCGCTGATGATTATTGTACTTCCCCAGCCTTTGCTTTGTTTTACCGCGTCTATTATCTGGTCTGCAAAGTGATGTACGTTTACCACCACTTCAGTAATACCGTATTTCTGCAGGTATTCAATATTTCTTTGCAGTAAGCTTTTGCCGTTTACAGGTGCCAGTGCTTTGGGGTGTTTATCGGTCCAGGGCTTGAAGCGCGTTCCCAAACCGGCCGCGAAAATCATTCCTTTCATAGAACGCTGATTGTTATGATTATGATGATTAAGTTTCCGAAACGCATATTTTCATGGTGCTGATGATCTGATAGGATTTTAGTTTAAAAGGCAATTGAAAGTGCCGCACTCTTTAACATATAAGAAAGTATATCTTAACAACTCATAACAATCATGAAAATCTGCGTTCTATCCTATTCGTTTATCCAGTTTTTTTCGTCTTGTACGCGGTGATGCAAATCTATTTTTACATGAAATTTATTTTTCAGGTGCCTGGCCAGTGCATCGGCGGCATATACGCTTCTGTGCTGACCGCCGGTGCATCCAAAACTGATCAATAAGTGACTAAATCCGCGGTTTATATAATCTGCCACAGATATATCCGCAATATCAAATACGCTGTTCAGAAAATCGGGCATTTTGGTGCGCTGCTCCAGGAAATCTTTTACCGGTTTATCGCGGCCGGTTAATTTTTTAAATTCATCGAAGCGGCCAGGGTTAAGAATCCCCCTGCAATCAAATACAAAGCCGCCGCCATTGTCAGTTTCGTCTGCCGGTATGCCTCTGCGGTAAGAGAAACTGTTTATTTCAACTACCAACGGCGTTTCCGGGGTAGCACGCAGGGGTTCGAAGCGGTTAACTACTTCGTCACTTACGCAAAACCGGAGGCATTTGTCGAATGTAGGAACGGCAATTCCCATCCGTTGGTTTTCGGTTAGGGCTTTTAAATTCCGCAAGGCCAGCGGAATACTGGTCAAAAACTGCGCTTTTCTTTCAAATAAACCGCGGAAGCCATAGGCGCCCATTACCTGTAGTAACCTTATAAGAACATAGCCATTATACTGGGCAATAAATATATTTCTGTCGGCGGGTGTTTCCAGTAATTTATTTGCTTCGTCAATATAATATTCCAGTAGGTTATTTTTCCAATCCTCCGGCAGCTCCGCCCTTGCCTGCCATAACAGCGATGCTACGTCGTATTGCAACGCGCCCCGCATACCGCCCTGGTAGTCTATAAAATACACCTCATCGTCTTTTACCATTACGTTGCGGCTTTGGAAATCGCGGAACATGAAGTGTTTATTTTCCGTATGCGTAAGGTAGTTGCTCAGCGCTTCAAAATCATCCAGCAAAGCCTGTTTATCATAGGCATATTTAAGCGTATCCAGGAAATAATATTTAAAATACAACAGATCCGAAAGTATGGCTTGTTTGCCGAATTCTTTCGCAGTCAGGCTGTAGTTGTAGTCAATACCATTGCCCCCGTTAATCTGCAGCCAGGCTAATGATTTAAGGCTTTGCTGAAATAAATTGTATACATAATCGGTATAGCCGTGGACTTCCAGTTTATTCAGCAGCGATTCGTCGCCAAAATCTTCCTGTATATAAATGGTATGGTCGTTGTTAATGCAATATATAGCCGGTACCGGGCAGCCTGTTTTTTTAAAGTGCCTGCTAAAATATACAAATGTTTCATTCTCCTTTACATTGTGTCCATAAGTGGCAATATAATTTTGTGCGGTAGTAGTAATGCGAAAATAGATCCTGTCGCTGCCCGATTGGGGTATCTTTTCTACCCCCAGCACCGGTTCTTTGCTGGCAGAAGCAAACAATGTTTTTATGTCTTCGATAATTTGCTGCATAGCGGTAAAAATAAAGTAAATTTTATTACCTACGCAATGACGCCACCGGCACTTGCAAACTATAGAAATGTTTGCCGGCCCTAAACAGCCGCATATCATTTATTGGGTTTATATTTGGTATGCGGGAAGCTGCCCCCGCTGATTGATTGTGGACTGGTTGCCCCGCGGATTAAAAACCTTTTGACAAAATACCTGCTTCAGATCAGTGGGTTTATATTATCACTAAAACTGCTTGTATGAAACTTCAAAGACATCTTTTGCTGGTTGTACTGATTATTTTTTCCTCTGCATTCCTGTTTGCGCAAAAACAAACCATTACCGGTAAAGTAACCGACTCACAAACAGGCCAGCCACTTAGCGGCGTATCTGTAAGAATCAAATCTTCAAAGAACTCCGGCACTGTAACCAATTCAGAAGGAAGGTTTACACTTTCGGCCGAACCCAGAGATGTGCTGGAAATCAGCTATGTTGGTTTTAAAACTGAATCAGTAACACTAAACGGCGAAACAACCATTGCGGTAAGCCTGGTGGTTGCATCTGCTGAACTAAATGAAGTGGTATTTGTGGGTTCACGTGGTGTGGCCAGGGCTAAAATTGAGACCCCGGTGCCTGTAGACATTATTAAAGTGAACCAGATAGGACTGCCCACTGCCAAAATGGATCTTACATCGGTGCTCAACTACGCGGCACCTTCTTTTAACTACAATAAGCAAAGCGGTGCAGATGGTGCCGACCATGTTGATTTGGGCACATTAAGAGGGCTTGGACCAGACCAGACCCTGGTGCTTATTAATGGAAAAAGAAGGCACCAGACAGCCTTTGTTGCACTTTTTGGTACAAGGGGGCGCGGTAATTCCGGCGTTGACTTAAATGCTTTTCCGGAAGCTGCGGTTGATCGTATTGAAATTTTGCGCGATGGTGCTTCTGCCCAGTATGGTTCGGATGCGATGGCCGGTGTAATTAATATTCTTTTGAAAAAAGATATCAATCACTGGACAATCAATACCGGCTGGAGTGGTTATTATGATACAAGAAACAATGCGCGGAAATTCAATGGCGGCAACCAGTATTATTCTGGCAATGCTATAGACGGAGGCTCTTATACCCTGTCTGTAAATAATGGATTTGCTATCGGCAAAAACGGCGGGTTTATTAATATCTCCGCCGATTTTTTGAGACAGGCAAAAACATACAGGCAGGCCGATACCACTAATCCGCAGCTAAATAAGAATTCGCTGGCGTATATCAACACGGGCCGGAGGGCCTTCGGCGATGGTTCTGTTACAACGGGGGGGATCATGTACAATATGGAAATACCATTCAGTGCCAATGGTAAAACAAGTTTTTATTCTTTTGGCGGCTATAATTATAAAGCATCTGATGCATTTGCCTACTCAAGAAACTACAGTGCCAAACCGGAGCGTTTCCCCACGAATACAGATGGAACGCTTATTAATGTTCCCGGCATCCTGCGTGTTTCCAATGATGGCGAAACCTATTATAACCCGCATATACAAACGCATATCATGGATATATCTGCGGCATTGGGTATAAAGGGTTCAATGGGAAACGACTGGGGCTGGGATCTGAGCAATACCATTGGAAGAAATGATTTTCATTATTATGGCGATAAAACCTTTAATGCATCCAACCTGGGTAAATCAGCACCCAATCATTTTGATGACGGCGGTTTTAATTTTCTGCAGAATACCCTGAACCTGGACGTAAGTAAATATTTTAAACATGTGGCACAGGGGCTTAACCTTGGCCTGGGCGCAGAATACAGGTATGAAAGATATGCCATCTACCAGGGCGAGGATGCATCCTTTAAAAGTCTTACCAACCAGCAGATCATTTATCCCAACCTGGTGGGCGATGGCAACTATGATTCGTTAAGATCGCCTGCCGCCGGTTCGCAGGGTTTTCCTGGTTTTAGCAATACGGATGCAGTTACTGCCAACCGCACCAATGTGGGTATTTATGCAGATGGTGCGCTGGATGTTACAAAAGAATGGTTGCTGGATGGTGCAGTACGTTTTGAAAATTATTCTGATTTTGGATCAGTATTTACCGGTAAACTGGCCACGCGGTACAAGCTGCTCAGCAATTTTAATATAAGAGGTTCTATTAGCACGGGTTTCCGGGCGCCATCGCTGGCACAAATACATTTCAGTAATACACTTACTTCGTTTAGCGGTGGTGCATTGGTGCAATCGCTGATAGCCCCCAATACCAGCGGCATTGCCCGGGCGGCCGGTATTCCGGACCTGAAACAGGAAACATCTGTTAATGGCAGCCTTGGCTTTTCCTGGAAACCGGTAAAGAATTTTACATTTACTGCAGACGGTTATATTGTAAAAGTAAAAAACAGGATAGTGCTATCCGGTTTGTTCAGCAAGGATGATCCAACTTTGCCTCCCTCATTTACCTCACAATTTCCGTCAGATGTTGCCACTGCACAATTTTTTGCCAATGCGGTAACTACTACCAACGTGGGGCTTGATATTGTTGCCGACTATACAATGAAATGGGACCAGAATACATTGAAAGTATTGCTGGCGGGCAATATACAGCATATCAGTATAGATGATATTCATATACCGTCGGCGCTTAATGACAGTAAACTGCACCAGAAAACATTTTACAGCGACAGGGAAGAAGCGTTCTTAAAAGCATCAGCCCCCAAAGGCAAGTGGTCACTTGGATTGGATTACACCAGGGGTAAACTTGGTTTTGGTGCACACCTGACCTATTATGGAAAAATAGTATTGCTGGGTTTTGGCGATGGCGCCTCCCCGAGCGGCGATAACCCCAATTATTCCGGAATCAACCCGCAGGTGCCTACCGATGCCGACCCCAGTGTATACGTGCCTGAAGTATTTAATTACAATGCCAAAGTAACAACTGATATTTATGCGTCTGTTAAGCTCTCCAAGAACCTGAGCATTTTTGCAGGGGCAGATAATGTATTCAATGTGCATCCAAACCTGGGTGTAAACCCGTTGGCAAAAGGCTGGGCGGGAGACAACGAAAGCGGTGGTCCCTGGGATTCTGTGCAAATGGGCTTTAACGGAAGAAGGTTGTTTGGCAAGCTGGCGTTCAATTTTTAAGCTGACGGTTACACTAACCAGTAAAGAATAGCCATGTCGCATAAAAAAAACAGCCTACGCAATGCGCGGGCTGTTTTTTTTTCGCGATTTCTTATTTTACTGTAGCTGTATACAAATCATTTTTGATGGCGTAAATAATAATGCCGGCGGTATTCTTGGCGTTCATTTTTTCCAGCATTTTCATGCGCAGGCCTTCTACCGTGCGGACGCTTAAAAATACTTTGGCTGCAATTTCTTTGTTGGTAAGTCCATCGCAGATGTATACAATAATTTCCTTTTCCCGCTCGGTAAATTCGGGCCTTACCTGGTGTTTATACGGGTTGAATTTACTCCTGGCTACCATTTGCGCCAGTTTTTGGGAAGTGTGTTTGCAATAATAGGGCTCATCGTTGTAGACAGATCGGATGGCCTCTATCATTTCGTGCTTGTCTGCATTTTTGAGCAGGTATCCTTTGGCGCCTGCCTCCAGCATATCTACAATCAGGTCATCTTCATCAAACATGGTCAGGGCAATAATGCCAATAGTAGGATAATGCTCTGCAATGTGTTTGGCAGCAGCGGTGCCATCCATACGGGGCATTTTGATATCGGTTATTACCACATCGGGTTTAAGCAGTTTAATGTGTTCAATCAGTTCTTTGCCATCTTCGGCTTCGGCCAGCAGTTCAATTTCGGGTTGTTTTTGCAGCATCAGCCGCAGGCCATCCCTGAAGATCTCATGGTCGTCAGCAATAATAACCCTGATGGTGCCATATGTAGCCATAATAAAAGAATTTCTATAAAGGAATTTCCACGGTATAAGCAGTTCCCTTGTCAGGTGTAGATACGCAGTTAAACTCGCCGCCCATTACTTCTGTCCGGCTCTGCAAATTACGAAGTCCAAGCCCTGAATTGTCATGAATTTTGGAAAAATAGTCAAACCCCCGTCCGTTATCGGCTGTCATCAGGAAAAGCCGATCGTCCTGGATGCTTATTTTAATTATCAGCATGGTCGCTTTTGCATGTTTGATGGTATTGTGTGTTATTTCCTGTACAATGCGATAAAGGTTGATTTCTTTGTCCTGCGACAACTGTAGATCCTGTTCGCATATAAATTTCACGGGAAGTTTATAGGCATCCTGGCTATGATCGATGAATTCAACGACCGCATTTTTTAAACCTTTGCGCAGCAGTGTATTAGGCATAAGATCATTGGATATCTCTCTCAGCTTGGTAATAATATTGTCGATATAGCCACTCGACTTGCCAATAATCTGTAAATCTCCCGGGTCCGTGGTTTCCAGGTTATTAATCTGGAGCTTTACGGCCGATAACAGAGGGCCCAGTTCATCGTGCAAATCTGCCGCAATTCGTTTTCGCTCGTTTTCAAGCGTATCAATTTCAGCCCTTATTCTTTCCTTGTGCAGACGAAGGCTGCGCCGTTGGTAACGGATGGCGGTAATGATAAAGTATAGCAGGACAATACCTACCACTATCAATACGATTAAAAGAGAGTTATAATATTCTTTTTCCTGGGTATCCATATTACTGCTACGGCGTACAATAGGTTAACAAATACATTTGAATAGGCGTTTATGAGCCATACTTTATCTTCAAAAGCTTTTGTACGTTTTATATTCAAAAAAGATAATTGTTCGGTATTAACCAATATATAATAGGTGAAAAATATAACCATACCTATGCAAATCCAAAATTTTGCATTTTTAAAAATGTTATTCCGTTCATTCTGTATCATCCTGTTAAAAGCAGATATGCTAAAGAAGATCAATGCAAAAGAGTTTACGATTTTTGAAAAATAATTAATCTTATTATAGCCCCTTATATACAATGTGCAGGCAAATAGTAGAAAGGAAAGCACAATGATACCAGTAAATGTATTTTTTTTTCTTTTAAACAGGCCCCAGTTATGAAACATCCGGGTCAGTAAATAAAATTCTGCCAAAGCAAAAAAATTATAAGCGGTTCCTACAATGTATTTCATGTCATTAAGCAGTAAAATGTAAACAAGTATTTCTACCAGCACGGCCAGGCAACAGTAATAAACAAAGGGGTGATATGCAGGGTCCATTTTACGGAACTTTATCACCCCCAATATTGCGGCAAATAGAATACTCAGGCTTAAAAGAAAAAAAAAGGTTGTAGAATCCATGTTCTGTTAATTACTGGAATACTAACTTTTTTAATTACCGTTTGGCTGGGTTTGGCAGGAAGGGCACTGACCATTTTCCTCGCCACCAGATGTTTGCGTTATATCTGTAGCCAGCGGAGACCCGCTCTCAACAAGTATGTCTTTACCCTGGCTGTCGACCCCAACCAATATGACCCTTATTTCATTTTTTGCAGTTCCTTTACCTGTTTTAACGCCATAATAGATGCGGATACCAACGCAACGGGGGTCTTTTAATATCTGTAAAAGTGCAGGCTTATTGAATGCTTCAGCATCTGGTATTAAAAGAGAAGGAAATCGTGCCGCCATACTATCCACCTGGTACCTGTATGCTGCCCGGTATTCTTTGATTTTGGCTTCCGGAATGAAATGGTCAATTTTTGCAAGCGCAGATGTATCATTTGGAACTGGTATTGAGACCCTGGTAATCGGGTTACAGGAAACAATAAGCAGGCTTGCGATACAGGCGATACACAAAATGAGGGGAACTGGTTTGATTGGGTTGCTAATCTTAGACATAACGGTAGTTTTAAAAGTGAATAGTTCCTAAAAGTACCCAGACGCCCCTGCCCGCCGTTGCGTAGATCTACCTAAAATACTGCGTGCAGTTACCCTTACATTTCAGTAATAAAATCCTTGCGGGATAATTTTAAAAATCTCAACTTTGAAAAAGCATACCGGCATTACCCTGGCTGAATATGTGGTTTCTTACTCCCGCTCCGTTGAATAGGCAATAAATTAGTTCACAGTAAACCTTTAAAATTTTCTTTATGAGACAGCCATCTACCACTAAAAGAAACCCTGGCAAGGAAGCAACACCTGCTTACCTGCGTACCTCATTAAAACCAGTTTTGGGAGATTCCATTGAAGTAATGGAATTGTATTACAGGGAGCGCATCCAATCTTTCAACACCATGCTTGAGCACCTGAATGTGCTGGAAGATGCCCCTGAAATTGAATTTCTGTGCCGTGAAATCATTGAGGGCCGTTCTATGCTGGTCAAATTAGCTACCCGGAAAAACTATTCTGCCTGATTTTAACAATGCCTCTTGCCCGTTTGAAACCTGCAACCAGTTACCGAATTAAATCCCCACAATCAATCTACCAATGCGCCCGGCTTTTCAGGCCGGGCGCATTATTTAAGGCTAACAGGATAAGTTTACAATGAAGGCATTTCATCATATGTTCTGCCACCCAATTCACGTCCGGCTTTTTTCTTATTTATGCCGCCCCATTGTTTAAAGAAAAATGCCACGCCCTGTTCAGCGCATTGCTGGCGGATATCCCAAACCCACCACTCCTGCATAGGCCTTGCTTTTCGTCCACTTTCCCCACCCGTAATTACCCAGTTAATATTCTCCAGGTTCATGTTGAGCAAAGGACCAATCAAAGGTTCGCAGGAGAGAAACTTTGTTTGCGCGTTGGTTTGGCGTAAAAAATCAATTCTGCCTGTAACCCTTGCGTCTTCAACGGAAACACCCATCCAGATATTACTTGTCCATATAAGTTGCTCATGCAATTCAAAAAGGCGGTCTGCTCTTTTGGTTAACACCTGGTAAGTATGTTGTGGTGTATCATTCATTACTGCAAAGACTTTTTTTATAAATTCAAACGATACCAAAGGGTGAAACAAATCGCTCATTGAATTTACAAATACAATTTTTGAGCCTTTCCAGGTATAAGGAATATCCACGGCATCATTGTGCATCCTCACTTCGAATCCATCTTTGTATTTTTCTATGCCCATTGCATGCAGGCGGCGGCTCATTACTTCGGCATAGCAATATTTACAACCGGCCGAAATTTTAGTGCAGCCGGTTGTCGGGTTCCAGGTCATTTCGGTCCATTCGATGGAGGATTGTGCCATAATTAAAATAGTGATTGTTGAGGTGAACGATATTTTTCAATTTTTTTAAAGAAATCATTCCCTCTTTCATGTTTTGAATAAAATGCCAAATAATATAATGGAACATTTATGTCATCTATCTTTACTAATTGTTTCTTTATTGGTTCTATATAATTAATACTTTTCATGTTCTCATCATATTTATCGGCCAGGTATTTGATAAAATCTTTTATAGGTAACTGTCCTGACAAAAACTGTTCTCTCCACGTGTTATCGTCAATAAAGTCATCAACTTTTCTACTGTTTTTCGAAATATAATTGAATAAATTTCTATTGCCATCCATATGAAGTGCTAAAAGTATTAAAAAATCAATTTTTCCGACCGATGACAGTTTTTTTATAGTAATGAATTTGAGGTTCAATGAAAAGGGATCAGCAAAGCAAAACCTCAACACCTTCTCATCTTTTGAATGTTTAGGTATTGCTTTAATTATTTGTTCAATATTTTTATTTGAGTCGCCTTTAATTAACTCTACATTAGCATCGGGGAAATGTCTTTTAATTCTCTCAGTTAAAGCATTAAAACATTCTTCATCCTCTTCGCATAATATGTATTTATCAAATTTATGATTTACTGAAAGTGCAATCAAGGCCGATGTCATTCGTATCTTATTAGTTCCTTTAATTTTTGCATAACCAGCTCCTGCAAAAAGATCAATATAAATTAGACTATCCCACTGATTTTTCATGCCGGATGTGAATATTTCACTATATCCACCTAGCAATTTATATTTCTCATCACCCCATGCGCCAACTTCCGGAATGTATAGGCCATCGTCAGTAGCTGGAATAATTGGATCGAATTTTCTTATAGCCATTTGATAAAGTTTTTCTAATGCTAATTAAAATCGCCCAAATTATTCTTAATAAATCTGCGAAAAACAATTAAATCTGCCGTGTAGTAATTCGGCAACCGATATTACATCTTTCCATTCTGTGTTTTTTACAGCGCTATAGGATTGGGGTGGGGTAATTTTCTTTTCAAGGAAGTTTGATAAATAGTTCAAAGAAAGATCGCCATAAAATTTATTTACATCAGATAAAAATATGGCGTATACTTTTTCTTGCCCTTTTGTATAGTCATCGAATTCGGATTTAGAACACCCGAGTTGATTTGAATAACATGACCAGACGATTTCTGGCTTTTCCTCTATGACATTATTAATAGTAGCATAACCCACCAATTCTTTTCTTGGACTTGAAGAGTATATTGTCACTTTATGGTTTTTCCATTTTGAATTGAATTTCTTTCTTATTTCAATTAATTTATCTCCGTCCATAATTTGTCTTGAATAATTTGGCCTAATACTCATCACAATTCCATTCAATGGGCTATCCGGATGAGGGCTGAATTGCTCAATTAGAGAAGGTAGTTTTAATAAGGTGTTCCTCCATAACGTATTAAAGTCAACAGAACAACTCAACTCTTCTTCAAAACTTCTATATTGAGTTGAATATTTGTTTACTTTGTCAAAACCAAATGAGTTAAAAAAAAGTTTTTTTTCCTCCCACAATCCTTCTGGCAAAGAAAAATGAACCCTTTTTGCGAAGCCTCGCACATAAGTGGTCATCAACATAAAAAATATATCGCCAATATTTTGATGACGCATTTCCTTTTCAATATGCAAGTGACAAAATTTTGAATCTTCACCCTTTTTTACGACTGCAGTAGCGATTGGCTTGTTATCATGAAATCCAATATAAACTCCCCTTTCATTATTTTTAATACCTGGAATTACTTTTGTTTTAAACCAGTTTTCTATATTAGGATAATTCTCCTGATGGGTTTTTATTAAGTCACAAGTAGATTTAAAAATATCTGTTTGTCGTGCTATATCTGAATTCTTTAACTCAACAATATGGATTTTATTTTCTATTGTGAAAAGGTCTGGCATATATTTCAATTTGGAGTTATTATACGGGATTTAAACTGGAATTTATTCCCAGTCTTTAAAAAATTTCGAGAGTTTTAGCTCCTGATCGCCATAGGAAATATTAGAAGCATTGATCTTTTCCTTTTTTTGATTTTCTTCTTTAGGCTCTTCTGCATTACATGACATTCTATAAAAAAACAATCTTGCCAGGATTTCCCCTTGTGTCAATAAGACATCCACATTGTGTCCCCTTACTTCAAAAATAAGAGGAGTTCCAATCCTGTCTTCTCGTTTTAAACCGAATAAGGGGTGAACAAAACCTGCATAATGGATTCGCATTTCACCTAAGGTCTCATCCATGGCTCTGCAATAAATGCATACTCCTTCTGGCAAAGATATTCGTTCAATGGATCTTAGAATATAAAATTTGTCCTTTTTAATTGTAATACTTTTTATGTTTCGCACTTCTTGGGATTCAGTTAATAGCCAAAATTCCTTAGGATTATAGTTCTTTTCTCCCCATAATTCTATTGGTGTATTGGTTGAATTATTGTTGGCGCAATAAGCCGCAGCTGATAATTCTTTGCTGATTTGAAAATTTGATACATCAACAGACAATGTTGCTAGGTTTTTGAAGTTATCATTAATATTTAAAATTGACTTTATAAACTTCACATCTGTTATTAATGAATTGTCAAAATCACCATTACAAAATCTTAACTGGGAAATTGATTCCCCACTTTTTACTTTTACGTCAAAAGTAATGGGTGTTATTTCCAAAAACATTTCTCCAGTACTTATTTCTTCTGGTATAAATTTTTCGTATTCCTTCATTCCATCTACAATTAATCTAGCAATTACATCTATCCTACCTATTGAGCTTTTAGCTGTTGCTTGACCATAAAAAGGAGACTGATTAATAATGGCTGGATGTAATTTCTCAAGTATTTTAAATACATAGCAATTCCCGGTTTTAAGATGAAAAGTATCATCTTTTTCTTTTTCATGCCTTTTAGCATAATATGTGTCTTTTAAAATATCGGAGTAGTTTCTATCAAAAGGCTTAACAGAACCTCTTAACATTTCATATGCATCGGCGGATAAGTGCAAGTCGATGGCTGAAGCATCCTTATCAATCTTGCCGATAGCATTTTGAATTAAACCACAATCCTTCAAACTGCCCATTTGGCTGAAATTCAATACGCCTGGCAACCATCTTTCATCTTTCCAAGGAGCATTAGTGGCCATGTTTAAAAACGTTTACATGAAGATAAAGAAATACGGAGACAAACGTTTTATTAAATATTCCGCCCCTCAAAACAACTTCCCCTGTGCACCCGGCCTCCTGAAAATACCTGTGTTTAAACTCCAGTCCTCGGCATTCATACCATACAGTTTTCCATATTTTTTATATTGCTGGGCCACCATTTGCGCAATATTTCCTTCGCCGCGCATGCGCACGCCCCATCGGGTATCGTTTACCTTTCCATCATGACTTTGCTCTATCAGGTGCCACACTTTATCGGCACGATCGGGAAAGTTTTTGTAGAGCCAGTCGTGAAAGAGCAATTTAATGGCGCCATTCAACCGGATAAATGTATAGGCCGTAAACGTAGCCCCATTGTCGCGTGCGGCTTTCATAATGCGTTGCATCTCGTGTTCATTCAGGCCCGGTATCATTGGCCCCATCATTATACCCATACGCACACCGGCATTGCTGAGCTCTTCAATTACTTTTAGCTTTTGTTTGGCAGTAGTGGTGCGGGGCTCCATAATACGGCGCAGGTCTTCATTAAAGGAAGTAATGGAAACCATGGCCGATACCAGTTGTTTTTTTGCCATTTCCTGCAATACATCTTTGTCTTTCAGTATCCAGGCATTTTTGGTCAGTATGCCCACCGGCTGATTGAATTCATTACAAACCTCCAACAGGCCCCGGGTAAGCCGGTATTTTTGCTCAGCGGGTTGGTAACAATCTGTATTACCACTTAACATAATGGGCCGGCATTCCCATTTTGGATGCATCAGAAATTTGCGCAGCAGCTGCGGCGCATTCTTTTTTACAATAATTTTTTGTTCAAAATCCATACCTGCGCTATAGCCCCAGTACTCATGCACATTGCGCGCGTAGCAGTAAATGCAGCCGTGTTCACAGCCGGCGTAGGGGTTCATACTATAACTCATACCAACATCCGGGCTCTCCACGGTATTGACAATGGTTTTGGATTCCTGTTCTATGTATTGGGTAGGCAGCGCTGTTTCTTCCCAATCGTCAATGCCCTCAATATGTTCTTTTGTTGTCTCTGTTTTCAGGAAGCGGTTCCTGGTATTTATCTGGGCGCCGCGACCCGCATGGTATTGAGCGTTTTCGTCTTTTTGCTTTACGGATACTTTATAGTGGTCCTGTTGTAGTGGTGCTGACATGATACTTTTGTTTGTGGGTTTCTTTGAACCACGGAGGCACGGCGACAGGGAGGGCGCGATAGAACGCAGATTTTTATGATTCTTATGATTGGTCAGGATTAAGCACTTTGCCGAAAAAAATAAAATCATTTATATCTTAAAAATCGTGAAAATCTGCATTCCAAAAGCGACACACACGGAAAATTTCTTTTCAATTAAATGCGCGATAGAACGCAGATTTTTATGATTCTTATGATTGGCCGGGATTAAGCACTTTGCCAAAAAAATGGGATCATTTATATCCTAACAATCATGAAAATCTACGTTCCAAAGGCGATACACGGAAAATTGCTTTTCAATTAAGTGCAGTTGAACCACGGCAGACACAGTGATAAAGCTACAAACATGATGTGGTCAATAATAAAACACTGTGTTCCTCTCTGTCGCTGTGTCTCCGTGGTTCAAAGAATCATTCTTTTTATTCCGTCTTTCATTAACGGCACATGAAAATTTAAAATATAACCCAGGCGCTTTCCGGTAAGTCGCAAATAGCTTAGCAATTGTGCGGCCCAAACCGATTGATAATTTTCCTGCGCCTTGACTTCTACAATTATTAAGTCATCTACTAAAATATCTACACGCAGCCCCTCATCTATGATCATCGTTCCGTATGTAATTTTTATAAATGCGTTTCTTGCAAATGAAATGTTTCTTTTGCCCAACTCATAACAAAAACATTTTTCGTAAACGCTTTGCAGCAGCCCCGGTCCTATTGCTTTATGAATTGCAATAGCAATGCCTACTATTTCACCCGTAAGCCACTTTTCTCTTTCAGTCAACGGCTTAAAACCAACTCCTGTATTGTCCATCGTACCCTTGTTTTTAATAATGTTGACCATCTCTTATTTTTATTAGCAAAACAATCCCTGTGTTAGTCCCGTCCCTTTGGTTCATGGTTCACTCAAATAACTCACCCTGTTTGTTATTTACCGGCAGGTTTAAAAATTCAAAACGCCGCAGTACCTGGTAGGGATTATCGCCCACTTGTCTTCTTAATAATAACATGCTGTCTGCAATAAAGCGACCGGTAAAATGTTTGTGACTGTATTCAAGCCAGCCTTTTTCATATTGCCAGGGCAATAGTTTGCGTGCTACTGTCAGATGGGGTTCATCAATAAAATGCGGTTTATTGTCATTGTTTAGTTTCATCAGTTGCTGAAAAGGACGCATTTCTTTTACCAGGTTGCGAATAGGGTCTTTGGTGGTAACATTAATATAAATAGTATGCGATGGAAAGCTGCCAAAATCTTTTAACTCTACTTTAAAAGGATGATAGCCCATACCTACGGTTTTGAAACGGTTGATGATACGTTCTTCCATCATGGCATACTGTAGAAAATTTACCAGCGTAATATGTGGTTTGCCCCAGCGGGCATTGGGCGCCTGGTAAGCCGTATAGAATTCTTCTTTTATATCTTTTATTTTATTACGCAGCTCTTCATGCGGGTTCAGTACCAGCAGATATTCATTTATTTTATAGCCGGGTAATGTTAATGCCGATGGTTTCATAGTTTTTATTTTTTTAGTTCATTAATATAAAATCAGGCCACGCTAAAAAGATCGGTGGCAGCCGGTCTCAACTTAAAAACCTGTATGGTTTTGCAGGTATCAAACTGGTGTTGCCTTCTTAGTAAAACCAACTCTTCCACCATAAAAGATTCATGAAATGTTTTTTGTGCGTATTCTGCCATGGCCCTGTTATACAGATCTTCAGTTAGCCTGCGGGCAATGGTTAGATGGGTCCTAGAAACGAATTTGACCGGGGGGCAATCGGAATTCCGTATATAATCGTTGACTGGTTTTAATTGTTTGGCCAACTCGTGAAAGGCAGCAGGATCCTGTACGCGCAGGTATATGGTATGCGATGGAAAACCGCCGTAATTATTTAGCGTAACAGGAAAGCATTGCTGTGCCCCTATAACATGTTGCATCCATTTTCCCATAGTAGGCTCCATCGCTTCACTGGCCATGAAATTGGCGATGGTAAAATGGGGTGTGGTTTTAGCCGCTATAGCTACGTGATACTCCCTTGAGAAATATTCCTTTTCCAATTTTATTTTATGACCAACTGATGTATCGGGATGCGCAACCAGTAAATACTCCAGTAAGCCTCTTTGCTGCCAGTTGCCGGCAGGTATTTTATTTGAATTAATGTTCATAAAAAAATTGGACATGATTAAATATTTAGCATAAATTTACTAAATAATTTAGTACAACAAAAATCTTTTTTTTAACCCTTTTTTCTGGCATCGGTTTGCGGCAAAAACGACCGGAAAGAAATAAAAAATAATTTATGAATGAAGAGATGTTTTATGGCGCCGCTTACAAAGGTTCCAAACAATATAGCCAGCAACATATTAAAACCGCCGATGCCACTGGCTTTGGTGCAGCTGCAGACGACTATGCCGAAAGGGGCATCGATTTAAATGAACAACTGGTGCGCAATAAACCGGCTACATTTTTTATGCGGGTACGCGGCGATGCCATGGTGGGCGCGGGCATACACGATGGAGATATTGTAATTGTAGATCGTTCCCTGAAAGCGGTCAGCGGTAAAGTGGTGATTGCTACTTTAAATGGCGAGATGCTGATACGACGCCTGGAAAAAACGTTTAATAAAATAAGATTGCTGCCAGAGACAAATAAGCTCTCACCAATTGATGTTGATACTTCAGCCAATGAGTTTGCTATATGGGGGGTGGTAACCTATGCCATTCATACCCCCTAGACTTTATTCTCCAAACGAGGCAGACGTGTAAGTCTGAATGAAATACCTGTACTTATGCAACCTGTAATAAACAATGCTATGAAAAAAGAAATGTTTTACAATGAAGTACCAGCCATCTCCCGGAAAACAAAGGAACCCGGGCACCAGTTAACAGATCCGGAACAGGCGCTTTGGATGCATTTACGAACAAAGCCGAAAGGATATAAATTCCACAGGCAGCACCGGGCAATGAATTATATACTTGATTTTTATTGTCAGGCCTTAAAGATGGCAATCGAAGTAGATAGATCAATTCACCATGAAGAGGAAATTGTTCATAACGATATTGAAAGGCAAAAGAATGTGGAAGCCCAGGGGGTAAAATTTGTCAGGTTCGACAATAAAGAAATTATGATGAATTTCGAAGAAGTCATTGAAAAAATAGATACTGTTATTGATGAATGCCATGAAAAAATGATTGGTTCGGATTTGAATTTCTATGAAAGGGATGACAATGAATGAACCCTAATTTTTCGCGAATGAATGCAACCAGGAAAAATAGTGAGATCGAACTAAGCACTCCCCTTAGCGCGACAGAGAGTGGGCATTGTACTATGCGCGCTATCGTAGACTGTAACAGTTTTTATTGCTCTGCCGAAAGGGTGTTCAGGCCAGACCTGTGGAACAAGCCCGTTGTTGTATTAAGCAATAATGATGGCTGTATCATTTCGCGCAGCGATGAAGCAAAAGCTTTTGGCGTTGGCATGGCCGGTCCTTATTTTATGGCCAGGAACCTGATTGAAAAAAACAATATCTCCGTTTTTTCTTCCAACTACAATTTGTATGGCGATATGAGCATGCGGGTAATGGATACCTTACGCACCCTGTCGCCATCAGTTGAAGTATACTCTGTCGACGAAGCGTTTTTAGATCTCAGCCATATTGAACCGCGGGACCTTGCAGCCTATAGCCTGCATATAAAAGATACCGTAGAGCAATGGACTGGTATTTCTGTTTCCATTGGCGTGGCGCCCACAAAAACGCTGGCCAAGATGGCCAACAACCTCGCCAAGAAAGACAAAAAGAAAAGCAATTGCGTATACATTATCGCCAATGAAGAAGACCAGCGCAACGCTCTGAAGCAAACACGTGTGGGCGGTATTTGGGGCGTAGGGAGCGCCTATGCAAACAAACTGGTCAACATGGGCATTATCAGCGCCTGGGAACTGCGCAATATGAGCGAAGCATGGGCTCACCGGCACCTGGGCGGTGTAGCGGGCATCAGGCTTATAAAAGAATTACGCGGGGAACCCTGTCTTGAGATGAAAGACCCGCTTGAAGTAAAAAAAATGATCGCCACTACCCGCATGTTTGGCGATCCGGTAAATAATATCAATGATGTAAAAGAAGCAGTAGCCACCTATACTTCGCGGGCAGCTGAAAAACTTCGCCGGCAGCAAAGCGCTGCCAGCATCATCAGCGTTTTTATTGTTGCCCGGGAACAGGATCACCATACAGATTTCAGGCATGGTAATAATATTGGTGCATATGCCACGCTGCCTGCAGCCACTTCTATTACCAATGAATTAATAAAACCCGCTGTGCAATTGATTGATCGTTTGTACCAGCCCGGTACCTACTACAAAAAAGCCGGTGTAATGCTCAGCGGCCTGGTGCCCGACAGCACCATACAGGCCAATATGTTTTTGCCCGACAAAAAAAATAGTAGCCGGATGCTGATGGGCATGATTGACAACGTAAATTTTAGTATGCGCAATGATGTGCTGAAGTTCGCCGCTTCGGGTACTACCCGCGATTGGAAGATGCGTCAGGAGCTCCGCAGCCCAAGGTATACCGCAAGATGGGATGAGTTGTATGAGGTGCGATAATTTTTGAACCACGGAGGCACGGGTGGTTTTCATTTTTCGCGGCTGGCATTGAGGTGATGCACGGGGATTGCTTTGCAATTGTGCGTGCCCAACGTCCTTCCGGGCAAGATTTTGCTCGTAATTTTGACCTCTAAAATAGCAGTCATAAATAGAAATCTTTACTGCTTACTGGCAATTCGAAATGTTGATATCCTAAGTAATTAAGACATTTATTAACAGATGCAAAACCTGTTCAGATGGGTTTAGGCGTAAAACCGTATATTTATTTCTGCCAAAACAGCCAGCATGAGAAAACTATTTGCCTTCACAACTTTACTGCTATTTACAATTGTTTTATCCGCCCAAAAGACCACCGCCATTAAATGCGGAAAATTATTAGACACCCGCAGCGGACAAACACTCAGCAACCAGGTTATACTTATAAAAGGCAGTACAATTGAAAGCATTGTTGCTGCGGCGGAGTTTAAACAAAAAACAGACAGCGTTATTGATCTCTCTTCTTATTACGTGTTACCCGGGTTAATTGATTGTCATACCCATGTATTATTGCAGGGCGATATTACCAGCGAGGACTACGATGTGCAATTATTAAAGGAATCCATTCCATACAGAACGTTGCGCGCATCGCGCAGCGCCAGGATAGCATTGGAAAATGGGTTTACAACCATCCGCGATTTGGAAACAGAAGGGGCTATGTATGCAGATGTGGATGTAAAAAAAGCCATCAACAACCATGTTATACCCGGGCCAAGAATGTTTGTGGCAACAAGGTCTATTAATACCTACGGCCATTACCCCCTTGCAGCAAAAGAGTATAATTGGGAGCTGGATTTGCCAAAGGGCGTACAGGAAATCAATGGAGCCGATGAAGCAAGAAAAGCGGTAAGGGAACAATTGGCGCATGGGGCCGACTGGATAAAAATTTATGCAGACCGCGGTTATTATAAATTACCCGATGGCAGTTACCGCAGCCGTCCAAATTTTACCCCTGAAGAAATTACAGCCCTGGGAGATGAAACCATGCGGTCGGGTAAAAAATGGGCGGCACATGCCGTTACCAGGGATGGGATTATTGCTTCCATTAATGCAGGTGCTGCCAGCATTGAACATGGCTTTGGTATGGATGATGAGTGCGTGCAACTAATGGTTAAAAAAGGCATTTACTGGTGCCCGACTATTTATGTGTGCGATTATGTAGCAGAGGGAAGAGCCAAAGCCGGTTCCCCCATCAATAAATATTTTATGGAAGCCATGCCGGCCGTATTTAAAAAAGCAATGAATGCCGGTATTAAGATTGCTTATGGTACTGATATTGGTGGCTATAGCTGGGATGAGCCGGAAGCAAAAGATTTTGAATACATGGTAAAATACGGAATGAGCAGTATACAAGCCATTCAAACAGCTACTACCGTTGCCGCACAGTTGCTGGATATGGAAGGAAAAATTGGAGAATTGAGGGTCGGTGCTTTTGCAGACATCATTGCAGTAAAACAGGATCCGGTAAAAGATATAAAAATACTGGAGCAGGTACAGTGGGTAATGAAAGACGGCATTGTATATAAAACAAAGCAACCTTAGCCTTTAATGAAATGAAACACTACTGCAGTTGCCAAAGACCGCAGTAGTGTTTTTATTCACCCTGCTATTTCCAGCAGGGGTTGCAGGTTTTTCAATTCTTCATCTGTAAATAACCTGGACTGAATACAAAAACGTACACCCAATGGAATCTCCAGTGAGAAGCTACTGCCCCGGCCCGGCGACACGTCCAGTGTAAGCTGCGTATGTTTCCAGTATTCAAACTGATCGGCATTCATATAAAATTTACAATCTGC
>Ga0163162_10000902_pt1 | contig 27672 bp, 29 predicted proteins | sample S55metaG_FD_115310 | JGI IMG/M metagenome (GOLD analysis project Ga0163162, IMG submission 115310) | Switchgrass rhizosphere microbial communities from Kellogg Biological Station, Michigan, USA - S5-5 metaG | ecosystem: Host-associated > Plants > Roots > Rhizosphere > Soil | place: USA... | reverse complement strand
GTCAGGCCGCCATCGCGAGCAGGCTAGCTCCCACAGTTGAACTGGGTGCATCCAGAGAGAAATTGGTCGGCTGTCAGGCCGCCTTCGTTAGCAGGCTAGCTCCCACAGTTGAACTGGGTGCATCCAGAAAGAAACTGGTCGGCTGTCAGGCCGCCTTCGCGAGCGGGCTCGCTCCCACAGTTGAACTGGGTGCATCCAGAGAGAAACTGGTCGGCTGTCAGGCCGCCATCGCGAGCAAGCTCCCTCCCACAGAAAAGCAAAAGCTGAGCCCTCCTCGCACCGCGTCGCTCCTCACCACTCAACAGGATGAGCGTTAGCTCGGCTGCAGCTCTTGATCTTGACTCACCGGCCGCGTCGGCAGGCTGAGTGGAGGGATTGATCCGGGGGTGGGAGCGCAGCGACCGTTTGGCGAAGCCAAACACATCGAGAGGAGGTGCAGCGAAGCAAACCGTAGGCGATGCCCCCCGGATCAATCCCGGAGCGAAGGAACCCCGAGCCTCAGCGAGTGGGCCGAACGTTGCGGCAAGCCTTTTTGGGTACTTTTTCGGCGTCTGGAAAAAGTGCCTCGCCGTAAGGGCGAAACCGCCAACAGCAACACCCGCAGCAACGGATATTCACCAAAAACCCCCAAAGCACGGTCGGCCCAAAGGCCGCCGAGTTCAACCTCAACCAACCTGAACCTTAGGCTTGGGAAACAAATTATTCAGCGTCTCCAAAAGCCTCACGTGATAAATCGGCTTGCGAAACAGATCCACAACCTGCAACCGCAACAAATCACTGACGTCTTCCATATCCGCATGCCCCGACGTCACAATCACCGGCAAATGCTGCCGAGAAGTATGCTCACGCAAGCGCTTGATCAACGACATCCCGGACTCCTCCGGCATACGCACATCAGTAATCACCAACGCGATATCCGGATACTGCGTCAGATGATGCAACGCCAGCTTCACCGACGTCGCCGTATGGCAAGTAAACCCCTCTCCCTCCAGCAACTCTGCCAGCTCCAGCAACGCGTCCTCTTCATCGTCAACCAGAAGCAACTGTTGGCGCGGCAGCGAGAAAGCATTCATGGGCAATCCCTGAAAACTGAAAGTGAACCCGAGTGTAGCGCGGCATCAACCAGGCATCAGTTTCATTCAACTCAGGACGGCGGTGCGGGGGCCGTCACAGCAGTGCCGCCCAGTGCCACCAGCAAATTGTTGAACATCACCAGCACCCGGGCGCCAACGGGGGTGACGAACACGATGACCACCACCGCCACCATCGCCACGACAATCGCATACTCGATTGCCGACGCTGCTTCAGTACTGGCAAAGAAGCCGCGGACACGCACTTTCAAATAATCAAAGAGCATCGCAATTCTCCTCGTCAGTCAGGGCCTGGTTACCGCTGTGCCACCCAGCCCGGTCAGAATGTTGTTGAAGTAAGCCAACACCCGGTTACCCAGCGGAGTGACGAAGGCCACAACGACCACCGCAACCATCGCCACCACGATCGCATATTCAATCGCCGACGCGGCTTCTTCGTTTTTGACCAGCAAACGGACTCTGGCCATCAAATAATCGAGGATCATCCGACACATACGACTACTCCTTTGCGCCTCTGGCGCCAATGTCACGCTGCAGCGGCCAAGACCCACCGTGCCATTTGAGCATTGTCAACAAACCCCCACCCAACAACTGTAAGAACGGATTAATCACAAAGGATTAATCACATCGCGAAGTTGCCGATTGCTGCTGTTAATTGGCCAAGGCTCATACTTTCGTGAGTTATTTTCCTGTCAGTAATGGCGTTTTGGCTTGGATCAGCTAGCGTGGAAATAGCGAAATAGTTGCATGTTCATAGCTGCCGGATTGGGAACTTCTCTCGTTAGCAATAGCAGTGGGTAGTGCAGCAGGAAAGGGAGAGCCGTCATGAACAGTCGCGTCACCATGGGCCTTGCAGCCATCCTGTTATTGGGAGCCATTTTTGTCGGTTACTGGGGACTGGTACTCAGTCGTCAACCAGCGCCCGTCGCCGCCGCCCCCGCCGCCCCAACTGTCACCGTTGAAAAAACTGTCGCGATCGCCGAAGACCAGACCCGCCAACCGGTGGTGGTGCTGCTGCACGATGTGCCGCCGTTCACCGCGCTGACGGCAGCCGATGTCGCGGTGGAAAAACTGCGCAGTGCACCGGCGGGCAGCTTGAGCAATGTCGATCAGGCCATCGGCCGTACACCTTGGCGGCACCTCAGCGCCGGCACCTGGCTGAATGATGAAAGCTTCAGCGCCGGCGGCTCACTGGCACGCATGATTCACCGCGATGAGCGCGCATTGACCGTGGCGGTCGACGAAGTGATCGGCGCGGCTGGACAACTGATCCCCGGCGATTACGTCGATGTCTTGCTCTACCTGCGCCAGGATTCCAGCAACCTCGAACAATCGGCGCAGATCGTTCTACCGGCCATGCGCGTGCTTGGTGTCGGCGATCAATACGGCCTGACCAACGACGGCCAACCGGCATCGCCGGCCCTGAGCGCCGATGAAAAACTCAAACAGGATCAACGCCGCATCGCCGCGCGAACCGTTGTGCTGGCGGTGCCGGAACAACTGCTCAGTCGCCTGATGCTCGCCACACAAGCCGGCACCTTGCGCCTGGCCGTACGCAGCAGTGAAGAACAACGCCTGGCCAAGTACTGGGCCGGCGAAAATCAGTCCGCGGCCCATGTCGACACGGCTAACCGACAACTCTTCCAGTTCACCCAACTGGCCATGGGCGCGGCACCGAAAGCCCCCTCCAGCGGCGGCTCCGCTGGCGCTGCAAGGCCGGCGGTGGAAATCATTCGCGGCAACCAGATCACCCAACAAAACCCATGACTGCGCAAGGATCCAAGGGCATGCAGAGTCGTTTCAGGCCGACATTTAAAACCATGCTGCGCGCCCTGCTACTGATGGGTCTGTCGATGGACGCTGCGTTCGCGGCGGTCGGCAACTGCTCGGCACTGGGGCGCATGCCGCCGGTGATCGAAATCGGCGAAGGCTTTCAACAGGACGTGCAGTCCCCGGTAGCGATCACCCGTCTGGCGATTGGCGATCCGAAAATCGCCGACGTGCATGCCAACGGCAGTTCGTCCTTTTTGCTCACTGGTGTTGCGCCCGGCGCCACCAGCCTGATGGTCTGGACCTCGTGCTCGAGCGAGCCGCGCCAGAGCATGGTGTTCGTGCAGGGCGCCGCCACGGCCGCCATGACCGGCACTCTGCCATCGGATGACCCAAACCTGCCGTCCCAGGTGCAGACCGATATTCGCTTCGTCGAAGTCAGCCGCACCAAACTCAAGGAAGCCACCGCCTCGCTGATCGGCACGCGCGGCAACTTTCTGTTCGGCTCGCCCGGCACCCTGCCCCCCATTGATGGCGTGCCGCAGCCACGTCTGCCGGTGGACAACTCACTGTTCAACTTTTCGTGGATCGGCGGCAAGACCATGGCGATCATCAACGCGCTGGAAACCAGCGGCTTCGCCTACACCCTCGCACGGCCGAGTCTGGTGGCGCTGAACGGCCAGAGCGCGAGTTTTCTGGCCGGGGTGAAATTCCGATTCCGGTGCCCAGTTCCGGCAGCGACAGCGTGTCGATCGAATACAAAGAATTCGGCATCCGCCTGACCCTGACGCCGACCATCATCGGCCGCGATCGCATCGCGTTGAAGGTCGCTCCGGAAGTCAGCGAACTGGACTTCAGCAATGCGGTGCAAATTGCCGGCACCACCGTACCCGCCCTGACCATCCGCCGCACCGACACCAGCGTGTCACTGGGCGATGGTGAGAGTTTCGTCATCAGTGGCTTGATCAGCACCACCAACAGCTCGCAAGTGAACAAGTTTCCCGGCCTCGGTGACATCCCGGTGCTCGGCGCCTTTTTCAAAGGCTCGCAGATCAAACGCGAAGAGCGCGAACTGCTGATGATCGTCACCCCGCATCTGGTGCAGCCATTGGCCGCCGATGCCCAATTGCCGTCGTTACCGGGCGAAAAACTGCGCAATTACGATCCGAATTTCTACCGCATGTTCTTCCTTGAAAGCGGCAACTTCGACAAGCGCAGCGGGTTATCCCAATGAGCCAGAATCTGAGCCAGACCTTTCTCGCCATCACCCGCAACAGCACCGATCTGGAGTGGCTGCAAGGCGCGCTCGCGCCGCTCGGTCAGGTGGTCAGCGCCGGTGGCGGTAGCCTCGACGAATTGCTGGCACTGGTGGACGTGACCTTTGCCAACCTGGTGTTCGTCGGTCTGGATCGCGAACACGTGGTCGCCCAGAGCGCGTTGATCGAAGGCGCGCTGGAAGCCAAACCGATGCTGGCAATCGTGGCCCTTGGCGACGGCATGGACAATCAGTTGGTGCTCAATGCCATGCGCGCCGGCGCCCGGGATTTTGTCGCCTACGGTTCGCGCTCCAGTGAAGTCGCCGGGCTAGTGCGGCGCTTGAGCAAACGCCTGCCGCCCGTGGCACCGAACACGCAGTTGGGTGGCCTCACGGTGATGTATGGCGTACAAAGCAGTTCCGACGGCGCGCTGTTGGCCAACCACATGGCATTGGTCGTGCAGAAGAGCGGTCAGCAGACCTTGCTGCTCGATCTCGGTTTGCCGCGCGGTGACAGCCTCGCCCTGCTCGGGCTGGAGAGTTCGTTCCACTTCGGCGATGCCTTGCGCCACTTGCGCAGGCTCGACGCCACGCTGATCGACAGTGCCTTCACCAGCGCCGAGGCCGGCCTGCGCATTCTCGCCTACGCCAGCAACGATGAACCGCTGGAAAACACCAGCGCCGCCGAGCTGTACATGTTGCTCAGCGCCCTGCGCCAGCACTTTCAGCACATCGTCGTGAACCTCACCGGGCAGACCGACAGCGAAGCCTTGCGCACCTTTGTCAGCCACTACGACAAGTTGCTCTGGTACACCGACCAGAACGTACTCAACTGCCGACGCAACCTCGCCGTGCTCAATCTGTGGCGGGAAAAAGGCATGAAGCTCGACCACGGACGCCTGCTGATCGACCGCTACTTGAGCAACGTCGCGCCCAATTCGGAAACCCTCGGCAAGACCTTCAACCTGGAAGTGATCGCCACGCTGGCCCTCACCCCGGAAGTGCGCCTGAACGCCAAAAACCAGGGCGTCAGTCTGTTCGAACTGGCCCCACGGGAAAATCTCACGCAGAGCCTGCGCGCCCTCGGTGAACGCCTGGCCAAACGTTCCGAGGGCCTGGCCAAGCCTAAAGTCACCTGGTTCGACCGCTTGCGAGGCACCTCATGAGCGCAGAAAAACTCTTCGGCGCGGCGCCCCGCAACGGCGTCGGTAACAGCGATCACGAGGGCCTGAAACTGGTCCTGCATCGCTACATCATCGACGCCCTCGAAGAGTCCGGGAAAAATCTGCTGGAAGGCTCACGTCAGCAACTCGCACAGTTCGTCACCGACAAAGTCGCCGAGTACATCGCGCGTTTGCACCTGGCGATTTCCCGCTACGAAATGGAGCGACTGGCCGAAGAGATCGTCGACGAATTAACCGGTTTCGGCCCGCTGGAAGTGTTGCTGCGCGATCAGTCGGTGACCGAGATTCTGGTCAACGGCCCGCACCGGGTGTTCATCGAACGCGACGGTGTGCTGCACCAGAGTGACCTGCGGTTTATCGATGCGCATCACGTCGAACGCGTGATGCAGCGCATCCTCGCGCCACTCGGCCGGCGCCTCGACGAATCTTCGCCGATGGTCGATGCACGCCTGCCGGATGGCAGCCGGGTCAACGCGATCATTCCGCCGATTGCCCTCGATGGCCCGTGCCTGTCGATCCGTAAATTTCGCAAGGACATGCTCAAGAGCAGCGACCTGATGGCGATGCAAACCATCGACCTGTCGATCTTCGAGTTTTTCCAGGATGCGGTCGGCAAGCGCTGCAACATCCTGATCAGCGGCGGTACCGGCACCGGCAAAACCACGCTGCTGAATATTCTCAGCCAGTTGATCAACCCGCACGAACGTCTGGTGACCATCGAAGACGTCGCCGAATTGCAGCTCGGTCACCCGCATGTGGTGCGCCTGGAAACCCGGCCACCGAACGCCGAAGGCCACGGTGAAGTGAAGGCCAGCGACCTGATCCGCAACGCCCTGCGGATGCGCCCCGACCGGATCATTCTCGGCGAGATTCGTGGTGTCGAAGTGGTCGACGTATTGACCGCGATGAACACCGGTCACGACGGCTCGATGAGCACCGTGCACGCCAACAACGCCCAGGATGCGCTGCTGCGCCTGGAAACACTGGTCGGCCTGACCGGCCGTTCCATCGCCGAACGCACCCTGCGCCAGATGATCTGCGCCGCCCTCGACGTGATCATTCAGTTGACGCGCATGCCTGACGGGCGCCGCTGCGTCAGTGAAGTGGTGGAAGTAGTCGGTATTCGCGAAGACGTCTACGTCACCAACACCCTGTTCCGCCTCGACCGCCGTACGGGCTTCGGCTTCCTGCGCGAAGCCGTCAATCCGGCCGGCGACAAGCTGCGCCACGAGACGCATCTGGGCTGACGGCAAGGAGCACCGAGCATGCTGGGACCGATCATTCTCATCGTTATCTGCCTGACGCTGCTGGGGCTGTCGATTCGTCTGTTTTTGCAGGGTCTGCGCAAGACCGCCACGGAAAAAGTGCTCAACAGACTCGCCGCCGGACAGCCGCAACTGGCGCCAGAAAAACCTGTGTGGGTCGGACTGGAACGGATGTTTCTGCGCGCAGGACTGGGCCGCCCGACCGAGCGTTTCGGCCTGTGGCTGAGTCTGTGGGCGCTGGCGATGGCACTGGGTTATTTTCTCGCCGACTGGATCGGCCTGCTGCTGATGATCTTCGTTCCGCCACTGGCGCTGCGGCTGTACATCGCCGTGCTCTACCAGCGCCGGGTCAAACGCATGATCGAGCAACTGCCGCAGTTGCTTGATCACACCGTGCGTAGCCTGAAGTCCGGGCGCACCCTGAGTGACGCGGTCATGGGCGGCATTGAAGCCAGCGAAGATCCGCTGAAAAAAGCCATGGGCCGGGTCCAGCGCAACGTGCAATTGGGCGTGAACTTGCCGGATGCCGTCAGCGACTTTGCCGAACTCTATGAACAAGACGAACTGCGCATGTTTGCCCTCGGACTGAAGGTCAATCATCGCTACGGCGGCAATGCCAGCGAACTGCTGGAGAACCTGATCAAACTGATCCGCGAACGCGATCAGGGCGCCCGGCAACTGCGCGCGCTCACTGGCGAAACACGCATGACCGCGTGGGTGCTCGGCTCGTTGCCGTTGCTGCTGGTGAGTTACTTCATGCTGACCAACCCTGGTTACATGCTGGGGATGTGGAACGACGCGAGCGGGCAGCACATGCTGATCAGCGCCGCGGTGTTGCAAGTGTTCGGAAGCCTGGCGCTGTGGCGCATGTTGCGGAGCGTTTGACATGGTCTGGCTCGCGGCTCTGATGTTGCTGCTTGGCGCCTTGATGCTGGTGATCAATCATCTGCTGGTGGAGCGCCGTCGCGTGCGGCAGGTCAACCAGCGCCTGCAAGGACAACTGGTGCGCGAGAACCGCTTCGGCAGCTGGTTGCGCGCACTGGGCAGCAGTAAGTTCGGGCAACGCTCGGTGAGCATCGACAGCGAAACCCAGACCCTGCTCAACCGCATCGGCTGGCGCCGCGCCAACGAGCGGGCGCTATTCGCGGCCTGCCAGATCGGCACGCCGTTGCTGACACTGGGCCTCGCGATCTTTCTGCAAGAAGTGTTTTTCCCCCAGGCCAGCAACCGCTGGATCGTGCCGATGCTCGCCACCGGCGGCGGCTATCTGCTGCCCAAACGCTTGCTGGCCTTCGCGGCGACGCGGCGGCAGAAAACCATTGCCGTGGAGGTATCGACGTTCATTCCGCTGCTGCGCATCCTTTTCGAATCTGGCATGGCCGTCGAACAAGCCCTGCGGGTACTCAGCATTGAAGCGCAAAAACTGCTGCCGGAACTGACCAGCGAACTGCGCCTGATTCTGGCCCGTGTCGACAGCGGCCTGGAACTTGGCCAGGAGTTGAACAAAGCGGCGGTGATGCTCGCCGTAGATGAATTCAGCGACACCTGCGTGATCCTCCAGCAATTGATTCAACAGGGCGGCGGCGCGATGAAATCGCTGCTGGCTCTCAAGCAATTGCTGGATGACCGCCGCCTGACGCGCCTGCAGGAATACATCTCGAAAATGTCGGCGAAGATGTCTGTAGTGATGATGCTGTTTTTGTTCCCGGCACTGCTGATCGTCCTCGCCGGCCCGGGCTTCACTGCGATTGCCCGGGCGTTCGCAAACTGACCTTGCTCATGGAGAGCGTTTGATGAAAGTACTGATAGTCATGGCAAGTCTGTTACTGCTCGGTGGTTGCGCCACAGACGGCCAGGCACCGTGGACGGCGCTGCTGTCACCGAGCAGTTGCAGCAAAATGACCCAGGAGCAGGAACTGGCCCTGAACCTCGCGGACGACCTGGCCAACGACGGCAAACTGCACGCCAGCCTGGCCAACCTGCAAAGCCTGCCGGACAACATCAGCCAAGTGCGCCTGCGCAAAGCCAAGGTCTACCGCCTGCTCGGCCGCAGCGAAGCCGAGCCGTTGTACCGCGGCCTGCTCGGCGGCTGCCTGACCGCCGAAGCCGAACACGGCCTCGGCCAGCTCTACGCCGCCCGCGGCGACAACGGCCAGGCCCAGGCCCACCTGCAACGCGCCGCCCGCCTGGCGCCCACCGACGAAAAAATCCGCAACGACTTGGGCGTGGTCTACCTCAACCAACTGCGCCTCAACGACGCCCGCTTCGAATTCCTCACCGCCATCGAACTCAAGCAGAACAATCAATTGGCGACGCTGAACATGGTCACCTTGCTGCTGTACCAGAACGACTGGCCACAAGCCGCCGAAATCATCAGCCGCGCGAAACTGACCCCGGAACAATTCACCGAAGCCCAAGAACGCGCAGAAAAACTCAAAGCCCCGGTCAAGGCCAAACCGGCCACCAGCAATCAAGTGGCCGCCGTCGCTGACCCGTTGCCGTCATCGCTCAAGTAAGGAGACAGCCATGCATCCCTTCAAAGGCCTGTGCTACCTGACCCTGCTCAGCCTGCCCCTCAGCGCCGCCGCCATCGACGCCGGTCCCGCCTCGGCGCAACAACAGGAGACCGAAGGCTGGCTGGTCCTGCAAAGCCGTAACAAAGCCGCCTCGCCCAAGCCCCAAACGGCGACCGCGACTGAACGGGATCTGGCGATGCAGCGGTGGCTGAAGAAGTACAAATATGAGATTCCGGATTTTTATGATCCGGATGCGGGTGGGAAGATCGAGAGCAAGAATTAGTGATGGGGTGACCTTGCGGGCGCTTTCGCGAGCAGGCTCGCTCCCACCTTTTGAATTGCACTCCACCTGTGGGAGCCAGCCTGCTCGCGAAGAACGATGACACGGTGTGTACCTGCCGGATCAGGCCTGCGGATCCACCCGATCCAGCGCCCGGTTTACCGCCAACTCGGCCAGCATGATGATCTGCTGAATCGCCAGCGCGGTATTGCGCTCGGGACGGCTCAGTTGATCGGCAAAGTTAGCCGCCAGCGTATTGGCCGAGGCCAGGGATTCGCAGGCGTGGGCGAGCAGGCTTTCCGTATCGATTTTCGGGTGGATGAGGAACATCGTGCTGGGTTGGCGGGGTTTTTCACGTTCGGGGCAGAGGTAGAAATCGAGGGCGCGTTTGATGGCTTCGCGGTTCTTGACCAGGTCGTCGGCGCGGATGGCTTCTTCGAGCGGGGTGGTGGGTTCGTGGGGTGGGTCGGGGATCAGTTTGTCCATTGAAACAACTCCAAAGTCTTTGCCGCCACCCACTGCCATTCTCACGGGGCAAAAGGTGGCAGCTGTATGCGGGGTGAGAATACCGGTTATGGACACCCGGCCAGACCGAAGTCTGCCCGCACACAGCCGCCATGACACATTGCAGACAGCAGACAAGCTGGCGGCGATTATGCGTGCACAAAGACTTGATGACCATAAATTGCCGGGTTCTCACACCCGATCGCTGAGTGTTCAGCGACAGCCAGAGACTAAAGAGCGCACGTCCGACGGACAACCTGAAAACAGTGTGGGAAGGTTCCGGTTATCTGGCACAAATTTAAACAGCCAAAAGCCAACCCTCACCCTAGCCCTCTCCCGGGGGGAGAGGGGACTGACCGAGTCGTTTGGGAGAGCTACCCCGACATGAAATTCCGAGTCGAATTCAGATTTTGAAACAGATCAAAAGCCCCTCACCCTAGCCCTCTCCCAGAGGGAGAGGGGACTGACCGAGTTGTCTGGGAGAGGTACGCCGACATGAAATTCCGAGTCGAATTCAGACTCTGAAACAGATCAAAAGCCCCTCACCCGCTCCTAACCACTCAACAGGATGAGCGTTAGCTCGGCTGCAGCTTTTGATCTGCTGGCCCCTTCGGCAGGCTGAGTGGAGGGATTTATCCGGGGGTGGGAGCGCAGCGACCGTTTGGCGAAGCCAAACACATCGAGAGGAGGTGCAGCGAAGCAAACCGTAGGCGATGCCCCCCGGATAGATCCCGGAACGAAGGACCCCGAGCCACGGCGAGGGCCGAACGCCGGGGCCCAGCCTTTTGGTTACTTTTTGGCGTCTGAAAAAGTGACCCGCTGTAAGAGCGGAACCGCCAGCCGCAATACCCGCAGCAACGGATATTCACCCAAAACCCCAAGAACCTGGTCGGCCCACAGGCCGCCAAGTCAATGCGCCGTAACCCGCTGCCGCGCAGCAGAAGCACTCGGCGACAAAGCCAGAGCCAACTGCGTCCGATTATGCATATGCGTCAACCGCAACACCTGCGAAACATAAAGCTTCACCGTGTTCTCGGTAATCCCCAACTCACAGGCAATCTGATAATTGGTCTGCCCCTTACCGACCAACCGCGCCACATCCAATTGCCGCGGCGACAACTGATTGAAAATCGCCGGCATCTCCTGCGCCTCAGCCTCGACAGGCTCACCGCCCAACACATCACGAACCACCGCCGAAGGACTACGCCGCACCTTGTCCAGATCCTGATAAAGGTCATCAATCGACTCAGACAAATACTGCAACTTCTGATTCAAATGCCCCAATTGCAAATTCTTCTGCCGTTCCTGCAGAGCCATCTCCTGACGCTTCACCCCTTCGAGCAACTCATCCAGATCAATCGGCTTCTGATAGTAATCAGCAATCCCGGCACGCAACGCCTTGATCACATCCTGCTTGTCCGCACGCCCGGTGAGCATGATCGCCTCAAAAGCCCGATGCTTGCCCGCCAGCCGCTGCAACGCCTGAATCAACTGAATGCCATCCATGTCCGGCATGTGCAGATCACTCAGCACCAGACCGATTTCCGCGTCCTCACTGAAACGCTCGATCGCCTGCAGACTGGACTCACACGGCACACAGCGATAACCGCTACTTTCAAGAAACTCGCACAGCTCCTCCACAATCAACGGCTGATCGTCGACCACGAGGACTTTTACCGCAGACGTAAGCTTGTTCACGTGCTACTCCATGTCCCAGGCCAAAGCTGACCATTCCTGTACTGCCAGCCTTTGGCTGTATAACCAGTTCATTTGAAAGTAGACGCACTTTCCGACTATGTACATAGGACTAGTGGCGCTTGGCGACTAATGGATCCAAAGCATGACAAACACGGTCCCCACCAACACGAACGGTGCAAATGGCAGCTTTTTTGACTTATCTGGCGCCAGATATCGCAGACGATCTCTAAGCCCTTGACTCATATGGAGCCAGACTCTTGGCGCCAGCAGCAGCCAGACCGCACTGGCGACCCCTGCGCCAATGAACACGCCAAGAATGAACAGACCGTCCGTCGCAAGGCCAAGAGCTGTCATTAATTTCACATCGCCGGCGCCCATCCGGCCCATGAAAAAACCCGGCAGGGTCAGCGCCAGTGCGATCAGGCAAGCCCAACCACCCTGCCCCGCATCAGCGCCCAGCCAGGTGTTGCCGGTCCACAGCAGCCAGATCAGCGCCAGCGCGGCGACGCCGAGGGTCAGCCCATTGGCAATGTGTCGCTGGCGGGCGTCTTGCGCCGCGCACAGCCCCAGCCAGATCAGGAGGAGGAAACTGTACATCCGGTAAAAACCGTCCATTTTTGCGGAATGATTCTATGCTGATACTACGCAGTGACAGTCAGGGTAGACGCACTCATGAAAACCGGCTTTCGGAAGTCGCAAAAAGGTGCGGTGGCGATCGAGTTCGCCTTGGTGTTCATCATCTTTTTCGCCGTGTTCTACGGTCTGGTCAGCTACAGCCTGCCCTTGGTGATGATGCAATCGTTCAATCAGGCCACGTCCGAAGCGGTACGCCGCAGTGTCGCGGTCGACCCCAACACGCCCAACTATTCAACGGTCGTGCTCAACACCGCGAATGCCACGCTGACCCAGCAATTGTCCTGGATTCCGCCGGTCTTCAACCTGGTGGTCGGCGTTGATACCAGCAGCCAATACAGCGCGTCAGGGCTACTGACGGTGCGAGTGGATTATCCGGTCAGCAAGTTAAATCAGGTCATGCCGTTTCTGGTGCTTCCGGTCGTTGGCACAGTGCCTAGTCTGCCCACCTATCTGACCGCCAAATCGAGTCTGCAATTTTGACGTCGGGGGACAAACTGTTCGGGCGCTTGCTCAAACGCACACCGCCCGCCGCCCATGAGTTGCCCGACCCTCTCGGCTCACCCGCAACAGGTTTGCACCTGTACCTGAACGATGACGGTGGTGTGCTGCAAATGGCCGGGCCGTTGCGGCATCTGCTGGCGCAATTCAAACCTCACGATCACCCTTTACCGCTGAGCGCCTACCTGCTGCCGCACAGCACACTGGCCATCGAAGGTCGACCAAGGGAGTGGCAGGGGCTGCTGCTTGATCTCGACTTCGTCGGTCTGGGCGAGCAGACCGTGCACCTGCGTGGCTGGGTGCAGCCCCAGGGCGAAGGCTGGCTGATGCAGTTGATCGATATCGCCGACTTGCTGCTCGAACGCCAACAATCGCGTCAGCGGGATGCCTGCCAATTGATTGCCGGGCAGCTCAGCGAACAGTTACGCGCGTGCAGCCAGCTGCGTTTGCCGGTGATCGTCAGCGAACAATTGCAACTGATCGCCCAGCGCTGGCACATCCCTTGTGTGGCCCTGGCCTTGCTCGATGATGAGCAACAGGGTTGGCAAATCTATCGCCAGTATCGCGCTCACGATGCGCCGAATCTGTGGCATGACCAGCAGCGTCTGGGCACGCCGCTGGACAGCCTGAACGGTGTCGCGCCACAGCGTGTTGGCGCACACCATGGCCTCGATGAACACTCGCGGGTGCAAGTCCTGTTCGGCAATGCCGAAGGTTTCGCGGTGCCGTATAGCGATGAACGCGGTGTGGTGGCCTGGCTGCTCTGCGGTTTTTATCCCGTGGACAGCGCCGCGCCGTACCTGAGCGAGCGCGACTGGATCGCACTGCTCGGCGCATTGGCGGGGCCTTTGCTGGGGCGTCTGCGTGAACAGCAACATCACCTGCAACTGGAACGCATCGAAGCGCTGCAAACCCTGCTGGGCACCGGCTGGTGGGAGATCCTTGCAGGCGACAACAACATTCAACTGGCGCCCGCGCTGGCCTCAGCCCTGAAGGTGAACTCTGGCGGATTATCGCTGGAAGACTGGCTGAGGCACATCCATCCCGCCGACCGTGAAGAGCTGCGCAGCCGTCTGCAGGCCTTGCAGCAACAAGGCGAAGCCCTGACGCTTTCGGTGCGTCTGAGCGGCGATGATCCCGCGCAGGCGCCGACGTGGTATCGCGTGCAGGGCCAAGTGATTGGCAGCGGCGAGTACCGCCGGTTGGTCGGTTTCATGCTCGATATCAGCGACATTCAGAACCAGCACCAACGAGCCGCTGCCGCACATGCACGGCTCGACAATCTGATCGCCAGTTCGCCCGCAGTGATTTACGTCCAGCAGTACCACGAAGGTGCGCTGATTCCGGCGTTCTTCAGTGCCAGTCTGCAGCCGTTGCTGGGCTGGAGCCTTGATGATTGCGGGGATGGGGCCTTGGTCGAAATGATCCACCCCGAAGACCGTGACCTGTATTTCGCCCGCAGCCGCCAGCTGTTGCGCGAAGGTTCAGTGCGCGCGCGTTATCGGCTGCGCGACCGTCAGGGTAAATATCACTGGCTGCTCGATGAAGCCAAGTTGCTGCGCAATGACCTGGGCCTGCCCGTGGAAGCAGTCGGTCTGTGGCTGGACGTCACCGAAGCGACCCTGGCGGCCGAGCTGGTGAAAAAGAGTGAAGAGCGCTATCGGATTCTGGTGGAGGACTCACCGGCGATGATCTGTCGTTATCGTCCAGACCTGATCCTGACTTTCGGCAACCGCCCGCTGGCAACGTATCTGGAATGCACGCCGGAGCAACTGCCGGGGGTCGATCTGGGCAGCTGGATGTCCGAGGAACAACGCGCCGCCTTCGTCCAGCGTCTCGGATCACTGACGGCGGAGCAGCCGGTGAGCACCGCAGAAATCAGCCTGCAACTGCCCGGCCGCGAACACGCCTGGTGGGTCTGGTCCGATCGCGGTGTATTCGATGAACACGGCCAATTGATCGAAGTGCAAGCGGTGGGCCGCGACAACACCGAGGTGCGTCGCTCGCAGCAACAACTCACGCAAAGCGCGAAAATGGCCACTCTCGGCGAAATGGCCACCGGCCTCGCCCATGAAATCAATCAGCCGCTGAACGTCATGCGCATGGCCATCGTCAACGTGCTCAAGCGTCTGGGCAACGGCGATGTGCAGGTCGACTACCTGACCGACAAACTCAACCGCATCGATGCACAGGTGCAGCGCGCGGCGAAAGTGGTCGACCACATGCGTGTATTCGGCCGACGTTCGGAGATCGAGCAGCAACTGTTCAACCCCGCCTCGGCCATCGAGGGCACGCTGTCGCTGCTGGCCGAGGGCATGCGCGGCAAAGGCGTGGACTTGCGCATCAGCGAGACCGCGTTCGAGGTCCAGGTGCGCGGCTACGTCGATCAGCTTGAACAGGTGTTGATCAATCTGATGGTCAATGCGCGCGACGCGTTGCTGAGCAAACGCGAGAAGGATTCATCCTTCAAACCGTGGATTTCGATCTATGCCGAACGCGATGAACAGTGCGTGCGCCTGTGGGTCGAGGACAACGGTGGCGGTATCGATCCACGTTTGCTGGAGCGGATCTTCGAGCCGTTTTTCACCACCAAACCGATCGGCGTCGGCACCGGGCTGGGATTGTCTGTGAGCTACGGCATCATCGACAACATGGGTGGCCGGTTGAGCGTGCGCAACTCGGTGGAGGGCGCGCGGTTCTGCATCGAATTGCCCGTTGCCGTGGACGCCTAGATCACCAGATAGGCCTTGCCGGTCTGGCCGCAGGTCATGTTGGCGCCGACGGCGACATCCATCAGATTGATGCCCAAACCTTTGAGCAGGTTGTTCAGCAGCGGATCGAGCAATGGGCTGACCAGGTTGGTCACCACTGGCAGCAACTTGCTGGTGACATCGCTGATCAACGAGGCGACGCCGGTAACAACGGCACCCAATGGATTGCTGCCCTGCGGTTTGTAGACGATCAGGTTGATGCCCGCGAGGGTGTTCGACAGGCTGCCGACGATGTTGCTGGTGGGGGCGGCTGACTGAATGCTTGGGGGCAATTTGAGGTTGGCCGGGGTGGCGAATGGCGTAGCGCTGGAGAAGACCAGATCCTGAGTGTTTTGCGCGACACTGGTGTCGAGCATGATGGCGATGCCGCCGGCGCCGTACTGAATATGGGTGGAGGGATCGCAGGTACCGATACCCAGAATCTTGTGGCACGTAACGATTCCCAGATCAACCAGCGGTAACGGCGTGACAGTCGGTTCAGCGGCCGAGGAAAAGGCGTTAGTCGGGTCGATCTTTCCGAGCTTGAGGTCGTCAATGGATGTGATGGTGTGGGCGGTCAGGCTTTTCGTGCCCGTGGCCCCGGTTGGGCAGCTGTAATCGGTGACATAGCTTTTCGCGCCACCGGCATCCAGGCTGATGTCAATTTCGGGGGATGGCAATAGAAGTGGGTCAAGTTGCTGACAACCGACGCAGGCGACCGAGCTCAGGACCGCGACCAGATTCAGACTCAGGATTGCATTGAGCGTCGGCGTCAGTCCCGCGACCAATCCCAACACAGCATTCGTCAGCCCCGTCACCCCGGACAGCACCGGCAGATTCACTGAGACCAGCGTGCGCACCTGCGCCGTACGTACATAAATCCGGTCCGCCCCGGTCGGGTTGACCTTGGCCCGCGCCGGATCGCCAATCGCAGAGAACTGCGGCGGCTCGATCACTTTCACCCGCACCGTGACATTCGCCAGCCCGAGCACGCTGATCGGCAATGTCGCCGCCACCGCACTCTTGCTGTTGGCCAGTTGCACCACGCCCTGAATCAGCTGCAGCAGTTGCAGATTGGCGTCCAGCCCTGCTGCCGTGGTCCCGGTCTGCAATTGCAGGATGTCGCCCAGTTTGACCGGCGCCGCGTTGATCGCGGCCACCTGCAATTGGCCCAGCGCAGTGATCACCTGAGCGGTCGCACCATTGAGTTGCACCACGGTCGCCGCAGCCTGAATCAGTTGCGTGACGGTGGCTTGGGTATTGAGTAACTGTGTGTAATTGCCCGCCGCGACGTTGAGATTGATCGCCAGTTGATCAAGGTATTTGAGCAAGTTGATGTCGGTGTTCAGCAGGCCATCCCAGCCCAGTGCCGTGAGGTTGACGTTGCCGCCGAGCAGCCCGGAAAACAGCGGATTGAGGATGTTCGACTGGGCCGTATCGATGCTGGCCAGGGTGCTGCGAATATTCAGCTGGGCCACCGTCGGCTGCGGTTTGGCGGCCACCGCCGAGGCATTGAGCGTGGTATTGAGACTGACCGGTGTGCCACTGAACAGGGCCTGTACGCCACCGGCAAAACTGGTGGTCACCGTACGACTGGCGACGACTTTGACCGCTGCCGCTTGCGTGGCATCCACCGCGAAAGTGCGCAGGCCGGTGGCGGCCGTCACCAAGGTGCCGCACGTGATGGCGAGGGTGTTGCTGGCATCGACTATGTAGCCATTGCGCACGGCGCTTTGCCCGGCATAACTGGCGGCGCTCAGGCCCGGCAGGCAATTACCGCCACGGCTGACGGCTTCGAGGGCGGCGTTGTCGACCACGCGCTGCAATTTGCGTTGTTCCATGTACAGGCGGCCGGTGTCGACCACCAACAGCAGCATCACCACCGCGAGACTGAGGGTGGCCGCCGCCATCAAGCCGATCGCCCCGCGCTGCCGGGTCGGGCCGTTGAATCGCGAACGAGGCGACATGGCGCACTCCTTTGCCGCTAGCTCCATTGGTGCAACTGAGTGTAGACGCGCCTAATGGCAACGCGCTATTTCGAACAGACAAACATCCCTGTGGGAGCGAGCCTGCTCGCGAAGAAGTCGTGTCAGATAAATAACAGTTGAATGAAACCCTGCTTTCGCGAGCAGGCTCGCTCCCACATTGGAATTCAGGGTGGAACAAAAAAATCGGAGCTCAACAGCTCCGACTTTTTAACGGATTCAGCGCGGTGGATAGTTGGCCAGAATCCGCCCGACCGTCTCGCGGATGGCATTGCTGCGATCCTGCGGATTAGGCTTGCTGGCGAGCATCTGCTCATCACTGCCGCGCCACACCAGTTTGCCGTCCTTGCCGTCGAGCAGGTCGATCTGGATGGTCGCGACCTTGTAGGTGATGTTGCGCGTTTCGTTGTACATCGGTGCGCCCCAGTAGCCGTTCCACGGGCCACCCCAACCGCCGCCGTAGTTGGTCGTCACTTGCTGCTGACGATCCTCGACGATCAAGTAGGTCTGCACACTCAAGTCACCCTTGGCGCCCGCAGCCGCCGGGCGCAATCCGCGCTGATCGAGTTGGTCGGCGACTGCCTGGCGGATGCGCTGTTCGGTCAGGTCGCTTTTGATTCGCGGATCATCGGGACGATATTGCAGGGCGGGGTCTTTCCAGCTCCAGCTGCGATAGGCGGCAAAGTCGCGGCTGGCATCGAAATCGTGGTTGACCTGGTTGGCGGCGCAGGCACTGAGCAGCGCGGCCATGGCCAGTAGAGCGAGACGGCGGAACATGGTTTTTCTCCGGTTGAAGACATGAACCTGCGGCAGCTTCGAATAGGCAGGAAGCTAACTGGGAGGATACGCCGACATGGCCTTTTCCACAGCCTCGCGGATCGAATCGGTGCGATCGATTTCGCTGCCCTTGTTCGCGGTTTCGGCACTGGCGCTCCACACCGGTTGCCCCGTGCCGGCATCGAACAGATCGACTTGCACCACCACGACTTGCTCGGAATAGGTGCGTACGATCGGCACCGTGTTGTACATGCCGTAACCGCGCCCATATCGATCATAGCCGCCGTATCCGCCGCCGTAATAACCATAGTCGTCCTGGACCTGACGCAAGCGGGTTTCCAGTCTTAGATTGGCGCTGACCAACAGGTCGGCCGGGCGATTGTCGTGCAGCGGGCGCAAGCCGCGCTGATCGAGGGCATTGCTCACCGCCTCGGCCACTTGCGCCGAATCCGCCCACGCCGTGCCTGGCGGCAGTTGCCCGTTGAGCCAGGCCCCACTGCGGTAGCGTCCGTAATCACGCGGCGGCGCCGGGTACGCGCTGCGGTCGAAGGTGTTGGCGGCTTGCGCTGGCGCCGGCGGCAAGGGCCGCGATTGCGCCACGTACGGGTTGCTGCTTTGGCAGGCAGCCAACCCCAGACAGACCAGCAATAACCCGGATTGAGCTTTCATGTCGCGCTCCGATCAGATCGGCCGGCAGATCCAGTGCAAGTAACGCCCAAGCCCGGCGAAGCTTGGGTGACGGCGGTGAGCGAGTTCCATCTCGAGCAAATCCGCGAGTTCGGCGCGGGCCTGGAACTCCACCGGCATGTAGTCGTGGAAAACGCGGATCCCGCTCTGGGTTTCGACCTGCCACAGGCCGTCGAGTTGCGTTGCCAATTCCCGTGGGTCCAGCGGTTGTTGCGGGGTCAGGCTCTGCTTTTCCCCGGCCATGCTGTTCTTGCGCATTTTCTTGAAATGGCCTTTGAGCAGGTTGCGATAAATCAGCGCATCACGGTTGTAGAACGCCAATGACAACCAGCCGCCGGGTTGGGTCAGCTGGTGCAGCACCGGCAGAATCGCGTGAGGTTCGGCGAGCCATTCCAGCACCGCGTGGCAGATCACCAGATCATACGGTTCGGTGAGTTGCCCGAGCAGTTCCTGCCACGGCGCCTGAATGAACGTCGCAGTTTGCCCGGCTTCGGCGAAGCGCTGGCGCGCGCCTTCGAGCATCGGTGCGGCCGGCTCGGTGAAGGTCACATCGTGACCGCGTTCAGCCAGCCACAGCGACATGTGGCCGAGACCGCCGCCAATGTCGAGCACCCGCAACGGACGATCCGGCAGTGCCTCGATAAGGTCGGCCTGCAACACCGCAAGGCGAATCGCGCCTTTGGCGCCGCCATAGATTTTTTCGGCGAACCGCGTCGCCAACTGATCGAAATGCCGGTCGCTCATCAGCTGAACCGCCGTTCGCTGTCGGCGAGCTTGGCGCGCACCACTTCATTCATGTCCAACCCCAATTCGCTGCACAGCAGCAACAGATACAGCACGATGTCGCCGACTTCCTGCCCGGCATGGGCGAGTTTGTCAGCGGGCAACTGGCGCGACTGGTCTTCAGTCAGCCACTGGAAAATTTCCACCAGTTCAGACATCTCGACACTGGCGGCCATGGCGAGGTTTTTCGGGCTGTGAAATTGCCGCCAGTCATTGCGGTCGCGAATGGCGTGCAGGCGTTCGGTCAGTTCAACAAGGTTCATCGGGCTCTCCTGAAGGCGTATAGCTTCGGGGGGATACCCACCAAAGGCAAGCGGCGCAGGTGATCTAATGTTGGAGCGAGCCTGCTCGCGAAAGCGCTGTGTCATTCAACCCATCAGTTATCTGATCCACCGTATTCGCGAGCAGGCTCGCTCCCACACAGAATGGGTGCAAACCTTCTATCATGCAGGGAACTCGGCCACCCGCGTTGTGGCCCAAGGCTCAGCTCTTTCATCAGGATGCACACATGCAGGTAGAAAGCTTTTTCGAATGGCTCGGCCAGGCGCTCGGTTCGGTCATCCGGTTTATCGTCGACGGCCTCAGTGGCTTGTTCAACATTCTGAGCAATGCCGGCGGCAACTTTGTCGACGGGCTCGCCAAAACCCTGGGTATGGACACCTCGATCATCAGCATCATCGCGTTGATCGTTGGCCTGATGCTGTTGTGGTCGGCGATTCGGGCGTTCATGAATGCCTCGATCATTGCCGGGATTATCTGGTTGTTGCTGGGGTTGTGGCTATTGAGCTGGATTATTCATTGATCCTGTAAAAGCCCCCTCACATCAGGGGGCTGATCAAATAAAGGATCAATCAATTCAAAGCTGGCAGCACTCAGCTCCCGGATTCTTCGGGCCTGGCTTCTACGGTGTAATGAATATCGATGTCCTCATGTGCGTGAATAACAATTGGAGCGGTGCTGGAATAGGCAAGCAGGCTGTCCCTGAGTATCAGATCGTAAGTCTTGGCATCACGACCGCATTGCAGTCGCTGTGTAGTCAGTTCATAGGGTTTATCGATCTTGTAATAACCCTCCGGAATCGCCTCCAGATCAGCGAAAAACAGATTGCCCCCCATTCCGCAGTCTGTCCAAAGATTGCAATCTCCAATAACGGTGATCCTGGCCTGAATCCGTACGACCAGCGTTTGCGCGTCGTCGCGCCTCGGTAGCCAGAAAACATGTTTCCGATCAGGGGCTTTTATCCGGATATTCTCCGGGCGTTCGGAATAGTCCCTGTCGCGCAAAGTTTCCTGAGACACAGGTTCGTGGATGATGTTTCGCTCGTTTTCCATTTCGTTTCCTTACAGCCTGATCATTAGTAAACACAGGCCAATTCAATCCATTAATGTTCCGGGCATGCGCCACAGCGAAATACCCCGCGATTTTTTGTTCAACAACCGCTCAACCGCTAGTCGCCGCGCGCTTTTTTTCAATCGCGTACGAAATATCAATATGCTCGTGCGCATGAATAACAATGGGTTGTCTGCTCGAATAATCGAACGTGTTGTCCGTGAGCACTAACGACACCGTTTCTTCGTGGGTGACCGGGCATCCCTTTCTTGTCGACAGGGTAATCGGCAAATCAAGTCGGAAATATCCCAGCGACTCTTTGTGAAGTCTGCCTGGCAATGTAGTCGTCACGTTGCAATCAACGCTTCTTGTTATCTCAGCCTTGATGAGGACCTCAAGGGATGCTTCATCGCTGCGCTTTTTCAGCCAGATAATGTGCTTGCGATAGGGGGCGCTGACTATCGCGTTCTCTGCGCTTTCGAAAAAACCGGTGGAGCGAAGCGCAGTCACAACGGCGTTGACGATGCCAGAGATGATGCTTTCAGAGTGATCCATTGCGCCTTCCAGTAATTTGTTTGACTGCTTGAGGGCGATTGAACCCCGTGTGCAAATCTGGCGTGCGGTACATAGATATACGCGGCATGTTTTTGAGCTGGGCGCATAACCCGATGTGTCGTCGGGGAGCGCCATTGCCGCCCGACGCAGATTTCGGGTGCGGTAAATCCGTGGTGCATCGCTACAATGTCCGCTTCCCCAAGGAGCCTGCATGTCCACTCTGATCGCCGACTGGCGCGACCGCCCGACGCACCGCAAGGTCTGGGCACTCGCCGCGCCGATGATTCTGTCCAATATTTCCGTACCGCTGGTGGCGCTGGTCGACAGCACCGTCATCGGCCACCTGCCCCACGCCCATCAATTGGGCGCGGTGGCGGTCGGCGCCAGCCTCTACACTTTTCTCGCCTGGGCCATGGGTTTTCTGCGCATGGGCACCACCGGATTCGCCGCGCAGGCTGCCGGGCGCAGCGACGGTGCGGCATTACGGCAGATTCTGTTGCAGGGCCTGCTGCTGGCGATGGGACTGGCACTCGTGCTTGGCACGTTGGGTGTGCCGCTGAGCGGTGTTGCGTTGCACTTCATGCAACCGTCGGCGGAGCTGGATCAACTCACCCGGGACTTCTTCCACACGCGGCTGTTCGGCTTGCCGGCGGCGCTGGCCAGTTATGCGCTGGTCGGCTGGTTCCTCGGCACGCAAAACGCCCGGGCGCCGCTGGCGATTCTGCTGACCACCAACCTGATCAACATCGTTCTCAATCTGTGGTTCGTCATCGGCCTGGACTGGGGTGTGGTCGGTTCGGCGCGAGCCTCGGTGATCGCCGAGTGGAGCGGCGCCCTGCTCGGCCTGCTGCTGACACGCAAGGCATTGCGGGCGTATCCGGGGCACATCGTCTGGGCAGCGTTGAAGGTCTGGCAGAGCTGGCGCCCGTTGCTGGCGGTCAACCGCGACATCTTCATCCGCAGCCTGGCGCTGCAATCGGTGTTTTTCATGATCACCGTGCAAGGCGCGCGACTGGGTGACTCGACGGTGGCCGCCAACGCGCTGCTGCTCAATGGCTTGCTGTTGACGGCGCATGCGCTGGACGGTTTGGCCCATGCCGTCGAAGCCTTGTGCGGACACGCCATCGGCGCCCGTGATCGCCTGGCCCTGCGTCGATCGCTGGTGGTGGCGGGCGGCTGGTCACTGATCGCCAGCCTCGGCTTCGCCACATTGTTTCTGCTGGCCGGGCACCTGTTCATCGAGATGCAGACCGACATCCAGAGCGTGCGCGACACGGCCTTCGTCTACCTGCCCTACCTCGCCGTGCTGCCGCTGATTGCAGTCTGGAGCTACCTGCTCGACGGCCTGATCATCGGCGCCACCCGCGCGCGGGAAATGCGCAACGGCATGTTGATCACTGTGGTGCTGTTGATGCCATTCGCCTGGGCGCTGCAAGGTCTGGGCAATCACGGGCTGTGGATATCTTTTCTGCTGTTCATGGTGTTGCGCAGCCTGACCCTCGGCGCACAAGCCTGGTGGCTCAAACGCAACGATGGCTGGTTCAGTGGCGGCGTTCACTGAGCTGGCGTGTGGGCGATAAACCCGACCACCTGATCGAGCACCGGCGCCAGTTGCCGCAACGGTCGTGACAAGGTTGCAACCAAAGTAATGTGATTGGGCCGCGAGTAATACAAGTCCTGCACAGGCACCCCTGCCTCGCGCAGTTTGCTCGCAAGCCCGCCAGTGTTGCGCGTCGGGTTGACCAGATCATCCTCGGTCGCGGCAATCAGCAGCGCGGGCGGTGCGCCGCGACTGACATGGTTGATCGGCTGCGATTGCAGTGGTGAGTCCGGCCAGTAGAACACCGGGCGCACCTCGGGATTCTTGATCGGCAGAAAGTCATAAGGCCCGGCGAGGCCGATCCAGCCCCGCAAATCCCTGGGCGACATGCCCACCGCCGCGAGCCACTCACCATCCAGCGCAAGCATCGCCGCGTTGTATCCGCCAGAGCTGTGGCCCATCACATACAAGCGCTGCGGGTTGCCGGAAAACTCGCGGATATGCGCTTTGGTCCACGCCACCGCCCGCGCCCCGTCCCGCAGAAACAGTGGATAGCGCACCTGTGGATACAAACGGTAATCCGCCACGACCGTGACTATCCCCCGGGACGCCAGCGCTTCACCGACAAAGCGGTAGTCAACGCGCGAGCCACTGTTCCAGCTACCGCCATAGAAAAACACCACCACCGGCGCGCCTGGCATCGGCTGACGCGGCACATACACATCGAGCTTCTGCCGCGGGTCGCCGCCATACGCGATGCCCACAGTTTTGTCGTAGGTGCTGTCCGGTGTCAGCGCGTTGAGCAACTGCACGGGCGAGCAACCGCTCAGCGCCAGCAGTAACGCACCGCCGATCACCGCGCCCACCCCTTGCCGGAATAACCGTGTCATACGCGCCGAACCTCGCCTCAGGACTGATCGCCGCGCCACTGGCGTCGTACATGGTCAAGCCGCTGCTGTTGGGTCAAACCCACCGGCGGTGGCACCAGCACGGCACGCGGATGCAGCAAGCGTAGCCATAACCAGCCATCGAGCACGGTGCGGTCGGTGAATCCCAGCGTCAGGCCTTGTTGAACATGGGAGGACATCGTCGCGTAATCGGTTCCCAACGATTGGCACCAGCGCCAGATGTGCTGCTCCAACAAGCAGGTTTGCAAGCGTTCGCGCTGGCGCCGGGTCAGGCTTTCTTCGATGCTCAGCGGTTCGACGGCAAGCCCCGGATTGCGCAACTGCTGCCAGCCCTGGCTGCCAATCGCGCGGTCGGCCCAAGTGCCGCCGAACCAGCGCAGTTGACGGATCGGCCCGAGCCAGCGGCTCAGTTCAGAGGCGTCGCAAGCGTCGAAAAAATAGCTCGCGGTCTGCCGGTTGTAATAGCTGAGCAACGCCCGATGACTCAATCCGAACGACACTGTGAGCATGCGCTGCAAGTGCCTCAGCAACGGTTGCGCCGAGACTTCACTGCCCAGCAACAGCCCACGCCAGGTGTTCGGATCGCTGTGACACAACGCGGCCAATGCCGGACAATCGCGCAACTCGATCAACACCGGGCCGTGCTCGCTGACCGGTTCAAACTCGGTGCCATCGAACAGCTTGAAGCACCGCACATCGGCAAAGGCCTGGCGCAATACCAGCAAGGCCTGCGGTGCATCCGGGCCATCGAGCAACAGCCACTGCGCCAGGGGCTCAAGCGCCGCGCCAGTCATGTTGTGCCGCTCTGTTCAAGGGCGGTGACCAGTCGACAACTGCACACCGGCTCTGCGCAGTGACTGAAGCTGCCGCCGCCGGGGATCAGGCACAACAGCAGCAACGGCTCGCCGGACGCCAGCAGCTGCTGCAGGCCTTCACTCACCAGGCTGTCAGGCAGTGGCGGGGCATCGTCGGTGTCGGTGACGGCAAGTGGCGGTTGCAGTACACCGCTGATCATCGGCTGATCCGGATCGCCCTCGAAAAAGCTCACCACCACCTCGACGCCATCGCTCAGCGCCGCCATTGGCGTTTGCGCCACGGATGGCGCGAGCGGTAGCCAACAGTGACTCGGCGCGGCGCCTTCACCTTGATAGAGCCAATCGAATTGCACCGCCACCGGGCGCAGGCAATCAGGCTGCGGTTCGTCCACCGTCACCACCCACGCCCGTTGCAGGCTGTGCATGCGCGAGGGCGCTGTGGCTGATGCACACGGCACCTGCAGCGCACCAAACAAGCGATTGGCATAAGGACGTTCGTGGGAGGGATCGGCGCGATGTTCAATGCGTGTGAGCAACCATGGGCGATTGCATTCGGCGAAAGGATGACCGGCCAATCGCAGCCAATGACCGCTGCGCAATGCCGCCAGCTCACTTTGACCTTCGGCCTGTTGCTGGCCCGATGAGCCGGCCTGCACGGTCTCTTGCAACTGCCATTGGTGCAAGGTGCGGGAAGCGTTATGCCCATTGTCCTCGCGCTGATACCGCGCGGCACCGGCCAAGGGCAACTGCGCCGGATCATCGGCAAAAACCAGACAATGCCGGTCACGGTCGTGCTCAAAGTAATAGTGAATCCGCGCCTGCGCACACAAGCGCTGGAGCAGTTGCAGATCGGACTCGCGGTATTGGGTGCAGAACGTCCGGGGCGCGTACTCCCCGCGCAACTCGAAGCGGCGCTGGCCACCGACGATCCCGTGCTCTCTGAGTACCTGTTCGATGATCTGCGGCACCGAACGGCCACTGAAGATTCGTTGGCTGAAGCGCAGCGCGAGGCAACCCAGTTTCGGCCCCAGACGGATCCGGCTCAACCGCAAACCCTGTGCATGCTCATGCTGGACAAGGCTCTGCAATTGCCCGTGCACACCCTCCCCCGACGGCCCGAAACAGAGGAACGCCGAACGGTAAAGCAGACCGGCGAGATCCAGGTGCGGATCGTCGATCAATACATCGATCTCGAACGCAAAGGATTCGCTGAGGGCTTCGCTACCGGTAAAGGCCAGGACTTCGAAGGGGTCGGACAGGCCCGCTACATCGAGACGAAACGACGACTCATTGACTGGTTCGAACATGGGCGGATCTCTACAGGAGGGGCGGTCGGGGATTCTCGCCGAGAGCCATGGCCGAGTAGAGAGCTGAAGTACAACTTAGGAAATGACCTACGCGAAAAGCAGACCGGATGACTTTTCTGGCCGGGAATGCCAAGCCTTTCGCGAAGATTTTGGGAGATGTCTCACCGGGTCATACGAATTTTCCACCACTTTTGGAAAAAATTCGGACAACCCGGCGAGATCGCCACCTGGCCTCAGGAAGACAGGTAGGAGGAGCGGGTCAGACCCAGACGCAAGGCATCGAGAAATTGCGTGCGCTCGCTGGCACTGATGCGGGCACTGGCGCACTTGTCGCGGTAGTGAGTCATCAGTTCTTCCGGCGACAAGTGCACGTAACGCAGCATGTCTTCGATGGTGTCGTGGGTCTCGATGCCGGCGTGGTACACGCTGCCATCGGCGTTCTGGTAGATGTTCACCGAGTCGGTGTCACCGAACAGGTTGTGCATGTCGCCAAGGATTTCCTGATAGGCGCCAACCAGGAATACGCCCAGCAGGTAGTCTTCGCCTTCATTCAAACCGTGGACCGGCAGGCTGGTTTCGATGCTCTGCTCGTCGACGTACTGGTTGATCTTGCCATCGGAATCGCAGGTCAGATCCTGCAACACCGCGCGGCGCAGCGGCTCTTCGTCGAGACGGTGCAGCGGGATGATCGGCAGGACCTGATCGATCGCCCAGGTGTCCGGCAGGCTCTGGAATACCGAGAAGTTGCAGATGTACTTGTCGGCCAGCTTGTCGTTGAGCTCGTCGAGCACCTGACGGTGCGAACGCTGACGCGCTTTGAGTGAGTTGTGCAGGCGACGGCACACGGCGAAGTAGCACTGCTCGGCCAAAGCTTTTTCAGCCAGGGTCAGTTTGCCGTCGGCGTACTGCGCAGCCACATCACTCATGTAGTGCGTGGCACGCCAGTATGTTTCGGTGACCATTTCGATGTCGGTCGGGCCGAGCAGATCAACCAGCCACTGCACGGTTTCCGGCAGCGATTCCTTGTTTTCGATCTGCGGGATTTCGTCGTTGTGCTTCTCGACGTCGGTCACCTGCACCACCAGCATCGCGTGGTGCGCGGTCAGCGAGCGGCCGCTCTCGGAGAAGATGTGCGGGTGCGGCAACGCCTGCGCGTCGCAGAATTCCTTGAGCATACCGACCACGACACCGGCGTAATCGTCCATGTCGTAGTTGATCGAGCTGGCGTTGCGCGAGTGCGTGCCGTCGTAGTCGACACCCAGACCACCACCGACGTCGATGTGATCAACCGGCAGACCGAGGTTGCGCAGCTCGCCGTAGTAACGGATCGCTTCCTTGAAGCCGTGCTGGTAGTCGGCCAGGTTGGCGATCTGCGAACCCATGTGGAAGTGCAGCAGGCGGATGCCTTGATCCAGACCGGCCGCGCGGAAACGCTCTACCACCGACAGCAGTTGCGCCGCCGACAGACCGAATTTGGATTTCTCGCCACCGGTGTCCGCCCACTTCGACGACGCCAGCGACGACAGGCGCACGCGCAGG
>Ga0163162_10000899_pt1 | contig 27700 bp, 21 predicted proteins | sample S55metaG_FD_115310 | JGI IMG/M metagenome (GOLD analysis project Ga0163162, IMG submission 115310) | Switchgrass rhizosphere microbial communities from Kellogg Biological Station, Michigan, USA - S5-5 metaG | ecosystem: Host-associated > Plants > Roots > Rhizosphere > Soil | place: USA... | reverse complement strand
CAGCGGTCCGTCATCCTATCTGGAACTACTTGCCGACCATGACCTGTTGTTGCATACAATGGTGTCTGCGGGAGAAGCGTTAAGTCATCGGCTGGTGGATAAGCTGCAGGGTAAAGGAATCCGGTTGGTCAATGCCTACGGGCCTACAGAGGCGACGGTCCTGACGACATGGACAAATGTATTCCCTTTCAACAATGGTACAATGTCGATCGGTAAACCCATCGACAATGTGCAGATCTACATAACGGGTGCCGGTAATGAACCGTTGCCGGCGGGAATAACAGGAGAGATCTGTATCGGCGGCGCTGGACTGGCCACCGGCTATTTGAACCAACCGGAATTGACTGCGGAGAAGTTTGTTCTCAACCCATTTGGTCCCAGTGGTCCGATGCGGTTTTATCGGACCGGGGATCTTGGAAAATGGCTTCCTGATGGGAGAGTTGCGTATGCAGGCAGGAATGACGAGCAGGTGAAGGTCCGCGGTTTCCGGGTGGAACCTGGAGAAATAGAAAATGCCATGCGGCAATGTGAGGGGGTTGCACAGGTTGCTGTGGTGGCTCAGACGGATGTCAATGATAACAAAAGATTGGTTGCCTATGTAATTCCGAAGGGCCACTTTGACAAAGACACGTTGATCGCGGCGTTGAAATTAAAACTGCCGGATTACATGATACCCGCATTTATCATGGAATTACCATTTTTACCCTTGATGCCAAGTGGTAAGGTCGATAAAAAAGCATTACCGGTTCCAGATGCGTCCAATAGCCTGCCAGACCGGGGCATAGCACCCCGAACGGAAAATGAACAGCGGCTGGCAATCATCTGGTCTGATCTGCTGGGTATTGACAGGATTGGCGTTTATGAAAACTTCTTTGATCTCGGAGGCCATTCACTTTTAGCCAACAGGTTGATCTCTGTTATACGACGAGAGATGCAGACAGAAGCTTCTATAAAAGACGTGTTTAACTTCCCGACGATCGCCTCATTAGCCGCAAAATTGGAGACTGACAGCGGAGGTGCGCTTGTTCCACCCGTTACCGCTGGACCACGGCCGGAAAAAATACCCCTTTCTTTCAACCAGGAACAAATATGGTTCCTCGACCGGCTGGCGGGCAGCGTTAATTATCATTTACCGATGGTGCTGAATCTCAGCGCGGATGTAAATGCAAGCGCCCTGCAACAAATCTTTCGGGATATTGTTGGCAGACATGAAGTGCTGCGGACCGTGATAGAGGAAGAAGAAGGTGTTGCCTGGCAAAAGGTGTTGCCTGAGGACCTGTGGCGAATGGAGGTTATTGATGGCACAGCTTATGGGCCAAATGACATGGCCTTGCAGGTAATGATCGGAGATTTGTTCCGTCGGCCCTTTGATCTTTCAGCAGAACCAATGTTACGCGCCCATCTGATCGGCCTGCGGGACGCAGGATATTTATTGGTCCTGGTACTGCATCATATTGCTGCGGATGGATGGTCTACCGGCATTCTTTTAAGAGATTTCAGAGAGCTATACCATTCGTATGCGGGGAACCGTTCCGCGGCTCTTTCCGTTCTCCCGGTTCAATATGCAGATTATGCCATTTGGCAGCGTACGTGGTTACAGGGTCAAACGCTGGACAGGAAGATGGCATATTGGCGGAAAAAGCTTGAAGGAGCAGAAGTGCTGCAGCTGCCCACCGATCGTCCGAGGCCTGCCGAGCAAAGCCTGCAAGGGGAAGTTCTGGCAATTGATATCGACCTTGAATTGAACCAACGGCTGAATCAGCTGGCCCGTCAGGAAGAAACGACCTTGTTCATGCTGTTGTTGGCGGCGCTGAATATATTGCTGCATCGATACAGCGGTCAGCGGGACATCAGCGTGGGGACTGCGATAGCCGGAAGACAGCAGCAGGAACTGGAAGGCTTGATCGGTTTTTTTGTCAATACGCTTGTATTAAGGTGCCAGGTGGACGAAGAGCTTCCTTTTTCGGGTTTTCTGCGACAGGTGAGGGAAGTAACGTTGGAAGCGTATGAACATCAGGATGCTCCGTTCGAGAAAGTGGTCGAAGCAGTGGCGGGCAGACGCGAAAGGAACCGAAATCCTTTGTTCCAGGTGATGTTTGGTGTACAGAATTATACAAAGGAGAAAGCACAGCAGCAGCAAGGTGACGCGTCCCGGGAGCTGCAGATAACACCTGCCAGGACAAGACATCGGATCTCCAAATTCGATCTGACCGTATCGGTAGTCGAATATGTTTCCGGGCTTAGGGTGAATATAGAATATTGCACCGATCTGTTCATCGAAGATACGATCCGGCGGATGCTGGCGCATTATGATCAGTTAGTGCGTACGATTGTTGCGAATCCCAGCCAACTGATAAAGGAAATGACTTTGCTGAGTGAAGGGGACAGGTGGGAGCTAAGATCTTTTAATGATATCGTTTCCAAATATCCACAGGATAAGACGGTGATAGACCTGTTTGACGAGCAGGCAACACGCAATCCGGAAGCTTTTGCGATCATCTGCAAGGGGGAAAAGCTGAGTTACGGGCAGCTGAAGCACCGGTCGGATCAGTTGGCACGTAACCTTCGAGCCAGGGGCGTGCGGAATGAAAGCCTTGTTATTCTTTGCATCGAACGGTCGCCGGAAATGATCATTGGCATGTTGGGGATATTGAAAGCAGGGGGGGCTTATGTCCCGGTGGACCCCGCCTACCCGCAGGAACGCATTACTTCGATATTGCAAGATACTGCATCCGGAATAGCGGTGACCAGTAAGGCCTGCAAGGCTTCAATACCCATGGACGGCGATGGCGTAGTGGTAGTATTAGATGAAGACCTGCCGGTGGTGACCGAGCATGAAAATAACGGGATAGAGCTGCGGCCCGATCCGAGGCAACTGGCTTATGTGATCTATACTTCCGGGTCGACCGGTCGTCCAAAAGGTGTGATGGTTGATCATGACGGGCTGTTGAACCTGGCCCTTGCTCAGCTGGACTATCTGAATTTAAGATCCGGCTGCAAAACGCTTCAGTTCTCATCTATCGGATTTGATGCGTCGGTGTGGGAGATATTTGCTTCCCTCATCTCCGAAGGGATACTGGTAATTCCGCAAAAGGAGGACATCCTTTCGGCAGCCAGGCTTGCCGAACTTATCTGCAAGGAAAGGATACATGTGATCACCGGCCCCTGTTCTTACCTCGAGGTCCTTGCCGACTATGATCTGGCGCTGGATACGATGGTGTCTGCAGGTGAGGCTTTGAGCCGGCGCCTGGTGGATAAGCTGGGGGACACCAATATCCGACTGATTAATGCGTATGGGCCGACTGAGGCCACTGTTTGCGCGACCTGGACGGATGTACTTGCATTTGACGATGCCGCCATCTCCATTGGCAGACCGATTGACAATGCGCAGGTATATATCACGGATCACCGTGGAGAATTGACGCCGGTCGGGGTAGTGGGTGAGATATGGATCGGAGGGCCGGGATTGGCCAGAGGATATCTTAACCAGCCAGAACTAACTGCCGAACGATTCATTAGCAACCCATTCGATCCGGAGGGGCTGACCAGGGTTTACCGGACAGGGGACATGGGAAGATGGCTTGGTTCGGGACAAATCATATACAGTGGCCGTAAGGATGAGCAGGTAAAGGTCCGTGGTTTCCGGATCGAACTGGGTGAAATAGAAAATGCGTTACATCAATATGATGGCGTTGCCCAGGCTGTGGCGGTGGTTCTCACCGATGATAATGATCATAAAAGGGTTGCGGCTTATGTGATTCCGCATGGTACATTTGACGCCGAAGGAATTGAAGCCTGGCTGAAAAACCGGCTTCCGGAATATATGCTGCCGGCATTTATCATGGAAATGAGGGCCTTTCCCCTGACGTCAAGCGGGAAGGTGGATAAGAAATCATTATCGGGGCCCAATGCTCAAAATGTGTCCCCCGGGCAGTATGTCGCGCCAAGAACGGAAATTGAACGGCAGCTGGCGGTAATTTGGGAGGATTTGCTTGATATACGACCGGTAGGTATATACGATAATTTTTTTGATCTCGGGGGAGACTCGATGATTGCAATCCGGCTGGTAAGCCGGCTGCAAAGGCTGGCTGATCATATCCAGCTTGACGATGTCTTTAAATATCAAACAATTGCCGAATTGACAAAAGCTGTCTGGCCAGATAATGAGCTATTACAATAACACTAAGACCCAAAAAAGTGAACAAAGATTCTTTTACCCGGCCTGTCCGGGGTATGGATAGCGGTTTCGCTTGTTTATGGATGATATGGAAATGTCATAATGGAGATGCGGACGACGACATCTTCCAGGGAAAGGTGGGTAGGGAGGAGGAATCCGGCTCTTTACTTTCCATCGGCCGGACCGCTGAAAGATTAGGGCTTAAGGCAAGGTGCATGACTTTGACCTTCCGTCAGCTGAGGAGGAACAGCGCCATGCCATGCATTATAGAGTGGGACCGCACTCATTTTGCCGTTTGCTTGCCCGGTTCCCGGTGGGGAATGGGTGAATATATCGAAGTCGCCGAGCCTTCACGGGGATTACAACGCTATTCCAGGAAGGAATTTTTGCAACATTGGACAGGATCGCCGGCCGATGATATAAATGGAGGCGTTTTATTGATGGAGCCTTCTTTCGGGTTCCGCAAAGGGAAGGGGAAGGATAATGCCGCGATCAGCTGGCGGTATGTACTGCAGCTTTTCAGGCAAAAGCGAGCCCAGGTGGCGCTGGTGATCCTGGCGTTGACGATAGGCTCCCTGGTGCAATTGATCTTTCCTTTTCTGATGCAGGGTATTGTAGATGTGGGTGTTAGTGCAAAGGATCTTCATTTTGTAACGGTTTTCCTCATCGCCCAGTTCGTCCTTGTATGCAGCCGTGTAATGGCCGATCTGATACGCAGCAGGATACTGTTACAGGTGTCTACCAGCATCAATTTTTCCATCCTCTCTGATTTTTGGATAAAGCTTATGCATATTCCACTGGCATATTTTGACAGGCGACATACAGGAGAGATACTTCAGCGTATCAACGACAACCGGCAGGTGCAAAATTTTGTTACAGGGCCGGCTCTGAGTACATTATTCTCCATGCTAAACTTTGTTGTATTCTCTTTGGTGCTAATGGTCTACAAGGTTCAGCTGTTCCTGATATTCATTATAGGTATTTCGCTGTACTTTTTGTGGATGCGTTTCTTCCTGAAGTTCAGGAGAAAAATAAATACCGAACTTTTTCATGCTTCCTCCAAGGAGAACAATGTCACCCTCCAGCTGGTACAAGGAATGCAGGAGATAAGGCTGCAGAATATAGAGCAGACAAAGCGATGGGAATGGGAAAAAATGCAGATAAAGATCTTCCGGTTAAATTTCAGGAATCTCAACTATGTCCAATTGCAACAAGCAGGCGCAATATTGATCAATCAGGGTAAAGATGTACTGCTTACATTTATTGTAGCTAAATTGTTGATCGAGGGGAAGCTGACCTTCGGGGCCATGTTAGCTGTGCAATATATTATCGGTCAGCTGAGCGGCCCTGTTGAGCAATTCATTGGATTTGTCCAGTCGGCGCAGGATGCAAAAATAAGCATGGAAAGGCTGAATGAGGTGCATAGTTTAGAAAATGAGGAAAAACAGGACCGGCATTATGTATGCAGTCTACCGTCCTCCACGACAATTACCTTGAACGGGCTTTCATTCACTTATCCCGGCAGCAATCCGAAGCCCGTTTTGTCTGACATTGATCTGGAGATACCTGAAGGGAAGATCACCGCTCTTGTCGGAGAGAGTGGCTGCGGTAAAACTACATTATTAAAAGTGCTGTTAAAGTTCTATGAGCAATATGAGGGGGTGGCAAAAATAGGGGATATGGATTTTCAAGACCTTTCTCCTTCATTCTGGAGAAGTAAATGCGGTGCGGTGCTGCAGGATAGTTATATATTCAACGACACCATCAGAAGGAATATAGTAATGGCAGAGGGCAGGCTTGATGAAGACAGATTACGGGATGCATGTCGCATAGCCAATATACTTCCTTTTATAGAATCTTTTCCGAATAAGTTTGACGCGGTGTTGGAAGTCAACGGGTTGGGCATCAGTCAGGGGCAGAAACAACGGTTGCTCATTGCAAGGGCAATATATAAAGACCCGGAGTTTGTGTTCTTCGACGAATCCACCAATTCACTGGATGAGATCAATGAAAGAGCTGTTGTCAAGAACCTGGCCTGTTTTTTTGAGAACAGGACAGTCATTTTGGTGGCGCACAGGCTCAATACCGTGAAAGATGCTCATAAAATAGTTGTTATGCATCAGGGGCGCATCGTTGAGCAAGGTACACATGAAGAGCTGACCCGGAAAAAGGGGAAATATTTCAGGCTGATCAAGACACAACTGGAGTTGGGGGTCGATTAAAAAAATTGGAATATGGTAAATAACACGTCTTTCGATGTTGTCAATGAGAACGAACTTTCGAAGACTTTTTTGATCCCGACTGCTGGTTGGCTGGCAAAGATGGCGTTCCCATTGTTGACTGTGATCATTTGTACCTTCGGTGCTCTTGTCTGTCTTTTACATTATCCCAGGACGCTGAATGCAAGAGCGGAATTTAAGGACTTCAGCGGCGCCGGTGAAAGCGCTACGGTAGAGATAGATGTTGCGGAAGCTGACTTATACAGCATCGATGCAGGTCAGGCCATACAGTTTCGTTTTTCGGACTACCCGTATGCCAGGTTTGGGAAACTGGAAGGAAAGGTGCAATATATTTATGGAGTAATGCCGAATAACAATTTGAAGGTGCATGTTGTTTTTCCGCATGGTTTGAGGACAGACCGGCAATATAAAATTGCGGCTTCAAGGGGATTAAAGGCCGATGCATTTATTATTCTGGCTGACATGAGGATCGTTCAAAGAATATTTGCCGGGCCGGCCAGGTTAGGAGAATAAATTTATCATATATGAGTTGTTTGCCAGTCAAAGTAATTGCCTTGTTTAATGACATATGTGGGGAGCGATATGTAACAACGGATCCGGCGGAATTGTATCCATATGGTAAAGATGAGACGTTGGACCTGCATTTCCCATTTGATGTCCTGCTCAAGCCGTCTTGTCCCGAAGAGATTTCCAGTATTCTGCGCATCTGTGCGGAGCATGGGATCCCGGTGACGCCTCGCGGAGGCGGAAGTGGGGTTACGGGGGGTGCCCTGCCTGTCAGAAAAGGTATTGTTCTATCTATGGAACGTTTGAACAGGATAATCTCCATTTCTCCGGAAGACGGTTATGTCAAAGCGGAAGCGGGGGTATTGACTGCTGAGCTCTGCCGTGCAGTCCGGGAAATAGGGTGCTATTTCCCTGTGGAGCCTACCAGCAGTGCGTCGTGCTTCATTGGGGGCAATGTAGCGTTAAACGCCGGCAGTCCCAAGTCTTGTAAGTATGGCAAAACAGGAGAATATGTTCTAAACCTGGAAGTGGTACTGGGTTCCGGCGAAATTATCTGGACAGGCAGCAATTCGCGCAAGAATTCCACCGGTCTTAATCTAACTCAGCTATTTGTCGGAAGCGAAGGTATGCTGGGAGTTATCACGAAGGTCGTTTACCGGCTGTTGCCACCGCCACCGGGAGAATTGGTGATATTGGCAACGTTCAGGCACCTGCATGATGCCTGCCAGGCCGTGCTGGACATCAGGCGGTCTTCCCTGTCGCCTTCCGAAGTTGAGTTGATCGGGCCCGAAGCGCTCCGACTTACAGCTGATCATTTGGGTGATGAAGCGACGATGGCGGATAACCACATCTCCGCTCATCTTCTTATTGCCCTGGAAGAACAGCCTGGAGATCCCGTTGGCCTCGACATGTTGTGTGCAATCCTGGAAAAATATACGGGAGAGAGCATTCTGGTTGGCCAAACCCATTCGGAAAGGGAACATCTGCGCCGGCTCAGGCTGCATATTGGGACTGCAATGACAGGCAATAACCGTAAATACAGGGACGTCGATGTGTGCGTGCCCTTGTCTTGTCTGTATCAATATATAATGGCTGTGAAAGAAATGGCTGACTCAGAACATGTGATGGTCGCCTCTTTTGGTCATGCATTGGATGGCAACCTACACACCATGTTGGTGACAGACAGCGGGGAGGAGGGAGCGATGGACAGGATCGACAGGGCTGCGCACAAGATATATGCATATGCTACAGGCATCGGAGGTGTCATATCGGGAGAGCATGGCATTGGATGGCTGCAAAGCAGGTATCTGGGGTTGCAATTCTCCCATAAGCAACTGGATCTGATGAACCAGCTCAAGAAGGTATTTGATCCCGATGGTGTGCTGAACCCCGGCAAATCATTCACTGTATTTGGCGACGCGTCAAAAGCGGACGGTAAATTCTGTAATGCCGGGGGCAATTGTTTGGAGCGATAGCCTGAAGCCATGATTCACGAGAACCTCCCGGATAAGGGTTAATCCTAATCCTTGTCCATCTTTTTTGGTGCTAAAAAAGGGAGTGAACAGCAATGACTGATTGGCCGGATCAATGCCCTTGCCCGAATCGCGTATGACCATGCAGGGTGGTGTAGAATGGGTAAAGATAGTAAGTTCACCTTTTTCTCCAATAGCCTCCAATGCATTTTTAATGATATTGATCAAGACATGTTCCATTTGCTGGGCGTCGGCCAGGATGGTATAGGCAGGTGTAGCATACTCTGCCCTGAACGTTATATTCTTTTCACCGGCCTGCAGGCGCATCAGGTCCATTACCCTTTGTATCAGCTGTACAATGTCGACAGGTTTTTTATCGGGCGGCGGTAGACGGACAAGGTCAGCATATTTGCGCATGAAAATGCTAAGGTTGTCATTCCTTTCTATTGCTATTTGCAGCGCGTGCCCGATTGATCCGTTGTATTGACGGGCGTCCACGGTGGTTTGAAGGATTGAATTCACGGCGCCGATGGTATTGTTTACTTCGTGAGCCATCAGCCGTATGATCTTTCCGTATGCTCTCTTTTCAGCTGCCAGGATCTCTGTCGTCATTTCTTCGATTAAAATATAAAAACGGGCGTATCCCCTGTCTATAAAATGGGATTTTTGCAGTTTATAGGTGCCGGAATCGTTCAATATGACTGTCCGGCTCTCGCCTGACCCCATTTTATCCATGGTTTGCATCAAGGGGCCGTGCAATTCCCCCAGTGTTTTGCCAATGATGGTCTTTTCATCTATGTTCAATAGTCTCGCGGCCTGGGGATTAATTTCGTACACATTTCCATCAAGATCGAAGATCATGATGCCGATGGGAGACGTGAATATCAGTTTTTCCAGAAAAAAATGCTGCTCTTCCGACATCGTCCTTTCCCGGCGCAACTGGTCGATCATATCATTATATACACCTATCAGCATGTCCATCTCATAGTTGCCGGTGCAGATAAACTTTGTATTGAAGTCGCGATCCCGCAAGGATGCTATTGCATGCGTTACCAGCTGCAGTGGTTTGATCAATTCTCTATAAAGCCGCCAGGCCAGAATGGCTGAAACGAGGATGATCATCTCAGCGCCAATGAACAGGAGAGGGGATCTTTTAAAGGCAAGAAATGTCAATAACAAAGCTGCAAGATGCAGCATAAAGGCAAAGATGATATATTTAGTCCGGATCCTCATCGTATGGAATATTGTACTTCTCCAGCCGACGGTATAGAGAACTACGGGTTATGCCTAGTGATTTCGCTACTTTGGTGATGCGTCCCTTATGAAAGTCTATAGCCCGGCGGATCATTTGTATCTCTATTTCTTCCAGGGTGAGGGTTCCGACCTCTGGCAGAGAAGATTTGTTGTTCCTGCCGGGTAAATAGTCGAGCTGCGCCTGAAAATCCGGGACGTCCAGCACGTCGTTCTTTCCGACGAGTACTGTGCGCTCTACAAGGTTCTTCAATTGACGGATATTTCCCGGCAATGATAACTGTTTCATCCACTTCATTGCTTGGGGGGTGACTGACATGCCGGGGCGGCTATAGATCTCCTTTAAATTATTGATGAAATGATTTACCAGCAACGGAATATCATCCGGCCTTTCCCTCAGGGGTGGCATCCGGATGGTGATCAGGTTGATACGGTATAAAAGATCTTCCCGGAAAGTGCCTTCCAGGACGCGGCGTTCCAACGGCTTGTTGGTGGCGCAGATGACCCTTACATTAACGGTCTTTGTGCGGCTGCTGCCAAGGACCTCATAGGACCGATCCTGCAGTACTCTCAACAGCTTGACCTGGCTGCCAATATCCAGGTCCCCGATCTCATCGAGGAATATGGTACCCTGGTTCGCCATTTCAAAACGCCCCATCCTGTCAAAACGGGCGTCTGTAAACGCGCCGCGTACATGCCCGAACATTTCGCTTTCGAACAGCGAAGCGGAAATACCGCCTAGATTCACCTTTACAAAAGGCTTGTTGCTCCTTTTGCTGTTTTGATGGACAGCTTCTGCGATCAATTCCTTGCCGGTGCCGCTTTCGCCCATTATCAGCACCGATGCATCCGTGGCAGCCACCCTGCCGGTGGTTTCCAGGATTTCCAGTAATTTCGGGTCGGTGCCAATGATGTGCTGGAAGTTATAAAGACTATCCAGGTTCTTTCTGTTAGGATGAAGAGATTGCTTGTTGTTTAGCTCCAAAAGGGTTTGGACAGTTTGTATAAGATGCTCGTTGCTCCACGGTTTATTTATAAAATCGTCTGCCCCCAGCTTCATTCCTTTTACGGCCAGTTCTATGGTAGCCCAGCCCGTAATGAGTATGATCGGCACCGAACCATCCATTCTTCTAAAGGATTCCAATAATTTCATTCCCTCATCTCCTGTTGTAGACAGCGAAAAATTAAGGTCGAGAATAATTAGTCCGGGTTTCCGGATATTAAAGGCAGCAATAGCTTCGTCCGGATGCGAGGCTGCACACGTGCTGTAATCATGCTGTTCCAGCAGTAGCTGAAGTGAGGTCCTAACAGCAATATCGTCATCTACTATAAGTATCATAAACTACTATAAAAAATTCAAGTTAGCGATAATTATTCTTCACGCAAAGCATCGGCGGGATAAATGTTCGCGGAGAGCTTCGCAGGGTAAAAGGCGCACAGGAGAGTAAGCGTATAAATGAAAAGGACGGACAATATCAATGAAATAAGGTAAGTGCTTGCGGGCAAATCGAATACATTCAATAATGGGAATTGGATAACGAGAAAGGTACCTAAGACCAATGCCAGCGAGGATAACATTAAGGCTTCCCCAGCCATCTGTTTTGAAACTGCATTTCCAGTGGCGCCTAATGCTCTTCTCAACCCTATCTCCTCCCTCCTGATCACAATATTATACCATAAAACGCCAAAAAATCCAAGGCCGGCGTTGATAATAAAGAAACAGGCGATGATAATTAGTATGAGCAGGGGCACGAGGGCAATATTGTTGCTGAGCTTTTTTTTCTGATCCAGATGCTCGATGTTGACATTCCCATTGGCAAGCGATCTGCTGAGCGTTTTATATAAGCTGCTTTCGAAGGTCGCACCTGCGCCTTGTCTTACTTTTATCAGGATCGAAGATGCAGTATTGCTTCCGGAGTCTCTGTATGGAAGGTAAATAGCCATGCCCGGCCGGATGAAATCTGCTTTGTCCTTGAGATCATTGGCAACGCCCGATATTCGCATGTTCCGACCGTTGACGCTGATAAGTTTTCCCAAGGCGTTTTCAGACCCGAAGAGTTTTACCCTCAGGGCGACGTTTATTACGGCAGCGGGTTCCTTTGCGGCACTATCGCTTTTCGACAGCCACCGTCCCTCTGTCATTGTTACTCCCAGGACATTTGCGTAATTTTCATCCGCCATGTAGCGATCCGGCCGAAAGGTTTTTCCCTGGTAGGAGACTTCGGAGCCATAGGCGAAGCCTACCGGTCCGAAAGGAGTATTGTTGCTTGTAAAGCCTGCTCTTTCCACCTGCGGCATGGAAATGATGAGTTTATTGACTGATTCCCTGAAGCTTCGCAGGCTATCGGCCTGATTAATATCCCCGGGGGGGTAGTTTACCGTCCACACCCGTTCGTAGTCGAAGCCATAAGGAAGGCGATAGTTTTGAAAATAATATACGGCAAAGGTGAATACAGCAAACATAACAAAGAATGAAAAAAGAATTTCCAGGATGAGAAGCACATTCTTTTTTCTACGGTTCCAAATAAGTTTGAACAGATGGTTGAGCATATAGTAATGACTTTATATTTACTTTGATGATTTCAGGGCCGACACGATGGGCAGTCTGGACATGCGCCAGGCAGGATATACGCCGGATAACAATCCAAAAACGAGAAAAGACAAAAGACTGTATCCAAGCACGTGCAGATTGATATTCAACCGGACGTTGCTGATGACATCATTTGTGTTTATGAAATAGATGATAAGCGTTGATACTAAAATGCCGATAACACATCCGATAGCGGTCAGGAAAAGGTTTTCAACGAGAAACTGCAGAGCCAGGGTCCCGGAGGATGCGCCAAATGATTTCCTAACGCCTATTTCGGAGGCCCTTTCCAGGATCCGGCTGATATTTATATTCACTAGGTTGATGGCAGGGAGCAGAAGGAAAAGCAACGACAGTATGATGACGATGAGGTAAAATTGACCAAGACCTGAGCCAGTGCTGTGGTCTCCGAGCGTTGACCGGGCAATGGAGCCAAGATAGGTATCGGCATAGCTTTCCAGATGATCGTAGATCTTACTTTTTATGGGAATTCTTGCCAGAAGATGGTTGTATTCATCCCGGATGGCCTGGAAGTCGGCAGATGAGCGTGCCAGGACTATCCCTATATATCGCCCATCAGGTTCTGTGCTATGCATGTCCGCGGTGGACAGTGTATAGGGTATGTATATGTCTCCCGCCACCATCGACTGCGTAGCAGGGACGGTTTTAACTACGCCGGTGACGCGGTATTGGTTGTTGCCTGCTTCTATATATTCTCCAACTGCGGGGGCGCCTTCCCCAAAATAGTCGATGGAGGTCTCCTCAGATATGACGGCGACTTTCTCCGCATTTTTCAATTGTTGTCTGGTGAATGCTTTCCCCTCACGAAATTCGAAAGCCAGCATATCCCAGAATTCATCATTCGTGTACCTCAAATTCAATTTCTTTTTTTTATTATTTATATATTGAATGGTATTTACGGGCAGTGAAACAATGGCCGTTTTTTCAGGTGTTTTCAACGACGTGAGGTAAGTGTTTAAAAAAAACAGGCTTGGCGCTCCGGACATGTTATAGCCATTCTTTGAAGATTGATTCATGGTAGCTACAAATAATTCGCGATCACGGCGGTTGTCAGGGTAGCCGGACCCAGTAACATGCTCGATCAATGCAGACATAAGGATAAAGATGGTCAGCGTGAAGCTGATGCCGAACAAGCTGAGGAAAGTAAAGAACTTTCTTCTTTTCAGGACTGCAAGGGCAATTTGTAGATAGTTTCTAAACATAATGCAGTATTGAGGAGTAACACGGTTTTAAAATACCTGGGAGCCGTCAAAGAGTCTTACCAGCCGCTGGGTCTTCCTGGCCATTTGCTCATCATGGGTGACCATGACGATGGTAGTGCCTTCTGTCCTGTTCAGTGTCAGCAGGATATCCAGAATCTCATTTCCCATGGAACTGTCCAGATTGCCTGTGGGTTCATCTGCCAAAATGATCTCCGGTCTGCCCGCTATAGCCCTTGCAATGGCGATACGCTGTTTCTGTCCTCCCGACAGTTGTGAGGGGAAATGTTTTACCCGATTGCTCAACCCTACTTTTCCAAGGGCATCCAGTGCCAGATCTTTTCTTTCTTTTGCAGAGACATTCCTATAGAGTAGCGGCACCTGTACGTTGTCAATGGCCCTGAGGTCATTTATCAGGTGATAGTTCTGGAATATGAACCCGAGCTTATTATTCCTGAAGCGCGCAAGTTTTTTGTCTGGTAAGTTCCGGGTGGGCTGGCCGTCGATCTTTACCTCTCCCTTGCTGGGAAAGTCAAGTAATCCTATGATGTTCAAAAGGGTGCTCTTTCCGCATCCGGACGGCCCCATGATGGAAATGAATTCCCCCTTCCTGACATTGAGATTGATCTTGTTCAAGGCCAAAGTTTCAACAGTGTCGGTTCTGTATACTTTTTCAATCATTTCCAATTGTATCATGGCATTCCATATTTAGTGAATAATTATTTATAAATGATCTTTTGTTCGTTCTCAAAGTCGTATAAGGAAAGATATCTCAATTGATAGAAAGCCGCCCAGAGATCTCTTAAAGACGAAATGTAGTCCCTTTTTGCCTGATCTTTTTCTTCGAATGCAATGCTTAGATCCGTAATGCCAAGGTTGCCGAGAATGTATCGTTCGCTGGCGATCCGGTATTTTTCCGCTGCAATACTGTCTACCTTTGCTGTAAGTGCTATCTGATCGCGCATCATATCGAATAGGGTCACCTGGGTCACTATTTGTTGCACAAAGATCTGTTTGGCCTGCTCCACGGCATACTCGGTGAATTGCAGGTTGGCCTGTGCTGTTTTTGTCCTGGACTTAGAACGGCCCCAATCCAGTATGGGGATGACGAAATCCAGCTCGACCAATTGCTGGTTACGGGGATTTTGATATACTTTTCCGATGGTTGGGGCGGTGTTGGAATATCCAAGCCTTGCTGTCAGCGTGGCATTGATCCCGTTGTCGCCCCTGGCTTTGGCTATATCCCTCCTGGCTTCGGCCATTCGGCGCACAAAGGCTATGGCATCCGAACGGTTGGCATACGCTTCTTCAATTACCTTTTCAGCTGTTATTTTAATGTTGATCTTCGGCGGGGGCATAGCCAGAACAATATTGATTGATGATGGGAGGCCGGCATAAGATCGAAGTGTAAGGCCGGCAATCTCCATGTCGCGTCGCGCTATGCCCGCAGATTTCATTGCTTTGAGCCGCTCTAACTGAAGTTGCAGGATATCGTTGGTGGAGATCTTGCCGATCTCGAGTTTTTCTTTTGCTATACGGAGCATGTTTTCAGTATTGGCGAGGTTGGTTTCCGCAATCTGCAGGTTAACCTGGGCGAGCAGCAGATCGAAGAAATAACCGCTTGCAGTAAAGGAAATTTGCTCCATGGATTCGATATATGCCTGTTTGCTTTCATGGAATTTCAATGGTTCGATCTTATTGTCCCATTTCAATTGATTGAACTGCCACAACGGCTGGCTAAATCCTATCCCATAGGGCACGCCATTATACAAAACGTCTTTTCTGTCAAAGTCATCGAACCGTTGTAGCTGGGTGGTGCCGAAGATAGAACCGCCGGTGGCAGCAATGCTCTGGCTGAAAGACAATGCCAGTGTTGAATTATCGTTATGCACGGGCTGAAACAATATGGCGCCGTTGGGCTGCAGCACCTGTGCAAATGTCTTAGTATACCCCGGCAGTGTGCCACTTAGCGATAGTTGGGGATTGTAATTGGACTTATAGGTACGCCATAGCCAATAATTCGTCTCCCGGGTCGTGATTGCCTGTTTGGAGGCAATTGACCTTTCCTTTGCAAGGCTGACAACAGTCTGTAAATCCAACGCAATGGAGTCATTGATCTTCTGGCCGTACAAGGTCTTACAGAAGGGGAATAATAGGATCAGGTAAACAAACGCGCGTGTCATAATATGCTTTTGTCTGCTAGTTTTCAATATTGATCTCCCTGGCATTCCTGAATGTGCTCATGTCAGAGGTGATGACCTGTTCTCCCTGGCTTATATTATCAGTGATTTCCACATAGTCAAAATTTGTCATTCCGATGTGGACTGTCCTTCTCAAAGCCTTTGATTTATTCAGGACAAAAATGTCCTGCACTGCTGAGCCTTTGAAAGCGGCGCCGTTGGCAACCCTTAATACGTTCTTATGTATGGCGGTCACTACAAATACATCTACTTTTAGGTCGGGTCGCAAAAGGGGATTACTTTTATCGTCCACTTCAATATCGAACGTCAATGTCTCGTTTTGAATAGTGGGATGAATATTGGTGATCTTGCCTTTTATTTTAGTTTCGTTGATACGGACGATGACATTTATTCCCGGGTGTAAATCTCCTGAAAAGTTATCCGACACAGTACCTGTTATTTTGAAGCTGCCAAGATCGGCGATGCGGGCAAGAGGGTCCCCCTCTTTCACAGCCGCTCCGATGTTCTTGTTGACCCAGGTGACCACGCCTGCGCGGCTTGCTACGATCTCTGCAAGGTGCAGCTTGCGCTCCAGGTCCTTAAGATCGTTTTGCTGGATGTCTGCATCGATCTCCGCTTGTTTCAGGTCTAATCTCATGCTTTGTTGTTTGGTAACGATCTGATTTTCGAGCTGTGCCTTTTCCAAAAGGGCAGTTTGCAGGTTCAGTTCCGCCTGTTCTACGTCCTCGCGCGTACATCCTCCTGCTTTGAACAATCTTTTTTCGTTCTCGGCAGATGCCTTCAGGTTGTTGATTTTCAGCTGCTTTATATCGTTGTTGGACTTTAAGTCGAAAAAGGTTTGATCCAGGTCAAGTTTCAGTTTTCGGATAATATTCCGTTTGGACTCCAGTTGGAATTTCAATTTTTCGTATTGGGTTATCGTTGCGGACTTATCCAGGTTCAGAACCGACCTGCCAGCCTTTATTTCACTTCCCGTATTAACCAGGATCTGATGAATGCTGGCTTCTATGGGGCTGGTGATGACCTCTTCAAATTCGGGCATGACGGTGCCTGACGCCCCGATGGTATTCTCTACATCACCTCTTTCAACGGCTGCAAGGATAATAGTGGCCCTTTTGACAGAAGGTTTAATAGTGGATCTGAGCCACCAGGCGGAGATAAGCAGCAGCACCAGCGGTCCTGTAATGAGCAGCGCAAGCTTCCGATTGCGCCTGACCTTTATATCATTTGGCAGTTCCCTGTCCATCTTGTTTGTTTTAGAAAAAAGGCGCAACTGGAATGCCAGGTATAAATAATTGATGTTCAGTACTTTGTTATTTTTTTACTACTTAAAAATGTCCGATTTCGGACATTTTGTACCAACAGGATATTTGCGTAAAACCGAAATAAGAATTCGAATAAGTACTAATTATCGGTTTGTTTGTTTTAGGTAATTTGTTTGAAAATTTGGCTTCGGGGGGTAGGTATCCACCTAAGCGATAGCTATTCCTTCCTTCATTCAAATTTTCATCTATGGATATCTTCGCTGACGGCACATATGAAAATGCCATCGAGACAGATGCATCTTACAACCAGCTGTTTTATTTTTCTGAATGGAGCCCTGAATATGTCGGTATGATCTTCGAGTGTGATCTGCCGGAAATAGATGTGGAGTTATTTAAAAGCGCCATCAGAAAGCTGGTGGAAAGGCACGAGATACTAAGAACGGTATTTCACCGGGCAGATGGGCGATTAATTCAAAAGGTCATACCTGCCAGGGATTTTGGATTTGAGGTGACGATCCACGACGTCGTTGTATCAGACGAAGAGATGGCCCTAATTATCCGGAAAGAAAGGACCAAGGTGTTCAAAACGGACGACAAATGTTTTTTTTTTCCCCGCATTTACCGGCTCCGAAAAGGGGGATACAAAATATTGTTTGTTTTACATCATGCACTTACTGATGCGTATTCAGCGGATATTTTCCGGCAGGAATTGACGCAGTTGTATATTTCGATCCTCAAGAGGGAGAGCAGTGGGTTGCCTGGCGTACCCGTTCAATACCGGGAGTTTGCAAAATGGCAAAGGAATTTCCTTCAATCGCCTGACGGTCAGCGGCACAAAGAATATTGGATAGACCTGATAAAGGGGTTTGACCCGACGGTAAAATTTTTTCCGCCTGGTCAAATCGGCGGCCTGTTAGGCGGAGACTGTATTTTTTTCTCCAGGGTCATAGACGGGGATCTTTATGAAGAGGTGATCCGTTTTTCGAGAAAGAACGGATTGACACGTGCGGCCTTGCTGATGGGACTGCTGTCTCTGCTTATCCATTTGTTGAATAAGAAAGATGACATCACGCTGATAGTTTCTGTGTCCGGAAGGGATTCCAAATATTATGGACCGCTTAACATCGAAGGCTCCATCGGCTGTTTTGCCAATGCTTTGTTCATTAGGAACCGTGTCATTTCTCATATGTCCGTCGTCGCCTACCTGAAAAAGGTCCAACAAAATTTTGTCAGCGGCTTGAACTTCGGGTGCTATCCGGTCACTAAACTCCTGGGCGAATTGCCCGGGGTAACGCCTTCGGCCGAATTCCTTGAATCGATTGCCTATTTTAATTACCATAACTATCGTTTCCTGAAAGAATCTACCTATACGACCGTCGAAACGGAAAGGGAGGGATGGAAGGAGGGGGTTGAGCCGGGGAGATGTCATTTTGGGCTCGTCATTTTTGAACATAAGAATTGCCTGAAGCTCTCCTACAGGCTGAGGCAGGATATATTTGACGAGAAAAGAGCGAGGGATGTAAGCGAACTTCAATTTTCCATGCTCAACAACCTGCTTAGGAGACCGGAGTTGTTGATTCATGAACTATCCCGTCAATAATAATTTATAGCTATGAACAAAATTTCCGTCTGCACGGTTTGCACGGGCAGGCTGGCCCACCTGCGTGAAACGCTGCCAAAGAATATCAGTGATAACCGCAGCTATCAGGACATCGAATTCGTGGTGCTGGACTATAACTCGAAGGATGCAATGGAGAGTTGGGCCAGGTCTTGCCTAAGCGAATATATCACGAAGGGAATAGTAAAATATTATAAGACCACGGAGCCTGAATATATGCACATGTCCCACTCCAGGAATATGACATTAAAACTGGCTACCGGTGACATCTGCTGTATGGTGGATGCCGATAATTTCATGGGGCCGGATTATGCCTGCTGGGTGAACGGCGTTTTCTCAGGGGCAGATAATAAAAAGGTTATATCAACTTTCTATAAGGACTTTATCCCTTATCGCGATGTGGGCGGAAAGTTGTGTTTCCGGAAGGAAGATGCCATCGCGGCTGCAGGGTACGATGAGTCAATGAACGGGTACGGAATGGAGGATATCGACCTTGTGAACAGACTAGAAAAAGCGGGCGCAAAAAGGGTGATACTGAACGACGAGAAATATTTGCAATACCTTAATCATTCCAATGTTGAGAGGTTAAAAAATCATCCGTTGATGAATCATCTCGATTCTCTGTATTTACTGGAGTCCAACTTTGTTTCAAAAGAGAATAAGGTATTATACCTGATGAAGGACCAGACTTTCCTGGAGACGCATTATGAATTCAATGAACATTTGAAAGAAGACAGGATGCATGCATTTGATGGATGGGTGATAAGGAAGGATAAAACCAGGTCCGGAAGATTCAGCAGGGACAACAATAATCTGGAATTCATATTTGAGGATAAATCGTCCCGGAGATATTCAGAGAATGGTGAGCGGATGCAGAGCCGCAACGGCATTCAAATATCATGGAAACGTGTGCTCAGTCATGATATTACTTATTTTAAACTGGTGATGGGTTATGGGGAATGTATGAACCGGCTCAGGTATATTGACAACGATTTACGGGAAAGTGCCGTAAATCCGAATGGATGGGGTAAGGGAATCGTCTATCGCAATTTTGATACATCCAATCCGATTAAGATAAGGTAAATGTCAGATATCCGCATAATTTCATGGGGAGGGATGGGCGACCTGCTTCTATTAACACCCGTTTTTCCTGCCCTGAAGAAAAAGTATCCTCAAAGCAGGATTATCGTGTACTGCCGCCTCAGGTCAAGGATGGATGTTTTCCGGAACAATCCTTATATAGACAGGCTATTGTACATGTCTCCCTTTTTCAGGACCTCGTTGATGGTGCTGCACCGGCATTTCCGCGGGATAAAGCTGTATAATCCCGAATACGGACAGCTTCGGCCGGGCTTATTCTGCAGAAAGCATGCATCGGAGATAATTGCGGAGGAGTTTTTTGGGATTCAGCTTGAAGATAACAGGGCCCAGATATATCTCACCCTGTCAGAGGAGCGAACAGCCATGGAGGAACTATCCAGGTATAACAGGCCGGTGATGATCCATCCGGGCACTGTTTCCACTGCAAACAAAATGTGGCCGCTGCCGCGATGGGAAGAACTGGTAAAAAGGATGCCTGAATATACATTTATCCAGTTGGGTTTGCCCACTGAGGACAGGGTAGAAGGGGCCGTGGATCTGAGAGGCACTTCATTTCGGGAAGCCCTTGGCCTGATCAAACATGCACGCGGGTTTGTAGGTATCGATTCTTCCTTTGCACATGCCACAAGCGCATTCGGAATTCCCGGAGTGGTCCTGTTCGGTCCTTCTACTCCGGATGTCTGGGGGCATCCGAATAATGTAAATATATATGGAAGGCAACGCTGTTCTCCGTGTATAGAGCTTTTGTCGGATATTAAATGTCCTTATGATAAAATCTGCATGTCTGTAATCACAGTGGATGAAGTGGTTGAGGCATTAAAGATGCAATTACAACTTAAAATCCATGGAATATATGCGGAACGAATATGAAATAGAGCTAAAGGAGGGCGAAATACAGCAGCGTCTTTCCCGTGTCCTGCACGGAATGGAAGAAGAAATGCAAAAGCCTCATCGTGAAAGGAACTTCAGGCTTTTGCATTTTCTTGACAGGGAAAAGAATGTTTGGGAGTTTGCTTTGGCGCAGATAAACTGGATACTGGGCAGGGGTTAATGTGGTATCCGGAGAATAATTTAACTTATTATATGTTTGGGAAAAGATCGGAAAGCAGCGATGAAGTCATTACCCATTGGGGGGAAAATGGGATCAGATCAGTCAATTTTCAGCCGGGCCGCAGCCATGTGAAACAGCTTAGGAAAGAATGGCAGACATTCGCCGAAAAGATCGATCCATATCCGGACTGTTATGAGGGAACCGGGATTGTCATTTGCGGCGGTGGGGTCAAATATTTCACTTGCGCGTGGGTTAATATTCATTTGCTGAGAAGGAACGGATGCGTATTGCCTATCGAGCTATGGTATTCCGACGAGGAACTCACGCACGAAATGATAGAAGTGCTGCAATCTCTTAACGTCACTTGTAAGGATGCCGCGAAGCTCGCAGTTGAAAATGTGTCCGGCTTTGTATTGAAGCCTATCGCTATCCTCCACAGCCGGTTTAAGGAGGTGCTTTACCTGGATGCGGATAATACATGCACGGTGGATCCAACCTACCTGTTCTATTGCGATCAATACAGGTCATGTGGTGCCGTCTTCTGGCCGGACCTCTGGCATACGAACCGGAAGAATCCCATCTGGAAAATTACCGGTTCTGATGACTATCAATCTATCGAGCAGGAAAGCGGGCAGATCCTTATAAACAAAGAAAAATGCTGGCGTGAGCTGAATCTGTGTCTTTATTTCAATCTTAATAACCACGCCTACTATAAAATGTTGTTGGGAGATAAAGATACTTTCAAATTCGCATGGAAGGCCTTGCGGAATGAATATTATATTATTGGTACCCCAGTTGCACTTTGCGGTTATAAGCAGGTGAGAAAAAATTATTTTTCGAGGGGTGTATCTTTGCTTCAGCATGACTTTGAAGGTAATTTCATTTTCATCCACCGGAACCTTCTTAAATGGGATGTAACGCTGGATGATGAGATGGTCTGGGGGAAGATCAAACGGTTCGCGTCGTCTACTACAAACAGGACATTTAAACCGGGGCTCTATGACCAGGAGGGCGAGGTCAGGTATTATGGCCTTGATATTGACGGTGATGTGGAAACGCTGGATTTTTTCGGTGCATTCGGCGACTTCGAAGTTGTTTGTCTTGATATCCTAAAAGGGCTTCGGCAATCTGATTTTTATGCCCGTTTTCTTATACATTCCTATCTTACCAGTTGCAAACCTGGATACCGGGAACTCCGTCACCGGAGGGTAGGTAGCACGATCAACCTGATATACGATGAATAGAGAACTGCCTGTTCTGAGCATTATAATTACTTATAACGGATCTGCGGTGATAAGCAAATGTCTTAACGCCCTGACCAGGAACATTGATGCGTCGGCCATCATCGTGATAGATAATGGCTCGTCGGATGACACAGTAAGGATCATCCGGGAGGATTACAATGGGGTCGAGCTCATCAGGCTTGGACATAACCATGGTTTTGGGGTTGCGAATAATATAGGTTTGAGGGTGGCTGTCGCCAGAAATGCGGATTTTGTCTTTCTCCTGAACCAGGATGTATATGTGGAGGATAGAACGATAGAAAGGTTGTTGGAGATCGCGCACCGATTTTCAGATTACGGGGTTCTGAGCGCCATGCATCTCAACGGGAAGGCAGACGCATTGGACTATCATTTTTCAGGTTATGTTGCTTCTACCCTTATTTCAGATGTATATCTCGGTATGTTAAAAGATGTCTATCCGTGCCATTTCATAAATGCTGCTGCCTGGCTCATCTCGGGGAATTGTCTGCGGCAGGTGGGGGGCTTCGATCCCCTATTCTTTCTTTATGGTGAAGACAACGACTATCTCAACAGGGTCAGATTTCATAAATTCAAGATAGGCGTATGTCCCTGGATCCGGATCATACATGACAGGGGAACGCTTCATGCTCTTTCGACCTATCCGGAAACAAAAAAAATATACCTAAACATCCTGCAAAGACTTAAAGATATCAATGTTCCTTTTCATCATTCAGCGTCAAATGTACTTCTCGGGTTCCTGGGAGAGATCTTGTCAAGCATTTTTTTCCTGCAGTTCAGGAAGACGGGAATCCTGCTGAAAGTGTTTGCAGTCATATCTACCAGGCTGGGGAAGATCCGGTCGGCCAGGACCGAATGCAAAGGCAGTTTCGCTTTTATCGGTCATGGTTCCGGCATATTGCATCTTTTTAACGAAAAAAAATGGTAACCTCGATGCGGGGCCTTGCATTTGGGGATAGGATAGCCTATCTTTTCCTTACCGACAAGCAAACTGAAGCGGTGTTGAATAATTTTACCCGCATTCGAAGCGCCTTAACTCCGCCGGACCACGCTGCCATACTATTTCACCGCAAGGAGCAAATATTATCAGAAAGTCTAAAAGCGCATTCACCTTTTTTATTTACTAACCAAACCTTACTGGATCTCCGCTATATGCCGATAGCCAGGAATATTGTACCAGGCAGCAACCATTTCCCCATTCTACAGTACTTCCTGGCTTTTCCGGAATATAAGTATTACTGGGTAATTGAAGACGATGTATATTTCAACGGGGAGTGGAAATATCTTTTCGATTCTTTCAACGGAAGTGACCATGATTTTATTAGCTCGCACCTTCGGACGTTCCTGCAGGACCCAGGGTGGGTATGGTGGCATTCGTTGTCGCACCGAACAAAATGTATAGCTGTTGAGAAACGGATAGCGTCATTCAATCCGATATACCGGATATCGGGCAGGGCCTTGGGCTTTATCCATGATGCATTGTCGGATAAATGGATAGGTCATCATGAAGTGTTGTTGCCCTCATTGCTTTTTAGCAATGGTTTTACGATTCTTGATTTTGGAGGACATGGAAATTTTGTTGCAAAAGGAGGAGAGGATCGCTTCTATACCAGCGACATACCCGGTTCGACCGGAAGTACCTTGCGATTCAGACCAGTCTGGCAGGCTCCAGGCGACCTTCGGAACAAATTGTATCACCCCGTAAAGTGACTGTCAACCATATTCCCGTCTTTAAAATGCATTATAATGAGAAAGTTAAAGTTATATTCTATCTATACGGATGAAATGAAAGAGGTAAAAAATATATTCGAGAACAGTATTAAGGACGATTGGGATGTACATATCGAATACTGGGGCAAAGGCGGGGAAGGGAACGGCGATTTCCTAAGCGAAAGCTGGCGGACTGTGGTGCACAGGAAGGTGCAGTTCCTCGTCGCGAAAATAAAAGAGAATTGGGGGGATATCATCATATGGTCCGACATCGATGTTCAGTTTTTTTCCAAAGGCACGCATCTCATCCAGCGGGCCATTGCAGGAAAGGATATCGTTTATCAGGCGGAGCATTGGCCTGAGAAAGAGGTGAATGTCGGTTTTGGAGTGATCAGGTGCAACGAAAGATCTCTCGCATTGTATAACGGCATATCTTCTTACGATATAGATCAACTTGCTGTGGCGGATCAGACAGCTATTAATGATATGCTGGCGAAAAGAAGCGTGGATATTAAATGGGATGTCCTTCCCAACCAGTTTTGGGCAATGTCCCATTATTTGTATAACAATACAATGCCACCAGCGGATGTGGTGCTTCATCACGCGAATTGCACTGCTCCGCAGGTGATAAATAGTAAGAATATAGGGTCTGTGGAATTGAAGATGCAACAGTTTGACCTGATAAAGAAATATGTCTTCTCCCAAAGGCGACCGGAGGTTGTCAAATAACCCAGATAATGAAGGAGCATTGTGTAATAGCCGCTGTGGGAAAATCCAGTTTGCATAGAGAGTGGATAAATAATGGATCGAATTTCGATCTGCATTTAATTGTTTATGATGATTCTTTCGGGTTTTTCAAAATGGATACTCCTTATATTATCCAGGCAAAAGGATATAAGTTCAGATTGCTGGATGACTACATCAGAAAGAACGACCTTTTACGAAGGTATGAGTATTTCTATTTGCCCGACGATGACATTCTGATCTGCAGCGAGGAGATAGATAAATTGTTCCGATATATGATCGAATATGGGCTGTCTATGGCACAGCCCGCTATTTGCAACTATTATGTTTCCCATCCCCATACATTGAGAAGGCCAAATTCGAACCTGCGGTATACCAATTTTATCGAGATCATGCAGCCTTGCTTTTCAAAAGCCGCGTTGAAAAGAGTTCGATTTACTTTTCAGGCGTCTATCAGCGGATGGGGCATTGATTATCATTGGTCGAAAATATTGGAACCATTGGGCATGAAAATGGCCGTTATCGACGACGTCCTCTCCGCTCATATCAGGCCAGTGCAGTCAAGCCACTATGAAGAGCTCCAGCGTTATATGGCGAGGTATGGGCTAAATGATTTCATAATACAGTAGTTTAAAAAGATCTTGTTATGAAGCCGTATGATTTCCTGATCGTTGGCGCTGGCCTGTTTGGTTCCGTTTTTGCGCGGGAGATGACTAATGCAGGACGAAAGTGCCTGGTGATCGACAAAAGAAGTCACAGGGGCGGCAACCTGTATTGCGAGAGGATAGAAGGGATAAATGTTCATAAATATGGTGCACACATATTCCATACAAATGATAAGACCATATGGGATTATGTCAATTCTTATGTCGAATTCAATCATTTCATACTTTCTCCTCTTGCCAGTTTTAAAGGTAGTTTATATAGCCTCCCTTTTAATATGAACACTTTTTACCAGCTATGGAAGGTGCAGACTCCGGAAGAGGCCAGGCAGAAAATTGAAGAGCAGGTCCGGGCATCCGGCATAATCAATCCAAGGAACCTGGAGGAACAGGCCATCAGCATGGTGGGTATGGACCTATATAAGACGCTTATAAAAGGATATACGGAAAAGCAGTGGGGACGTAAAGCCACGGAACTGCCGGCCTTCATTATCAAACGGCTGCCTGTGAGGTTTACTTATGACAACAATTATTTTAACGACAGACACCAGGGTATTCCTGTTGGTGGGTATAACCATCTGATTGACAGGCTGCTGTCCGGCATAGATGTCAGGACGAACGTCAATTTTTTCAAACACCGCGAAGAGCTTTCAGGAATGGCCGAACTTATAGTTTATACCGGGAGCCTCGACGAGTTCTATGATTACAAATTCGGTCATTTGGAATACCGAAGTTTAAAATTGGAACAACAGCTATTACATGTCCCCAACTACCAGGGAACAGCCGTAATGAATTACACCGAAGAGGGCGTGCCTTATACGCGTATTATCGAACACAAACATTTCGAATTCGGCAATCAGCCTGTGACAGTAATCACAAGGGAATACCCCGAGGAATGGGCGCCCGGCAAGGAGGCCTATTATCCAATCAACGATGAGAAAAATATGCAGAGGTTAAGACAGTACAATGAACTGGTGAAGAAAGAACAGAAGGTCATTTTTGGAGGCCGCCTGGCGGAATACAGGTATTATGACATGCATCAGGTCATCGGCTCTGCGCTTAAAAAGGCGAAATTGATCAGGAACTATGTTGCAATTGCGTAAAACCCAATGCAAGTTATGGCAAAAATCGTATTTCTAATGGACATCGAAGAAGGACATCTCCTTCCTTCTTTTGCTTTGGCGCACTCCCTTAAGCGAAGGGGACATGAAATCTGTTATCTAAGTGTCATAGATAATGAAGAGCTGGTGAAAGCGCAAGGATTTACTTTCAAGCCCATATTCGAAAAATGGTATCCAAGGGACTTTCGCAGGAAGATGAAACGATTGCCTCTGGCCGAGAATGGGAAAAATATAAGACCATTTGATGATCTGAAATACAGGCGTTTGGAGCAGATAGCCGATGGAAGTTATGACGCCTGTTTTGGCGATATGCAGGCAGATATGGTCATTATCAGCGTCTTCCTGAGGGTGGATATTTTTTTGCTTTATTATAAATTCAATATACGACCCGTAATACTAACGCCATTTTTGCGGGAGCCGGGAAAAACATTGGCCGCAGAGTGCATGGAGAGTTTCTTAAGCATTCCCCCTTCGGATCTCGGCTTATTGATTGAACACCTGATGAATCTGAATAAAACCTTCACTTCAATGACCCAGATCATAGATCCCGTGAACACCCTGCACGAGCTTATCTTATGCCCTCTGCAATTTGAAATAGAAGGCGCAGACCAAAATCCGAAGAAACGCTACATTGGTCCCTCGATCAGGAAGAAGGAAGGTGTCGCCAATATCCGTTCACTTTATGGGATTCCGGGTAATAAAGGAATAATTTATGCGTCTATCGGTTCTCAGGGTGTAAGATATCGTGAACATGGCGAGCATTTTTTCCGGAAAATGATTAATGCCATGAAAAGCCCGGAGATGCAGCACCTTCATATGGTCCTAAGCATAGGTCCGGAATATGATAAGGATCTATTAGCCCTTCTGCCGCCGAATATAACGGCGCTTTCCTGGGTGGCTCAGATCGATGTCCTGGAGGTTGCTGTCGTCGCTGTTATCCATGGAGGATTGGGGACTGTAAAAGAATGTATATATTATGGAGTGCCCATGCTCGTATTCCCGATAGCCAATGATCAGCCGATGAATGCTCAACGTGTAAGCCATCATAAACTGGGAATATCAGGTGATATAACCACTATCTCCGAAAAGGAATTGCTGGCACATATTCTCGATCTGTCGCATAACGTAGAGATCAGACAGTCTGTGGAAAAAATAAGGGATATATTCCGGGAGCAGGATAAGTCTGAGTTGGGTGCGAAGGTGGTCGAAACCATATTAGCAAGCGGGCCACTGTAATTTCGGAAAAGTTTCCAGCTGGCAAAGAAATTTATTTCACCGGAACAATGGGCGGTAAATGCAACGGTGGGGCGCCGGGATATTGAGAGTTATACTATGATTATTATATGAATCCAACACGATCCGGGGAGGTCAATCGTTTTTTATCCGACTTGAGCATGGTCAGCCATAATGCCAATGTTATCTATTTGCAGGCTATTGCGGATTATCATCTGCTGGACAACATCGATACACCTTTTCGTAATCCGTATTCCGCGCAAGAGGTGGAGCATTTG